>JAESGB010000024.1_pt1 | contig 292293 bp, 292 predicted proteins | sample 9266211 | NCBI WGS metagenome assembly JAESGB01 (sample SAMN14514844, study PRJNA621659) | algae metagenome | isolation source: Goleter apudmare HA4340-LM2 and co-occurring heterotrophs from cave wall... | place: USA: Maniniholo cave, Kauai, Hawaii | collected 2009-07-28 | reverse complement strand
GTCGTCGATCAGGCGCCCGCGGCACACCCGCCAAGGTCAATGCGACCGCTGGTCTTGTGGCCAGCGAAGGAATAAACTCGGCCAGCGTCTCGGATGGCAGTCATGAGAACGTACATCGCCGCTTACCCAGGAGTGCCCGCCACCATGGCAGACGCAATACCCTCGCACGCGCCCCAGCCCGATGGGGCAACGGGTGTCCTCGTTCTCGCAACGGGCGACGTGCTATGGGGGCGTGGCTTCGGCGCGGAAGGGCAGGCGGTCGGCGAGGTGTGCTTCCACACCGCGATGACTGGCTATCAGGAGATCATGACGGATCCGTCCTTTGCCGGCCAGATTATTACCTTCACCTTCCCGCACATCGGCAACGTCGGCGCGAACCCCGATGACGTGGAGGCCGACGAACCGCACGCCCTCGGGATGATCGTGCGCGAGGATCCCACTGGGCCGTCGAACTTCCGCGCGGCCGAGAATCTCGAAGGCTGGATGAAACGCCATGCGCGTATTGGCCTGGCGGGGATCGACACCCGCGCACTCACCCGGCGCATTCGGGCCGGAGGTGCGCCGAATGGTGTCGTCGCCCATGCCGCTGACGCCCGATTTGACCTCGATCTGTTGCTGAAGATGGCGCGCGAATGGCCGGGCCTTGAGGGCATAGACCTTGCGAAGGAAGTGACGCGCGAGACGCACGGCACTTGGGGCGAGGATCGCAACGGTGGCATCTGGCGCATCGGCTTCGGCTATAATGGCGTCGAGGGCGAGGGGCGCCCGCACGTTGTGGCCATCGATTACGGCAGCAAGCACAACATCTTCCGCAACCTGGTGCAGGCCGGCGCCAAGGTTTCGGTCGTTCCCGCGGAGACCGGGTACGACGCGATCATGGCGTTGAACCCCGACGGCATCTTCCTATCGAACGGCCCGGGCGATCCCGCGGCAACTGGTGACTATGCCGTCCCGGTAATCCGGAAGCTGCTCGACACCGGCAAGCCACTGTTCGGCATCTGCCTCGGCCACCAGCTGCTCGGCCTCGCGGTCGGCGCGCGCACGACTAAGATGTTCCAGGGCCACCGCGGCGCCAACCATCCGGTCAAGCGGCTGTCGGACGGCGCGGTCGAGATCACCAGCATGAACCACGGGTTCGCGGTGGAGCGTGACAGCCTGCCGGCGAATGCGCGCGAGACGCACGTGTCGCTGTTCGACGGCAGCAACGCCGGGCTGGAGCTAACCGACAAGCCGGCGTTCAGCGTGCAATATCATCCCGAAGCGAGCCCGGGGCCGCAGGACAGCTTCTACCTGTTCGAACGCTTCGTGGGTTCGCTGCGGTGATCGTACCGGGCCGGCTTGCCGCCCCGGTGCTGATCCTCGCCTCGGCCGCCTGTTCGCAGGCCGCCCCGGCGAACCGGCACCAGTTGCAGGCGCGGCTTTCCTCCATTCCGAACAAGTGTGGGGCGGAGAAGGTACGGCTGACCGCAACGTCCGCCGCGACCGTGACCATGAAATTGCCGCGCGACATGCCAAGTGCGGAGGCCGAGAAGACCGCTGCCTGCATTGCCGCCGAAGTGAAGAAGATTTCGGGAGTCAGCCTCGCGCCGCACGGCGCCGGGGCGGCTGCTGCCGAGTAGGACCAAGAGAGACACCATGCCCAAGCGCACCGACATCTCCTCCATCCTCGTCATCGGCGCCGGACCGATCGTCATCGGTCAGGCGTGCGAGTTCGATTATTCGGGCACGCAGGCGATCAAGGCGCTCAAGGAAGAGGGCTATCGCATCGTTCTGGTCAATTCGAACCCGGCGACGATCATGACCGATCCCGAGCTGGCCGACGCCACCTATGTCGAGCCGATCACGCCCGAGATCGTCGCCAAGATCATCGAAAAGGAGCGGCCTGATGCGGTGCTCCCGACGATGGGCGGGCAGACCGCGCTCAACACCGCGCTGGCGCTGTTCCATGACGGCACGCTGGAGAAGTTCGGCGTTACCATGATCGGTGCCGATGCGGAGGCGATCGACAAGGCGGAGGATCGGCTGAAGTTCCGCAATGCGATGGACAAGATCGGGCTGGAGAGCGCCCGATCCGCCGTCGCGCATACCGAGGCGGAGGCGCTGGAGGCGCTGGAGAAGACCGGCTTGCCAGCGATCATCCGACCGAGCTTCACGCTGGGCGGCACCGGCGGCGGTGTCGCGTACAATCGCGAGGAGTTCATCGAGATCGTTCGCAAGGGTCTCGACGCCTCGCCGACCACCGAAGTGTTGATCGAGGAATCGCTGCTCGGCTGGAAGGAATATGAGATGGAGGTGGTCCGCGACCGCGCGGACAATTGCATCATCATCTGCTCGATCGAGAACATCGATCCGATGGGCGTCCACACGGGCGACTCCATCACCGTCGCGCCGGCGCTAACGCTCACCGACAAGGAATATCAGATCATGCGCAACGCCAGCATCGCGGTGCTGCGCGAAATCGGGGTGGAAACCGGCGGTTCGAACGTGCAGTTCGCGGTCAATCCGAAGGATGGCCGCCTGATTGTGATTGAGATGAATCCGCGCGTGTCGCGTTCATCGGCGCTGGCGTCCAAGGCCACCGGCTTCCCGATCGCGAAGGTCGCGGCGAAGCTGGCGGTGGGCTATACGCTGGACGAGATCGAGAACGACATCACGGGCGCGACGCCCGCGTCGTTCGAGCCGACGATCGACTATGTCGTCACTAAGATCCCGCGCTTCGCCTTCGAGAAGTTCAAGGGCGCCGAGGCGGTGCTGTCGACTGCGATGAAGAGCGTCGGCGAAGTCATGGCGATCGGGCGCAACATCCACGAATCGATGCAAAAGGCGCTGCGTGGCCTGGAAACCGGCCTCAGCGGTTTCGACCGGGTCGAGCGGCTGGTCGGCGCGCCGCGTGCCGAGATCGAGGCGGCGCTTGCCGTGGCTTCGCCCGATCGCCTGCTGGTCGCCGCACAGGCGCTTCGCGAAGGCTTCACCGTCGCCGAAGTGCACGCGATCGCGAAGTACGATCCGTGGTTCCTGGAACGCATCGAGGAGATCGTGCGGGCGGAGGAAGAGGTCTGCCGTAACGGCCTGCCGATCGACGCGGTCGGGATGCGCCGCCTGAAGGCGATGGGGTTCAGCGACAAGCGCCTCGCTTGGCTTGCGCTTCAGTCGGCGAACCTTCGCGGCATGCGCCGTGGCATCGCGCAAGGATCGGGCCTGATCCACGAGGCGGTGAAGGCGATGACCGGCGGCGTCACCGAGCAGGAGGTGCGCGAGCATCGCGTGAAGCTTGGCGTTCGTCCCGTGTTCAAGCGCATCGATACCTGCGCGGCCGAGTTCGATGCCAAGACGCCGTACATGTATTCGACCTACGAGGCGCCGACCTTTGGCGAGCCCGAGAACGAGGCGATGCCGTCGGATCGCCGCAAGATCGTGATCCTGGGTGGCGGGCCGAACCGGATCGGGCAGGGGATCGAGTTCGATTACTGCTGCTGCCACGCCTGCTTCGCGCTAGCCGATGCCGGGTTCGAGACGATCATGGTCAATTGCAATCCGGAGACGGTGTCGACCGACTATGACACGTCGGACCGCCTGTATTTCGAACCGCTGACGGCGGAGGATGTGCTGGAGATCCTGCATGTCGAACAGTCCAGGGGTGAACTCGTCGGGGTGATCGTCCAGTTCGGCGGGCAAACGCCGCTGAACCTCGCACGAGCGATCGAAGCCGCGGGTATCCCGATCCTCGGCACCTCGCCCTCGGCGATCGACCTGGCGGAGGACCGCGAGCAGTTCGCAGCGCTGGTCGACAAGCTGCGCCTGCTTCAGCCCAACAACGGGATCGCGCGCAGCCGCGACGAGGCGCTGAACGTGGCCGAACGGGTCGGCTATCCCGTGCTGATGCGCCCCAGCTTCGTGCTGGGCGGCCGCGCGATGGAGATCGTCGACGGTCCGGCGCAACTCGACGATTACATCCAGACGGCGGTGCAGGTGTCGGGCGATGCGCCCGTCCTGATCGACCAGTATCTGCGGGACGCGATCGAGGTGGACGTCGACGCCATCTGCGACGGCGACGATGTGGTGGTCGCCGGCGTGCTCCAGCATATCGAGGAGGCTGGGGTCCATTCGGGCGACAGCGCCTGCTCCATCCCGCCCTATTCGCTGCCGCCCGAGATCGTGGCGGAAATCGAGCGTCAGACCGAGGCGCTGGCACGTGGCCTCGACGTGCGCGGCCTGATGAACATCCAGTTCGCGGTGAAGGACGACAAGGTCTATCTGATCGAGGTGAACCCGCGCGCCAGCCGCACGGTGCCGTTCGTTGCCAAGGCGATCGGCGCACCCATTGCCAAGATTGCGGCGCGCGTGATGGCGGGCGAGAAGCTGAAGAACCTGCCGCCGATCGACCGGAGCATTGATTATTATGCGGTCAAGGAAGCGGTGTTCCCGTTCAACCGCTTCCCCGGCATCGATCCCGTGCTTTCTCCCGAGATGAAGTCGACGGGCGAGGTGATGGGCATCGACCGCGATTTCACCACCGCCTTCGCCAAGTCGCAGCTGGGTGCCGGCACCGTCCTGCCGCGTGAAGGCGCGGTGTTCGTCAGCGTAAAGGACGAGGACAAGGCGTCGATCACGGCGGCGGTGCGCGAGCTTTCGGAAGCCGGCTTCACCATCGTGGCGACCGGCGGCACGGCTGACCACCTGGAGCGTGCGGGTATCCCGGTCGAGCTGGTCAACAAGGTCGCACAGGGGCGGCCGCATATCGTGGACCGGATCAAGGACGGCGACATCGCGCTGATCTTCAACACGACGGAGGGTTGGCAGAGCCTGAAGGATTCGCAGCCGATCCGTGCGTCGGCCGTAAATCAGAAAATTCCGTATTTCACGACCGCACAGGCCAGCATTCAGGCAGCGAAAGCGATCACGTCGGCATCGCAGAACCTTGAAGTACGTCCGCTACAGGCCTATTATTCGCAGTCGCACAACTGATCCCCACATTCTGTTTGAGGTGCGGAGCGGCCACCAGCGGGTCGCTCGGGGAGGGTTTATTGAAGGGTAACGCGCGATGGCGACCGTCGAAAAGATGCCGATGTTGCAGGAAGGCCATGACAAGCTGACGGCCGACCTGAAACGGCTGAAGATCGAACGTCCGCAGATCGTCGACGCGATCGAGGAAGCGCGTGCTCACGGCGACCTGTCCGAAAACGCCGAATATCATGCCGCAAAGGAGCGACAGGGGCAGATCGAGGCATCGATCGCCGATATCGAGGACAAGCTGTCGCGCGCGCAGATCATCGATCCGCGCGACCTGTCGGGCGACAAGGTGGTGTTCGGCGCCACCGTCACGCTGCTCGACGAGGACGACAAGCCCGTGAAGTATCAGATCGTCGGCCAGACCGAGGCGGACGCGAAGAGTGGGCGGATCAGCTACAATTCGCCGATGGGCCGTGCGCTGATCGGTCGCAGCGTCGACGACGAGGTCGAGGTGTCGGTGCCGGCGGGCGACCGTTATTATCTTGTGTCCAAGATCGAATTCATCTGACCACGGGCGCCTTGTTCGAACGCTTTGTTCGGTCAAGGCCGGCTGGGACGCCAGGCCACCGGACGCAGCGGGTAGCAATGGCGGGATTTGGCGTGCCGCGATCCCGTTTGCATTCGGTGCGCGGCTGTCATTCGTTCAAGCCGATTGTGCGCCGGTTTGTTGCAAGGCGCCGTGATGGCCCTGCTTGGGGACGGACAAGGATTAGATGCGAAAGCGTTGACTGCAGGGGGCGCGTGCGAATGAGCTGCGCCGCAACTCTTTTCGGCCTGCGCCGGAGAGGCGGATGAAACGGGTTTGATCCGCCGCGGAACCGACACCATCAGCTTTGGCGCGACCGCAGCTATGTATCTAGTTTCTTAGGCATCTGCGCTCTGAGCTTCGCCAGAGCTTCTTGCTGTAGCCACTTGTCGACTAATTATGTTTTGCGTGTGACTTCGACGCAGCGATCAAACCAAAAAAATGCCGGGACGAGCCCGGCATGATGAGATCGGAAGTTCAGCTCGCGTTCTTGAGCAGGTCCGGCTCGAGTAGTCTGTGGAGGTGCACCACCACATATTTCATCTCGGCATCGTCCACCGTCCGCTGTGCGGCGCCGCGCCACGCCTTTTCGGCGGAGGCGTAATCGGGAAAAACGCCGACGATGTCGATGGACTTGAGATCGGTGAAGTCCAGCGTGCGGGGATCGGCAACCCGGCCGCCAAAGACGAGATGTAGCTTGCTCATGGCGCGCTCCCTTATCGCCTCCGGACCCAGGTTTGAACCCTTCAGTTACGCCAGTTCAGGCGCTCGTCTTGATCTGCTCGCGCCCAGCCTCGGCGGCGGCATTGCCGACGTTGGAGGCAGCAGTGGCGACGCCCTGAAGCAGTGATTTGGCCTGCTCACGCGCGCCATCCTTAGTCAGGCCACGATCTGCGAGTTCACCCCTTCCGGCTTCCTTCGCGGCTGCGAATGCTGCCATCGCAGCCATGCCGACTTTCTTGCCGACGGGCGCAAGCAGGTCCTTCTCGCGCTCGCTGCGCGGCACCAGCGCGCCAACGATAGCACCAAGCGCAAGACCGCCTGCCAGCACGCTGAGCGGATTGCTTTCAACGAAGTCACCGGTTTGATGCGCGGCATCGCGCAGTGCCTCGCGGGAGGTTTCAGCCGTTTCGCCGGCGCGATTTACGGCGCTCTCATAAGCGTGGCTTGCCCGGTCGCGCAGCGAGTCGTGCTGATCATGGCCGGGCGTCTTGGTCGAAGTCTCGTTGCGAGCGTCGGTCATTTGCTTTTCCTCTCGGCCGATTGCGGCCAGTCACCTGGAATGGAACGCGCTAGCTGCGCGTCGGTTTCGGCCTTAAGCTGGCGCTTGCTGGCAAAAGCGGCGGCGATCCGGCGGCGGGCAAGCCAGGCAAGCGCGACGGTCACGCCCCAAACGACCCGCTCGGGATATGCCCGAGCCGACTGAATGCCGGTGCGCAGTGCGCGCTCGCTGCTGTCCTGCAGATTATCCATCGCATCACGCGCGACGACGCGCGGATCGAGCCGGGCCTGAAGCGTCGATGCGCTTTGGCTTAAGCGCTGGCGCGCCGCCTCTGCTCGTGCCTGCGCCCGTGCGACGGTTGCTGCCTGCGGATCAGCGCTCAAGAATCTGCCTTTCGGGAAAGCTGCGCCTTGCCCATGAGGCCGAGCACGGCGGCGATCGTCAGCACGCCCAGAACGACCGCGAGTGTCGCAAAGCCAGGCCCGACCAACGTGGCCAAGGTCATGATCGCGCCGACGAGAAGTGCGATCAGTGCTGCGAGGGCCAAAACCCCCGCGGCACCGAAGTACACCGCAGCCCATTTGTAGCGGGTCACCGCAAAAAGCGCGCGAGCCTTGACCAACGCGACTTCGGCCTGGGCCGCTTCGCGTGCGTCTCCGGCGAGTTGCGACACAAGCTGGCCGATGCCGGGTTCTTCCGCGCCGGCTCTTTCCAGCAGCATCGATGTTACGCCTTGTCGCGGTTGTCGAGCCCCGCAGAGACGAGACGCGCCGCCGCGAAGCCGATGGCGGCTGCGATGCCGAGCGCGGCCGTCGGGCTCTTGCGGACCAGTTCACGCGCGTCGTCGAGCAGTTCGTCGACCGTGCGATCGTTCAGCGCGGAGGAGAAGCCCTGCACCTGATCGGCTGCGCTACGAGCGTACTGGCCGTACTGCTCGCCAAGCTTTTCGTCCACCTGGCCAGCCGCATCGTTCAGCATCGCCACGATCTGATCGAGCGCGCCCGTCGCCTTCGCCTTGCCCTGATCAGCCGCGGTGCGCGCCCGATCGCCTGCTTCGCTTTTCAGCTTCACGATTCCATCGCTGATCGCCTGGCGCGGCGAGCCGGAGATCGAACCGTCGCTGTTCGTGCTGCCGCTCTGCGACTGCGTCGTGCTGGCGGACGGGCTGGCAAGAGAATCGCCGTCGCCGGTGCCGGCAGTCTTCAGCGGATCGGCCGGCTGAAAAGCATCTTTGGGGGCATAGGGATCAGCGCCGGTGGACGTGACGTCCTGATCGGTCATCGGCTTGGTCGTGTCGTCGGCCATGGGAAATCCTTCCTGTATCGCTCGGAGAACCCCGTTGCTTGCGCTGAGGTTCCATCCTGATTTGCCGCGGCGTGCACGGCTCGTTATCGGGCAGGGCGAACCAATCCTCGCCATCGTAGAAGGATCGTTACGTGACCGCAATCATCGACCTGCAAGGCCGCCAGATCATCGACAGCCGGGGCAACCCCACGGTGGAGGTCGACGTGTTCCTGGAGGACGGCAGCTTCGGCCGCGCGGCAGTGCCGTCCGGCGCGTCGACCGGCGCGCACGAGGCGGTCGAGAAGCGCGATGGCGACAAGAGCCGCTGGATGGGCAAGGGCGTCGACAATGCTGTGGAGGCGGTCAACGGTGAGATCGCCGACACCATCCGCGGCCTGGAAGCCGAGGACCAGATCGAGATCGACGCCGCGCTGATCGAGCTGGACGGCACGGAGAACAAGGGGCGGCTGGGCGCCAACGCGATCCTCGGCGTCAGCCTGGCCGTGGCGAAGGCGGCTGCCGACGCCCGTGGGCTGCCGCTCTATCGCTATGTCGGCGGTGTCGGTGCGCATGTGCTGCCCGTGCCGATGATGAATATCATCAACGGCGGCGAACACGCTGACAATCCGATCGATTTCCAGGAATTCATGATCATGCCCGTGGGTGCGCAGAGCATCCTGGAAGCGGTGCGCTGCGGCTCGGAGATCTTTCACACTCTGAAGAAGGGTCTGCACGAGAAGGGGTTGGCGACCGCGGTGGGGGACGAGGGTGGCTTCGCGCCCAACCTTGCGAGCACCACCGATGCGCTCGACTTCATCATGCAGTCGATCGAGAAGGCGGGCTACACGCCGGGCGACGATGTGATGCTGGCGCTCGACTGCGCCGCAACCGAATTCTTCAAGGACGGCAAGTACGTCATATCCGGTGAAGGTCTGACGCTGGAGCCGGGCGCGATGGCGGATTACCTGGCCGATCTCGTGGCACGCTATCCGATCCTGTCGATCGAGGACGGCATGGCCGAGGACGATTTCGATGGCTGGAAGGCCCTGACCGACAAGGTCGGCGGCAAGGTGCAGTTGGTCGGCGACGACCTGTTCGTGACCAACCCGTCGCGCCTGCGGGACGGCATTTCGCGCGGGCTCGCCAATTCGCTGCTGGTGAAGGTTAACCAGATCGGCACGCTGACCGAGACGCTGGAGGCGATCCGGGTGGCTGAGCGCGCCGGCTACACCGCCGTCATGAGCCACCGCTCGGGTGAGACGGAGGACTCAACGATTGCCGATCTGGCGGTCGCGACCAATTGCGGTCAGATCAAGACCGGCAGCCTCGCGCGGTCGGATCGGCTTGCCAAATACAACCAGCTCATCCGCATCGAGGAAGAGCTTGGCACGGTGGCCGCGTATGCCGGACGTGACGTGCTACGTTCGCGCTAAAAGCGCTTGAAAATAGGCGGGCTTTCGGCGACATCACCTTTGTCATGCGCCGAAAGCCATCCTCCTTTTCCGCAGTTCTGAAGCGTGCGGCCTGGCCAGCGGCGGCGCTGCTGGTGATGGCGTTCTTCGGTGGCTATGCGGTGCTCGGCACCAATGGGCTGCTCGCCTATGGCGATTACAAGCGGCAGGTCGCCAAGCGCGAGCATCGGTTCGCCGTGCTGGATCAAAAGCGCGAGCTGTTGCGCAATCGCGTCGCGCTGCTCGACCCGCGGCATGCCAATCCTGACATGGTCGATGAGCTGGTGCGCCGCGAACTGAATGTCGCGCATCCTGACGAAGTGATTGTCCCGCTAAACTAGCGGCTCTTCTGCCGGACAAGCCTGTGGCTGTGGCTGTGGCTGCGGCGACGCCTGCCGCGACCTGCCGGCATTATCCCCTGCATCGCGTCGCAGGCTCGTACGGCGATCGACGTTGCTCGCTTGGCGCGGGCGCTTTATCGCAGTGTGGGTATTTCGAGGGGGCATTCATTGAAGACCATGTTGCTTGCCGCTGCTGCGGTTCTCGCTGCTGTTCCTGCCGCGGCGGAGACGGTGGTCGTTACCGCCGCACGCATGCTTGACGTCGAAACCGGGCGGATCGTGGAGCAGCCGGTGATTACCGTCACCGATGGGCGGATCGCTGCGGTAGGTGGGACGGCGCCGGCAGGTGCGACGCGGCTCGACTTGGGTGACGTGACGCTCGTGCCGGGGCTGATCGACATGCACGTCCATCTCGACAGCACGCCGCTGTACGGCGGCTATACCGGCCTTCAGTTCACCGACAGCTTCTGGGCGGTGCAGGGCGTGGGCAATGCGGCGGCCATGCTGCGCGCCGGCTTTACAACGGTGCGCAACGTCGGGTCGGAGAACTACAACGATGTCGCCTACAAGCAGGCGATCGACGAGGGGCTGATGATCGGGCCGCGTATCGTGCCGGCGGCGCATGCGCTCGGCGCGACGGGTGGGCACTGCGACAGCACGTTCTTTCCGCCGTCCTTCGACCAGCATGGCAAGGCGATCGGCGACACCCCTGACGAGCTGCGCTTCCGCGTGCGCGAGCAGCGCAAATATGGGGCGGAGGTCATCAAGGTGTGCGCGACGGGCGGCGTGTTCAGCCGCAACACGGAGCCGGGCCAGCAGCAACTCTCCGAAGCCGAACTGAAGGGCATTGCGGACGAGGCGCATCAATGGGGGCTGAAGACCGCGGCGCATGCGCATGGGGCGGCGGGGATCAAGGCGGCGATCCGCGCCGGGATCGACACGATCGAGCATGCCAGCCTGATCGACGACGAGGGCATCCGGCTTGCCAAGGAGCGTGGCGCGTACCTGTCGATGGACATCTACAACACCGAATACACACAGGCGGAAGGCGCCAAGAACGGGGTGTTGGAGGACAATCTTCGCAAGGATCGTGAAGTGGCGCAGATCCAGCGCGACAATTTCCGCAAGGCCAATGCCGCGGGCGTGAAGATGGTGTTCGGCACCGATGCCGGCGTGATGCCGCACAAGGATGCCGCCAAGCAGTTCCGCGTCATGGTGCAATATGGGATGACCCCGCTGCAGGCGATCCGCGCCGCGACGGTCACCGCGGCGGAGGCACTCGGCCGCAGCAAGGACGTCGGCGTGATCAAAGTGGGTCACTTCGGGGATATGGTGGCCGTTTCCGGTAACCCGCTGGCCGACGTCACGGTGCTGGAGCGGCCCGTCGCCGTGATCAAGGGCGGCGCACGCGTCGAGTGAACCAGATCTGATCGCATCGGTTCATCGGCGTGAAGGAGTGCGCCGATGACCGATGACGATCGCGACCAGATCTACAAGGACTTCAACAAGGCGGTGAACATGCCGCCTGCCGAGATCGAGAAGTTCCTGGAGACCGACGAGTCCAAGGACGTCGGCTGGAAAGGCAAGGACGGCGATGGCGACGGCGAGAGCGTCGGCCATGCTTCCGGTCGGCGGATCGTGGAGATCAAGCGTGCCAAGAAGGCCGACCTGACCGACGATGACTATGCGCACATGAAGAAGGTGGTCGGCTATGTGCACCGTCACCTGGCGCAGGGCGGCCCGGAGGACGACAAGGAACACAGCGCGTGGCGCTATTCGCTCATGAATTGGGCTCACGATCCGCTGAAGAAATGACGCCTTGAAGACGTAGCGTCCCTGCCACTTTGTGGTTAACGGCGGCGGCCTGACACATGGGGAGTGGTAGGCGATGCGGAGTTGGGGATTGATCGGCCGAGTGGCGGCGGCGGCGATGCTCATCGGTGCCGCGCCCGACGGTCCCGACTTCGGCCCCAATCTCGAACGCTTCACCTATCCCTGGCCGGTGCAGACCATGACGGTGGACGTAGTAGGCGAGCCCGCCAGCATGGCCTTCATGGACATTGCCGCGGAGCGCCCGAACGGCCGAACGGTTGTGCTGCTGCACGGCAAGAACTTCTGCGGCGCGACCTGGGCGTCGAGCGCGCGGGCGCTGGTGAAGGCGGGCTACCGCGTGATCGTCCCGGACCAGATCGGCTTCTGCAAATCGTCAAAGCCGCGCGCCGCGCAGTACAGTTTCGCCATGCTGGCCAACAACACGCGCCGGCTGCTGGCCTCCCGCGGGGTGAGCCGCGCGACGATCGTCGGGCATTCGATGGGTGGCATGCTGGCGATGCGCTACGCCATCATGTTCCCCGATGCGGTGGACCGGCTGGTGCTGGTCAACCCGCTGGGGCTGATCGACCGGTCGGAAGAGGGCGTGCCCTACAACGATGTCGACTCGCTGTGGGCGAACGAGCGCAAGACCAGCTATGCCTCGATCAAGGCGTATCAGCAGGCGAACTATTACCACGGCACGTGGAAGCCCTCCTACGATCGCTGGGTCTGGATGCAGACGGGGATGTACGCCGGACAGGGGCGGGCGATCGTGTCGCTGGCGCAGGCCAAGACCAGCGAGATGATCCGTACCCAGCCGGTGGCGCATGAGCTGTATCGCCTGAAGGCGCCCACGACGGTGATCGTCGGCACGCTGGATCGTACCGCGTTCGGACGCGGGCAGGCGCCGGCATCGCTGCAACAGTTCCTGAAGGCCATTCCGCAGATCGCGCCGGACGCGGTGCGCAAGATGCCAAAGGGCAATCTGGTGCGGCTGGAAGGGCTGGGCCACTCGCCACAGGTCGAGGATCCGGCGCGATTTGAAAAATTGCTGCTGGAGACACTTGGCTGACCACCGCTGCACCGATGGCGCCCGCCGCGGCTGATTGACGCGGGCGGCCCCCATGCGTATAGCCGCGCCCGTTCGTGCCGGGTCTGACTCGTCATGGGCAAGCTTGAACATTGCTGGATGCTTAGAGGACCGGGTGGCTTTATGCGGCCGCCCCATGGTCCTTTTCGTATTCCAAGTGCTGTCAGGGCTCCAGCAAAGTAACCTATACGAAAGGTGAAGGCTTCAATGCCGACGATCAACCAGCTGGTCCGCAAGGGCCGCGACCCGCAGAAGGCCAAGAGCAAGGTCCCTGCGATGGAGCAGAACCCGCAGAAGCGCGGCGTCTGCACCCGTGTTTACACGACGACCCCGAAGAAGCCGAACTCGGCATTGCGCAAGGTGGCCAAGGTTCGCCTGACCAACCAGCGCGAAGTCATCAGCTACATCCCGGGCGAAGGCCACAACCTGCAGGAGCACTCGGTGGTGCTGATCCGCGGCGGCCGTGTGCGCGACCTTCCGGGCGTGCGTTACCACGTGTTGCGCGGCGTTCTCGATACGCAGGGCGTCAAGGACCGTCGCCAGTCCCGTTCCAAGTACGGCGCGAAGCGTCCGAAGTAAGCCGGTCGGCTCTTACGCTCGACCACCAAGGCTGAAGTTTAGAAGGAAGATAAAAGATGGCACGTCGTCGTCGTCCCGAGAAGCGGGAAATCCTGCCTGATCCCGTTTACGGGGATGAGGTTCTGTCCAAGTTCATGAATTCGGTGATGCTGGACGGCAAGAAGTCCGTCGCCGAAGGCATCGTCTATTCGGCGCTGACCACCGTCGAGACCCGCGCCAAGCGTGATCCGCTGGGCGTGTTCCATGATGCGCTGAACAACATCAAGCCGGGCATCGAGGTCCGCAGCCGCCGCGTCGGCGGTGCGACCTATCAGGTGCCGGTCGAGGTTCGTCCGGAGCGTGCGCAGGCGCTCGCGATCCGCTGGCTGATCGCCGCGGCACGCGGTCGCAGCGAGAACACCATGGATGCGCGTCTGTCGGGCGAACTGCTCGACGCGTCGAACAATCGCGGCAACGCGGTGAAGAAGCGCGAAGACACGCACCGCATGGCCGAAGCGAACCGCGCCTTCAGCCACTATCGCTGGTAATGGCCGTGGCTTCCGTCTTGGAAGCGCAACGCACGTGAACTATATCGTGGGGAGCCGGCCATGGGCCTGCTCCCCACATCGCTAAGGAAAGCCCGACCATGGCCCGCAGCCATCCGCTCGAACTCTATCGCAACATCGGCATCATGGCGCACATCGACGCCGGCAAGACGACGACGACCGAGCGCATCCTTTATTACACCGGCAAGTCCTACAAGATCGGCGAAGTGCACGAAGGCACCGCGACGATGGATTGGATGGAGCAGGAGCAGGAGCGCGGCATCACCATCACCTCCGCAGCCACCACCTGCAAGTGGAAGGCTGAGGAAGGGAAGGGTCCCGAGCACCTCATCAACATCATCGACACCCCTGGGCACGTCGACTTCACCATCGAGGTGGAGCGTTCGCTGCGCGTGCTCGACGGCGCGGTTGCGTGCTTCGACGGCGTGGCCGGCGTGGAGCCGCAGTCCGAAACCGTGTGGCGCCAAGCCGACAAGTACGGCGTGCCGCGCATGTGCTTCGTCAACAAGCTCGACCGGACCGGTGCAGACTTCTACTTCTGCGTGCAGTCGATCATCGATCGTCTGGGTGCGAAGCCGGCCGTGCTGTATCTCCCGATCGGCATGGAAGGCGGCTTCAAGGGCCTGGTCGACCTGGTCGAGAACCGCGCGATCATCTGGCTCGAAGAGTCGCTCGGCGCGAAGTTCGAATATCAGGCGATCCCCGACGACATGGCGGAGAAGGCGGCGAAGTATCGCAACGACCTGATCGAGCTTGCCGTCGAGCAGGACGACGACGCCATGGAAGCGTACCTTGAGGGCAACGAGCCTGACGCGGCGACGCTGAAGAAGCTGATCCGCAAGGGCACGCTCAACATGTCGTTCGTGCCGGTCGTCTGCGGTTCGGCGTTCAAGAACAAGGGCGTGCAGCCGCTACTCGACGCGGTGGTCGACTTCCTGCCGAGCCCGCTCGACGTTCCGGCCATCAAGGGCGTGAAGCTCGACGGCGAGACGCCGGACGAGCGCCCGTCGTCGGACGAGGCACCGTTCTCGGCGCTGGCGTTTAAGATCATGAACGATCCGTTCGTCGGCTCGCTTACCTTTGCGCGCATCTATTCGGGCGTCCTGACCAAGGGCGGCTACCTGAACTCGGTGAAGGACAAGAAGGAAAAGATCGGCCGTATGCTCCTGATGCACGCGAATTCGCGTGAGGACATCGAGGAAGCGCGTGCGGGCGACATCGTCGCGATCGCGGGCCTCAAGGAGACCACGACGGGCGACACCCTGTGCGACCCGGCGCACCCGATCATCCTGGAGCGCATGGAGTTCCCGGAGCCGGTGATCGAGCTTTCGGTGGAGCCGAAGACCAAGGCGGACCAGGAAAAGATGGGCATCGCGCTCAATCGCCTCGCTGCCGAGGATCCCTCGTTCCGCGTGTCGACCGATCACGAATCGGGCCAGACGATCATCAAGGGGATGGGCGAGCTCCACCTCGAGATCCTCGTCGACCGCATGAAGCGCGAGTTCAAGGTTGAGGCAAACGTTGGTGCGCCGCAGGTGGCGTATCGTGAATACCTCAAGAAGAAGGTCGACATCGACTATACGCACAAGAAGCAGTCGGGCGGCTCGGGCCAGTTCGGCCGCGTGAAGGCGACGCTCGTCCCCGGCGAGCGTGGGTCGGGCTACCAGTTCTTCGACGAGATCAAGGGCGGCAACATTCCGCGCGAATACATCCCGTCGGTGGAAAAGGGCTTCAAGGAGACAGCGGAAACCGGTCACCTCATCGGCTTCCCGATCATCGACTTCGAGGTTCACCTGACGGACGGCGCGTACCACGACGTCGACTCGTCGGCACTGGCCTTCGAAATCTGCGCCCGCGGCGCGATGCGCGAAGCGGCGGCAAAGGCAGGCATTACGCTGCTCGAGCCGGTGATGAAGGTCGAGGTCGTGACGCCGGAGGATTACCTCGGCGACGTGATCGGCGACATGAACTCGCGCCGTGGCCAGATCCAGGGCACCGACACGCGCGGCAACGCGCAGGCGGTGACGGCTATGGTGCCGCTCGCGAACATGTTCGGCTATGTGAACCAGCTGCGCTCGTTCACCCAGGGCCGCGCGAGCTACTCCATGCAGTTCTCGCACTATGACGAAGTGCCGCAGAACGTGGCCGACGAAGTGAAGGCCAAGATGGCCTAAGCGCTTTCCCGCCACTCGGCAGGTCCGAGTGGCGGGAGAGGGTTTGCGAAACACAGATTCAGTCGTTATGGGGCCGCGTTCACGACGAGTCCTCGTGCGGCTCCAGTGGAAATCCAGAAGGTAGGACAACAATGGCTAAGGCTAAGTTTGAGCGGAACAAGCCGCACCTGAACATCGGCACCATCGGTCACGTCGACCATGGCAAGACCTCGCTGACCGCAGCGATCACCAAGGTTCTCTCGGAAGAGGGCCTGTCGGAGAAGGTTGACTTCGAGAACATCGACAAGGCGCCGGAAGAGCGCGCCCGCGGCATCACCATCTCGACCGCGCACGTCGAGTATGAGACGGCGAACCGCCACTATGCGCACGTCGACTGCCCGGGCCACGCCGACTATGTGAAGAACATGATCACCGGCGCCGCGCAGATGGACGGCGCGATCCTGGTGGTTTCGGCTACCGACGGTCCGATGCCGCAGACCCGCGAGCACATCCTGCTCGCCCGCCAGGTCGGCGTGCCGGCGATGGTCGTGTTCATGAACAAGGTCGATCTGGTCGACGACGAGGAAATCCTCGAGCTGGTCGAGCTGGAAGTTCGCGAGCTGCTGTCGTCGTACGAGTTCCCGGGCGACGATATTCCGATCATCAAGGGGTCGGCGACTGCCGCTCTGTCGGGTTCGGACGAAAAGCTCGGCAAGGCAGCCGTTCTCGAGCTGATGCAGGCCGTTGACGACTACATCCCGCAGCCCGAGCGTCCGCTCGACAAGCCGTTCATGATGCCGATCGAAGACGTGTTCTCGATCTCGGGTCGTGGTACGGTGGTGACGGGCCGCGTCGAGACCGGCATCATCAAGGTCGGTGAGGAAGTCGAGATCGTCGGCATCCATCCGGAAGTCCGCAAGACGACCGTCACGGGCGTGGAAATGTTCCGCAAGCTGCTCGACCAGGGCCAGGCTGGCGACAACGTCGGCGCGCTGATCCGCGGCGTCGCTCGCGACGAGGTGGAGCGTGGCCAGGTCCTCTGCAAGCCGGGCTCGATCAAGCCGCACACCGACTTCGCGTCGGAAGTGTACGTGCTGTCGAAGGAAGAGGGTGGCCGTCACACGCCGTTCTTCGCCAACTACCGTCCGCAGTTCTACTTCCGTACCACGGACGTGACCGGCACCGTCGAGCTGCCTGAGGGCACCGAGATGGTGATGCCGGGCGACAACGTCGCTCTGGGCATCAAGCTGATTGCGCCGATCGCCATGGACGTTGGTCAGCGCTTCACGATCCGTGAGGGCGGTCGTACCGTCGGCGCCGGTGTCGTCAGCGGCATCACCAAGTAAGATCTTTTCCTAAGATCTAAGCGGTTCGCCGCAAAGCTGCCGCCCGGCACGCCATTTGGTGTGCCGGGCGGTTGCCTTTTTATGAGAGCGCGGTTATTGGCCGCGCCTTCGCAAGTTTCAACGAACAGCAAGAGCCGCGATCACGCGGCCCGCTCTTTCGCATCGGTAGGGATTATGGACAGCAACATCCGCATTCGCCTGAAGGCGTTCGACCATCGTGTGCTCGACCAGGCGACCGGCGACATCGCCGACACCGCCCGACGTACCGGTGCCCTGATTCGCGGTCCGATCCCGCTTCCGACGCGTATCGAGAAGTTCACGGTCAACCGTGGCCCGCACGTCGACAAGAAGAGCCGCGAGCAGTTCGAGGTGCGCACCTACAAGCGCATGCTCGACATCGTGCAGCCGACCCCGCAGACCGTTGACGCGCTGATGAAGCTCGACCTCGCGGCGGGCGTTGACGTCGAGATCAAGCTGGCGTAATGGCCGGCCTCCCGCGGTTGACGTGAGTCCCGCGGGTTTGTCGTTTCCGCGGATCCGGAAACGCGCGGGACCCGAGCAGGGCACCTCGAACTAGAGATACCGCCAGCCGCTCCGGTGGCTGGGACAGCGTCTCCCGTCTGTTTCCTTCGGGAAGCAACCAGCCCGGGACGGGGGCGCGCTTCGCATAATCCGGGCTGGAAAAGCGATCGGTCCTTCCGGGATCGGTCACAAGCACCTTGGGGATGGGCCTCAGGGTGCCTCTGTTGAGGAGCTACGGATCATGCGTACCGGCGTGATCGCGAAGAAGATGGGCATGACCCGCCTGTTCCAGGATGATGGCCGCCACGTGCCGGTCACCGTCCTGCAGCTGGAAGGGCTTCAGGTCGTCTCTCGCCGCGAAACAGAACGTGATGGCTACACCGCCGTCCAGCTTGGCGCAGGCGTCGCCAAAGCAAAGAATGTCGCCAAGCCGCAGCGCGGCCACTTCGGCAAGTCCGAAGTCGAGCCCAAGGCGGTCGTCCATGAATTCCGCGTCAGCGAGGACAATCTCCTCGACGTCGGCGCCGAGATCTCGGCCGATCACTTCGTTGCTGGCCAGTTCGTCGATATCCAGGGTCGTACTCAGGGTAAGGGTTTTGCCGGCGCCATGAAGCGCTGGAACTTCGGCGGTCTGCGCGCGACCCACGGCGTGTCGGTGTCGCACCGTTCGCATGGTTCGACCGGTAACCGTCAGGATCCGGGCCGCGTCTTCAAGAACAAGAAGATGGCTGGCCACATGGGTGACAAGAACCGCACCCAGCAGAACCTCGAGATCGTCGGCACCGACGTCGAGCGCGGCCTCATCTTCGTCAAGGGCTCGGTGCCTGGCTCGAAGGGTGGCTGGCTGTTCGTCAAGGACGCCGTCAAGCTGAAGCCGCATGCCGACGCACCGCGTCCGGCCGGCCTGAAGGCTGCCAATAGCAACAACGCAGCGGCTGCTCCGGCACCCGAAGCGACCGACGGCCAGGAGGGCTGAACGTGAAGGTCAAGGTTTCCTCCTTCGCCGGGAACAATGCGGCGGACGTCGAGCTGTCGGACGAGGTCTTCGGCCTCGAGCCGCGCGCCGACATCCTGCACCGCGTCGTCACCTGGCAGCTCGAGAAGCGTCGCGGCACCGCCCGCGGCACGCGCGAGCGCGCCGATGTCGCCCGCTCGGGCAAGAAGCTTGGTCGCCAGAAGGGCGGCGGTGTCGCTCGTCACGGCGATCGTCGGGCTCCCGTCTTCATCGGCGGTGGTAAGGCGCACGGCGCTCGCGTTCGCGACTTCAACCCGGGCCTGAACAAGAAGGTTCGCGCGCTTGGTCTGAAAATGGCGCTGTCGAGCCATGCCAAGGCCGGTTCGCTGATCGTGCTTGACGGCTTCGAGGTCCAGAAGACCAAGGAGCTCAAGGGTCACTTTGCGACGCTCAACGTCGGCAAGCGTACGCTTGTGATCGACGGCGACACCGCAGAGGGCTTCCGCGCCGGTTACAACCTGCCGGGCGTGGATCTGCTCCCGGCGGTCGGCGCGAACGTCTATGACATCATCAAGGCCGATACGCTGGTGCTGACCCGCGCGGCGGTCGAGAAGCTGGAGGCGCGCTTCAATGGCTAAGCAGCAGCAGAAGGCGATCGACAACCGTCATTATGACGTGATCGTCGCGCCGCACATCACCGAGAAGTCGACCCTTCTTTCCGAGCAGAACGCCGTGGTGTTCAAGGTCGCGCCGGGCGCGTCCAAGCCGGAGATCAAGGCGGCGGTTGAAGCGATCTTCGACGTCAGCGTCGTAGGCGTGAACACCATCGTCCAGAAGGGCAAGACCAAGCGCTGGAAGGGCAAGCCCTATTTCCGGTCGGACATGAAGAAGGCGATCGTCACGCTCAAGGACGGGCAGTCGATCGACGTCACCGAGGGGGCCAAGTAAGATGGCACTCAAGCATTATAACCCGACCAGCCCGGCCATGCGTGGCCTGGTGCTGATCGACCGTTCGACGCTGCACAAGGGCGCCCCCATCAAGGCGCTGACCGAAGGTAAGCGTAAGACCGGCGGTCGCAACAACAAGGGTCATGTGACCAGCCGCGGCATCGCGGGCGGCCACAAGCAGAAGTATCGCTACATCGACTTCAAGCGTCGCAAGTGGGACGCCGAGGCTACGGTGGAGCGGCTCGAGTACGATCCGAACCGCACGGCGTTCATCGCGCTGGTCAGCTATGCCGATGGCGAGCAGGCCTACATCATCGCGCCGCAGCGTCTGAACGTCGGTGACAAGATCGTCGCCGGCAAGAAGACCGACGTGAAGCCGGGCAACGCCATGGAGCTCGGCCAGGTCCCGGTCGGCACCATCGTCCACAATGTGGAGATGAAGCCGGGCAAGGGCGGTCAGATCGCGCGCTCGGCCGGCACCTATGTGCAGGTCGTGGGCCGCGACCGCGGGCTGGTGATTGTTCGCCTGAATTCGGGCGAGCAGCGCTACCTGCGCAGCGATTGCATGGCGACTGTCGGTGCGGTGTCCAACCCGGACAACCAGAACCAGAACTTCGGCAAGGCGGGTCGCAGCCGCTGGATGGGCAAGCGTCCGCTTACCCGCGGCGTTGCGAAGAACCCGGTCGATCACCCGCATGGCGGCGGTGAAGGCCGCACCTCGGGCGGCCGTCACCCGGTCACCCCGTGGGGCAAGCCGACGAAGGGTGCGCGCACCCGTCACAACAAGGCGACGGACAAGATGATCATCCGTAGCCGCCACGCGAGGAAGAAGTAATGGCTCGCTCCGTCTGGAAGGGTCCGTTTGTGGACCTTCATCTGCTGAAGAAGGCAGAGGTGGCGCAGGATCAGGGCACCCGTGCAGGTCCGATCAAGACCTGGTCGCGTCGTTCGACCATCCTGCCGCAGTTCGTCGGTCTGACGTTCAGCGTCTACAACGGCCGCAAGTTCGTGCCGGTGTCGGTGAACGAAGAGATGGTTGGCATGAAGCTGGGTGAGTTTGCGCCGACGCGCTTCTTCCCGGGTCACGCCGCTGACAAGAAGGGCAAGCGCTGATGAGCAAGCCTCAGTCCCCCCGCAAGGTCGGCGAAAAGGAAGCGCTGTCGGTCGGCACGCAGATCCGCGGTTCGGCGCAGAAGCTGAACCTGGTTGCCGGTCTGATCCGCGGCCGCTCGGCTGCTGACGCGATGAACATCCTTGCCTTCTCGAAGAAGGCGATGGCTGTTGACGCGCGCAAGGTGCTGGCCTCGGCCATCGCCAACGCCGAGAACAACCACAACCTCGATGTCGACGCGCTCGTCGTGTCGGAGGCGTCGGTCGGCAAGTCGATCACCATGAAGCGGTTCGCCACGCGCGGCCGCGGCAAGTCCACCCGCATCCTGAAGCCGTTCTCGCGGCTGCGGATCGTGGTGCGCGAGCAGGAAGAAGCCTAATGGGTCACAAGAGCAACCCCATCGGTCTGCGCCTGCAGATCAACCGCACCTGGGACAGCCGCTGGTACGCCGAGGGCGCCGATTACGGTCGGCTGCTGCTGGAGGATCTGAAGATCCGCCAGTACATCATGAAGACGCTGCCGCAGGCCGCGATCTCCAAGGTGGTGATCGAGCGTCCGGCCAAGCTGTGCCGTATCTCCATCTTCGCCGCACGCCCTGGCGTGATCATCGGCAAGAAGGGCTCGGACATCGAGAAGCTCCGCAAGGCGCTTGGCGCGATGACCAGCTCAGATGTGTCGCTGAACATCGTCGAGATCCGCAAGCCGGAAGTCGACGCGAAGCTCGTCGCGCAGGGCATTGCCGATCAGCTGGAGCGCCGTATCGCGTTCCGTCGTGCGATGAAGCGCGCGGTGCAGTCCGCGATGCGCCTTGGTGCCGATGGCATCCGCGTCGCTTGCGGCGGCCGTCTTGGCGGCGCCGAAATCGCGCGTTCGGAAAGCTATCGCGAGGGCCGCGTTCCGCTGCACACGCTGCGTGCGAACATGGACTATGCCGAGGCTCAGGCGCACACCGCTTATGGCGTGTGCGGCGTGAAGGTCTGGATCTTCAAGGGCGAGATCCTCGGCCATGATCCGATGGCTACCGACCGGTTGATGATGGAGGCTCAGACCTCCGGCGTGCGCCCTGCGCGCGACGACCGCCGCTAAGGAGTAGAAGAAGTGCTGCAACCAAAGCGCACCAAGTTCCGCAAGGCGTTCAAGGGCCGCATCAGCGGCGACGCCAAGGGCGGCACCGCGCTCAACTTCGGGTCCTACGGCCTGAAGGCGATGGAGCCGGAGCGTATCACCGCACGCCAGATCGAGGCGGCTCGCCGCGCGATCACGCGTCACATCAAGCGTCAGGGCCGTCTCTGGATCCGCGTGTTCCCGGACGTTCCCGTTTCGGGCAAGCCGGCCGAAGTCCGCATGGGCTCGGGCAAGGGCTCGCCGGAATATTGGGCGGCTCGCGTCAAGCCGGGCCGCATCCTGTTCGAGCTGGACGGGGTTCCTGGGCCGCTCGCCGCCGAAGCGTTCGAACGCGCGGCGATGAAGCTGCCGATCAAGACCAAGGTCGTGGCTCGCCTCGGCGACACCACGCACCTCGGAGGTGAGTGATCATGGCTAACAAGACCGACTTCAACGGCCAGTCGGACGATCAACTGTCCGAACAGCTGGGCAACCTGAAGCGTGAGCAGTTCAACCTGCGCTTCCAGGCGGCAACGAACCAGCTCGAAAAGCCGAGCCGCGTGCGCGAGGTCCGCAAGGACATCGCCCGCATCAAGACCCTGCAGGCGCAGCGCACCGCTGCCGCCGGCAAGTAAGAGGACCACAGCCATGCCGAAGCGCGTGCTGACCGGGCTGATCGTCTCCGACAAGGGCGACAAGACGGTGGTCGTGAACGTTGAGCGTAAGGTGAAGCACCCGCTCTACGGCAAGATCATTCGTCGTTCGAAGAAGTACCATGCCCATGATGAGGGCAACGAGTACAAGCAGGGCGAGACCGTGCGGATCGAAGAGACCGCGCCGATCTCCAAGCTGAAGACCTGGAAGGTCGTTGATCGGGTGAACACCCACGCGACGCCCGAGCGGGTTGAGATCGACGAGCCGGCCTCGGCGTAAGCCGCGGCTGGTGTCGTAACCCAGGGCGCCCGCATCAGTATCGGCCAGGGTCCGGATCATGCCGGAGACCAGCCGAGGGGTGAGGGCGTAAGAGAGTAGACAGGTGGCGGCGCCCCGCGGGGCATTGCCTTTTGTCTGCGGAGCGGCTACCGGGCCGCTCCCCCTGGACGCGGGCAGCCGCGGCCGGGGTCGTTTTTTTAAAAGGCGGGGTTGGGTCGGTATCCACCCCACAAGCGAGAAGGAAGCGGATCAGTGATCCAGATGCAGTCCAATCTCGACGTCGCTGACAACAGCGGCGCGAAGCGGGTGCAGTGCATCAAGGTGCTTGGTGGTTCCAAGCGCCGCACGGCCAGCGTCGGCGACATCATCGTCGTTTCGATCAAGGAAGCCCAGCCGCGTGGCAAGGTGAAGAAGGGCGACGTTCACCGCGCCGTCATCGTGCGCACCGCCAAGGACATTCACCGCGCAGACGGCTCGACCATCCGTTTCGACGGCAACGCCGCGGTGCTGGTCAACAAGAACGAGGAGCCGATCGGCACCCGTATCTTCGGCCCGGTCGTGCGCGAACTGCGCGGCAAGAAGCACATGAAGATCATCTCGCTGGCTCCGGAGGTCCTGTAATGGCCGCTGCCAAGATCAAGAAGGGCGACCAGGTCATCGTTCTGTCCGGCAAGGACAAGGGCAAGACCGGTACGGTCACCGCGTCCATGCCGAAGGACGGCAAGGTCATCGTCGGCGGCGTGAACGTCGCAACCCGCCACACCAAACCGTCGCAGGGCAACCCGCAGGGCGGCCTGAACCGTTTCGAAGCACCGCTTCACATCTCCAAGGTCGCGCACGTGACCGCCGACGGCAAGCCGACGCGCGTTCGCTTCGAGACCCAGGATGGCAAGAAGGTCCGCGTTGCGGTCAAGACCGGGGAGAAGATCGATGGCTGATGGCTACACGCCCCGCCTCCGCAAGCAGTATGACGAGGTCATTGCCAAGGCGATGATCGAGAAGTTCGGCTACAAGAACGCGCTCGAGATCCCGCGCATCGAGAAGATCGTCCTGAACATGGGCGTCGGCGAAGCGACCCAGGACAAGAAGCGCGTCGAGCAGGCGGCTTCCGAAATGGAGCTGATCGCGGGCCAGAAGCCGGTGATCACCAAGGCAAAGAAGTCGATCGCGCAGTTCAAGCTGCGTGAAGGCATGCCGATCGGCGTGAAGGTGACCCTTCGCCGTGAGCGCATGTACGAGTTCCTGGACCGCTTCATCACGATCGCGCTGCCGCGCGTTCGCGACTTTCGCGGCCTGAACCCGAAGAGCTTCGACGGCCGTGGCAACTATGCCTGCGGTTTAAAGGAACAGATCGTGTTCCCTGAGATCAACTATGACCGCATCGACAAGGTGCGCGGCATGGACGTGATCGTCACCACCTCCGCCAAGACCGACGAGGAAGCGCGCGAGCTGCTTCGTTTGTTCGGCTTCCCGTTCCCGCGGGATGAGGCGGAAGAAGAGAAGAAGGCGGCGTGAGCCCCTTGGCAACGAATTGAACGAGAGAGCTTAAGTCCATGGCGAAACTGAGTTCCGTGAACAAGAACGAGCGTCGCAAGAAGCTCGTGAAGCAATATGCCGGCAAGTACGCGAAGCTGAAGGCGCAGGCCAACGACAAGTCGCTGGATGAGACCGAGCGTCTCATTGCGCGCCTGAAGATGGCCGAGCTGCCCCGCAACGCGAACCCGACCCGTGTTCGCAACCGCTGCGAGATCACCGGTCGGCCGCGCGCTTACTACCGCAAGTTCCGCCTCGCACGCGTTATGCTTCGCGATCTGGCCAACAAGGGCCTGATCCCGGGCCTGACGAAGTCGAGCTGGTAAGGATCACGAAAATGGCAGTGACCGATCCCCTGGGTGACCTGCTCACCCGCATCCGCAACGGCCAGCGCGCACGCAAGGACAGCGTCGTGTCGCCGGCTTCCAAGCTGCGGACCCGCGTGCTCGACGTGCTCCAGCGTGAAGGCTACATCCGTGGCTATAGCGAGGAAGAGCTGGGCCCCGTGAAGGGCGTCCGCATCGAGCTGAAGTATTTCGAGGGCCAGCCGGCGATCAAGCACGTCGCGCGCGTCTCGAAGCCTGGCCGCCGCATCTACAGTGGGTCGCAGGACCTGCCGCGCGTGATGAACGGCCTGGGCATCACCATCGTGTCGACGCCGCGGGGCGTGCTTTCGGATGCCGAAGCACGCGAGCAGAACGTCGGCGGCGAAGTGCTGGCGGAGGTGTTCTGATGAGCCGCATCGGCAAAAAGGCGGTTCCGGTTCCGGCCGGCGTGACCGCAAGCGTCAATGGCAAGGAACTGTCGGTGAAGGGCCCCAAGGGCACCCTGTCGCTGCAGATGTCCGACCTCATCAACTATGACGTCCAGTCGGACGGCATCGCCGTGCAGCCAGCCAACGAGACCAAGCAGGCGCGTGCCTTCTGGGGCATGCAGCGTACGCTGGTGCAGAACCTCGTCACCGGCGTGACCGACGGCTTCACCAAGAAGCTGCTGATCACCGGCGTCGGCTACCGTGCGTCGGCGCAGGGCAAAAAGCTGAAGCTTCAGCTCGGCTACAGCCACGACGTCGACATCGACGTGCCGGAAGGCATCGAGGTGAAGACCCCGGATCAGACCACGGTCGAGATTTCGGGCGCCGACAAGCAGAAGGTCGGCCAGCTGGCCGCCGAGATCCGCCGCTGGCGCAAGCCCGAGCCGTACAAGGGCAAGGGCATCAAGTACGACGGCGAGTTCGTCTTCCGTAAGGAAGGAAAGAAGAAGTGACCAAGGGCCTTTCGCTTTTCGAGAAGCGGCGTCGCCGCAACCGTACGGCGCTTCGTGCACGCAGCGGCACGCGTCCGCGCCTGTCGGTGCATCGTTCGGGCAAGCACATCTACGCTCAGGTGATCGACGACGCGCAGGGACGGACCGTCGCTGCGGCATCGACCCTACAGGGTCACGAGGGTGCGACCGCGAACATCGACGCGGCGACCGCGGTCGGCACGCGTATCGCCGAGGCGGCCAAGGCTGCCGGCGTCACGCAGGTCGTTTTCGACCGTGGCGGCTTCCTCTTTCACGGCCGGGTAAAGGCGCTGGCGGAAGCTGCGCGCGCGGCCGGACTGGAGTTCTAAGACATGGCTGACGAAAACAACACGCCGGAGACGGCCCAGCAGGACGCAGCTGCCACCACCAACACCAATGACGCGCCCCAGCAGGGCGGCGGTTATGCCGGTGGCGGTCGTGGCCGCGGCGGTCCGGGTGGCGGCCGTGGTCGTGGTGGCCCGGGCGGCAACCGTGGCGGCCGTGACGGCAACCGCGGGCGTCGCGACGATCGTCGTGGCGGTCAGGACGATGGTGGCGAGGAGCTGATCGAGAAGCTCGTCCACATCAACCGCGTGTCCAAGACGGTGAAGGGCGGCAAGCGCTTCGGCTTCGCAGCGCTGGTCGTCGTAGGTGACGGCAAGGGCCGCGTCGGCTTCGGCCACGGCAAGGCGCGCGAAGTGCCTGAGGCGATTTCCAAGGCGACCGCCGCTGCCAAGAAGGCCATGGTGCGGGTGCCGCTGAAGGAAGGCCGGACGCTGCACCATGACGGCAACGGTCACTTCGGTGCCGGCCGCGTCACGGTTCGCTCCGCGCCGCAGGGTACTGGCATCATCGCCGGTGGTCCGATGCGCGCCATCTTCGAGTCGCTCGGCGTTGCCGACGTGGTGACCAAGTCGGTCGGCACGTCCAACCCGTACAACATGATCCGCGCCACGTTCGAGGCGCTGAACAGCCAGACTTCGCCGAAGTCGGTTGCGCAGCGTCGTGGCAAGAAGATCGCCGACCTGCTCGGTCGCGGCCATGGCGCTGATGCGCAGATCGCCGCTGCCGAAGCCGCGGCCGTCACGGAGTAAGCCGACATGGCAACCATCAAGGTGAAGCAGACCGGGTCGCCGATCCGTCGCACCAAGGACCAGCGCGCGACGCTCGTGGGTCTGGGCCTCAACAAGATGCACCGCGTCTCGGAGTTGGAAGACAGCCCCGAGGTGCGCGGTATGATCCGCAAGGTGCAGCACATGGTCGAGGTTCAGGACTGATCGTCGGCCACATCGACTAGTGACAAATACGGGGAAGGGGGCTAACGGGCCCCCTTCCTTTTTTATCAGCGCGAACACAGCGAAAGCGAGTGCACACATGAAACTGAACGAACTCCGCGACAACGAAGGCGCCCGCCACCGCAAGATCCGCGTCGGCCGCGGCATCGGTTCCGGCAAGGGCAAGACCGGCGGTCGTGGCCAGAAGGGCCAGAAGAGCCGCGAAGGCGTGTCGATCGCCGGCTTCGAGGGCGGTCAGATGCCGCTCCACATGCGTCTGCCGAAGCGTGGCTTCAACAACATCTTCGCCAAGGACTTCGCCGAGGTGAACCTCGTCGCGATCCAGAAGGCGGTTGATTCGGGCAAGCTGACCGCGACTGACATCGACCACGCTGCGCTGAAGGCCGCTGGCCTGGCCCGTGGCGGCAAGGACGGCGTGCGCGTTCTGGGCAAGGGCGAGATCTCGGCCAAGCTGAACTTCACCGTTGCCGGCGTGTCGGCCGGTGCGCGCGAGGCGATCGAAAAGGCCGGTGGGTCGGTCAACGTGATCGCGGTTGTTCCCGCCGCCGAGAAGGCTGCTGCCAAGAAGGGCAAGGCGCGCGAAGCTCGCCTCGCCAAGAAGTCGGAAGCCGGCAACTGAGCGTTGGCGCCTGCGGCATTGCCGCAGGCGCTCGCCAGCCGCTCCCGGTTCGGCTCCGGCGGTAGCCGGGGTGGAAATTGCTCGTTGGGTTAGACAAGCCCTTGAGCGCGACTATATGAGCGGCGGGGCGGGGGCATCAGCACCTTCTCCGCCGTTTCTGTTTCAGACCAAGGCCCAAGGCTAATATGGCATCCGCAGCCGACCAGATGGCGCACAACATCAGCCTGTCGAAATTCGCACAGGCGACCGACCTCAAGAAGAGGTTGTGGTTTACGATCGGTGCGCTGATCGTCTTCCGCCTGCTCAGCTATGTGCCGCTGCCGGGGATCGACCCGACCGGTCTGGCCGCACTGGCGCAGCAGACTCAGGGCGGCGTGCTCGATTTCTTCAACACCTTCTCGGGCGGCGCGCTGACGCGTGCGTCGCTGATCGCGCTCGGCGTGATGCCGTACATCACGGCTTCCATCGTGGTGCAGCTCGCGACCTCGCTGTCGCCGCAGCTTGCCGCGATCAAGAAGGAGGGCGAGAGCGGCCGCAAGAAGCTGAACCAGTACACGCGCTATGGCACGGTGCTGCTGACGGCAATCCAGGGCTATGTCATCGCGACAGGCCTTGAGGCTGGTGGCGCGGTCGTGGAGCCGGGCATGCTGTTTCGTGTGGCGGCCGTTATCTCGCTGATCGGCGGGACGATGTTCCTGATGTGGATCGGCGAGCAGATCACGAGCCGCGGCATCGGCAACGGCATCTCGCTCATCATCATGGCCGGCATCGTGGCGCATCTGCCAACGACGCTGGTTAACCTGCTCGAGGGCGGGCGCACCGGCTCGGTCAGTCCGGCGGTGGTGATCGCGATCATCCTAGCGGTCGTCGGCCTCGTGTTGTTCATCTGCTTCATGGAGCGGGCGCAGCGCCGGATCCTCATTCAATATCCCAAGCGGCAGACGGCGCGCGGCGTTCAGGCTGATCGCAGCCACTTGCCGCTGAAGATCAACACCGCCGGTGTCATCCCGCCGATCTTCGCCTCGTCGCTGCTGCTGCTGCCGCTGACGATCACCCAGTTTGCGGGGACCGCCGTGTCGGGTGACAGCTGGTGGGGCGATGCGATTATCACGCTGAACCAGTATCTGCAGCACGGCAGCCCGCTCTACATGCTGCTCTACGGCGCCGGCATCATCTTCTTCTCGTTCTTCTACACCGCGGTGGTGTTCAACCCGGAGGAGACGGCCGAGAACCTGAAGCGCTACGGTGGGTTCATTCCGGGCATCCGCCCCGGCAAGAACACCGAGCAGTATTTCGACTACGTGCTGACGCGCATCACGGTGATCGGCGCTGCCTATCTGGCGGTGATCTGCCTGTTGCCGGAATATCTCGTCTCGGCGCTGTCGATCCCGTTCTATCTTGGCGGCACCAGCCTCCTGATCGTCGTCAACGTGACGATGGATACGGTGACGCAGATCCAGTCGCACCTGCTGGCGCACCAGTATGGCGATCTCATCAAAAAGGCGAAGCTGAAGGGTGGCCGGCTGCGCTGAGGCGCGTTCGCGACCGAACAGGGGAGGGCTTTTCGCGTGAACATCATTCTTCTTGGGCCGCCGGGTGCCGGCAAGGGCACCCAGTCCGAACGCCTGGTCGCCGAGCGTGGCATGGTGCAGCTTTCGACCGGTGACATGCTGCGCGCCGCGGTGAAGGCGGGCACGCCCGTGGGGCTCAAGGCGAAGGCGGTGATGGACGCCGGCGAGCTGGTGTCCGATGCGATCGTATCGGCGCTGATTGGTGAGAACCTCGATCGGCTCTCCGACGGGCAGGGCGCTATCTTCGACGGCTACCCGCGCACCGCAGCGCAGGCCGAGGCGCTGGAACTGCTGCTGAGCGAGCGCGGCCGGACGCTCGATCACGTCATCGAGCTTGAGGTGAACGAAGACGCGCTGGTCGAGCGGATCGTCGGCCGCTTCACCTGCGCCAATTGCGGCGCCGGCTATCACGACACGTTCAAGCAGCCCAAGGTCGAGGGCACATGTGATGTGTGCGGTGCGCATGAGTTCAAGCGGCGCCCGGACGATAATGAAGAAACTGTGCGCACGCGCATGGCGGAGTATCGCGCCAAGACGGCGCCGATCCTACCGATCTACGATACGCGCGGACTCGTCCGCCGTGTCGACGGCATGGCCGACATTGCGGACGTGACCCGTGCCATCGAGGCGATCCTCGACGGCAAGTGACACGTTGCAATTATCCCGGTGTCTTGCCGGGATGACGGCGAATGGAACGCGGCTGTGAAGTAAATTCCTGCGGGGAACCGTTCGCTTGACATGGCGTTTGCGCGCGCCTAACTGAACGCCCTTCCAGCACTCCGGTGACCGGCGGCGTTGTTTGCGCCTGCCGCTTTGCTGCGTGGTGGAAGTCATGCTGAGAGATGGGGTGCGTGATCCATGCCGCACCTCGTGGAGCACGAGGAGAAAGAATTCATGGCACGTATCGCGGGTGTCAACATCCCGACCAACAAGCGCGTTCTGATCGCGCTGCAGTACATTCACGGCATTGGCGCGGCCAAGGCGCAGGAGCTGATCACGAAGCTCGAGATCGCACCGGAGCGCCGCGTGCAGGACCTGTCGGACCAGGAGGTTCTCCAGATCCGCGAGGCGATCGACGCCGGCTATACCGTGGAAGGCGATCTTCGTCGCGAAACCGCGATGAACATCAAGCGCCTGATGGATCTGGCCTGCTATCGTGGCCTGCGCCACCGCAAGGGCCTGCCGGTTCGTGGCCAGCGCACGCATACCAATGCGCGCACCCGCAAGGGCAAGGCGAAGCCGATCGCAGGCAAGAAGAAGTAAGCTTCGCGCTTCTTCTTCGGTCGAGGGGCTGGTTGCAGGCATGTCGCCTCCCAGCCTCCGCTTGAAACAAAGGTCAGGATTACCAAATGGCACAGGCACCGCAGCGTATTCGCCGTCGCGAGCGCAAGAACATCACCGCCGGCGTGGCGCACGTCAACGCCAGCTTCAACAACACCATGATCACCATCACCGATGCCCAGGGCAATGCGATCAGCTGGTCGTCCGCCGGCATGATGGGCTTCAAGGGTTCGCGTAAGTCCACCCCGTATGCGGCGCAGGTCGCTGCCGAGGACGCGGGCAAGAAGGCCGCCGAGCATGGCGTGCGCACCCTGGAAGTCGAGGTGAAGGGTCCGGGTTCGGGCCGCGAGTCGGCGCTTCGCGCGCTCCAGGCGGTCGGTTTTCAGATCACGTCGATCCGTGACGTGACCTCGATCCCGCACAACGGTGTGCGTCCGTCGAAGCGTCGCCGCGTCTGATGGTTCTGGCCCCCGGCTGACGAGTCGGGGTGCTTTTTATTTCCCGGCCGGTCGCGCCCCACGACTGGCCCAACATCAGGGGACACGAGCCTTGTCCGTCAACGCAAAGAACTGGCAGGAACTTAAGAAGCCCAACGCGCTCGAGAAGAAGGGCGGCGATGGCAAGCGCAAGGCGACCTTCGTCGCCGAGCCGCTGGAGCGTGGTTTTGGCCTGACGCTGGGCAACGCGCTTCGCCGCGTGCTGCTGTCGAGCCTGCAGGGCGCCGCCGTTACCTCGATCAAGATCGAGAACGTGCTGCACGAATTCTCCAGCCTCGCCGGCGTGCGCGAGGACGTGACGGACATCGTCCTGAACGTAAAGCAGATTGCGCTCAAGATGCAGGGCGAGGGCCCGAAGCGTCTTCAGTTGTCCGCGACCGGCCCGGCGGAAGTAAAGGCTGGCGACATCGCGGTGTCGGGTGACATCGAGGTGATGAACCCGGAACTGGTTATCTGTCACCTCGATGAAGGCGCGACCTTCAACATGGAGCTGACCGCTGACGTGGGTAAGGGCTATGTGCCGGCCACCGTCAACCGTCCGGCCGATGCGCCGATCGGTTTGATCCCGGTCGACTCGCTTTATTCGCCGGTTCGCCAGGTCAGCTATAAGGTCGATCCGACCCGCGTCGGTCAGGATCTTGATTATGACAAGCTGACGCTGTCGATCGAGACCGACGGCACGGTAAATCCGGAAGACGCGCTCGGCTATGCCGGCCGCATCCTTCAGGACCAGCTTGCGCTGTTCGTGCACTTCGACGATTCCGCCGTTGCGCGTTCGGCCCCGGTCGGCGTCGCCGCCCCGGCCGCCGGTGCGGAGCCGGTCAGCGACACGCAGCAGATCAACCGTTACCTCCTCAAGAAGGTCGACGAGCTCGAACTGTCGGTGCGTTCGGCCAACTGCCTCAAGAACGACAACATCATCTACATCGGCGATCTGGTCGGGAAAACCGAGGCGGAGATGCTGCGTACGCCGAACTTCGGCCGCAAGTCGCTGAACGAGATCAAGGAAGTGCTGTCGTCGATGGGCCTGCGGCTCGGGATGGAAATCCCGGGCTGGCCGCCGGAGAACATCGAAGAGATGGCCAAGAAGCTCGAGCAGGAAATCATGGGCTGAGCCGCACGCGGATAGCATGCTATCCGCGAAACGGCGAAAGCCCGGCCGGCCTCGCACCGCGAGGTCCGACGGCGTGGCTCCGCCACGCCGCCATCCGGCCAGCAAGTTACCGGGATCCGGGCATCGCGCCGGGGTGACGTAAACAGGGTGGCCCACACGTCCCACCCGGCTTGGGGTTCCGTAAGACGGCCCCCTGACGAACGAGAAGGAAGTACCCATGCGTCACAAGGTTGGCGGTCGTAAGCTTCAGCGTACCTCGGCCCATCGCGCCGCGCTGTTCCGCAACATGTCGGCTGCGCTCATCAAGCACGAGCAGATCACCACGACCCTCGCCAAGGCGAAGGAGCTTCGCCCGTACATCGAGAAGCTCGTCACGCTCGGCAAGAAGGGTGGCCTGTCGAACCGTCGTCTGGCGCACGCGCGCCTGCTCGACGATGCGCAGCTCGTGAAGTTGTTCGACACGTTGGCGTCGCGTTACGCCGGTCGTAGCGGCGGCTACACTCGCATCATCAAGGCCGGCATCCGCGCGTCGGATGCGTCGCCGATGGCGATCATCGAGTTCGTCGACCGTGACGTGGCTGCCAAGGGCCAGGATTCGGGTCCGGTGATGACCGACGAGGATTTCGACGAAGCGGCCTAAGCTGGTTCGATCCATTCGGGGCAGTCGCTCCGGTCGGAACAGGAAGGGGCCGCTCCGTGATGGAGCGGCCCTTTTCGTTTGTGCTGATGCCGGGCAAACGCCAGCCAACCCCCTTTCACCCGCACGCGCTCCCCGCTACAGGCCCGCCATGGAACACCCCGACAGCATCCTTATCGTCGATTTCGGCAGCCAGGTGACCCAGCTGATCGCACGCCGCGTGCGCGAGGCGGGCGTGTACAGCGAGATCGCACCGTTCCAATCCGCGGCGGAAGCGTTCGAGCGGATGAAGCCGACGGGTGTGATTTTGTCCGGCGGTCCCGCTTCGGTCGTGGACGAGGGAAGCCCGCGCGCTCCGCAGGCGGTGTTCGATAGCGGCGTGCCGGTGCTTGGTATCTGCTATGGCCAGCAGGTGATGAATACACAGCTTGGCGGCCAGGTGGAGCGGGGCTTTTCGGGCGAGTTCGGCGAAGCCTTCGTGCAGGTCGATTCCAGCTGTGGGCTGTTCGATGGCCTGTGGAAAGAAGGCGAGCGACACCAAGTGTGGATGAGCCACGGCGATCACGTCGCGACGCTCGCCCCCGGCTTCGCGCCCGTCGCATCGTCGTCCGGCGCGCCATTCGCCATCACCGCAGACGAAAGCCGGCGTTACTACGGGATGCAATTTCACCCGGAAGTGGTGCACACGCCAGATGGTGGCAAGCTGATCAAGAATTTCGCGCGCCACGTCTGCGGCCTTGCCGGCGATTGGACGATGGCCGAGTTCCGCGAGACCAAAATCGCAGAGATTCGCGCGCAGGTTGGCTCCGGCCGGGTGATCTGTGGCCTATCGGGGGGCGTCGACTCCGCAGTGGCCGCAGTCCTGATCCACGAAGCGATCGGCGACCAGTTGACCTGCGTCTTCGTCGATCACGGCCTGATGCGCGCTGGCGAGGCAGATCAGGTCGTCAGCCTATTCCGTGGCCATTACAATATCCCGTTGGTCCACGTGAACGCGGAGGCGCTGTTCATGAACGGCCTTGCCGGCGTGACCGATCCGGAGGCCAAGCGCAAGTTCATCGGCAAGACCTTCATCGAGGTGTTCGAGGACGAGGCGAAGAAGATTGGTGGTGCTGAGTTCCTAGCGCAGGGGACGCTCTACCCCGACGTTATCGAAAGCGTCAGCTTCACGGGTGGGCCTTCGGTGACGATCAAGAGCCACCACAATGTCGGTGGCCTGCCCGAGCGCATGAACATGAAGCTCGTCGAACCGCTGCGCGAATTGTTCAAGGACGAGGTTCGCGAGCTAGGTCGTGAGCTGGGGCTGCCCGACATTTTCGTGGGCCGGCATCCGTTCCCAGGGCCGGGCCTTGCGATCCGCATTCCGGGCGAGGTGACCAAAGAGCGGTGCGATATCCTGCGCAAGGCGGACGCGATCTATCTGGAGGAGATCCGCAACGCGGGGCTCTATGATGCGATCTGGCAGGCGTTCGCAGTGCTGCTGCCGGTGCGTTCGGTGGGCGTGATGGGCGACGGGCGGACGTATGACAGCGTGCTGGCGTTGCGTGCGGTGACGTCGACCGATGGCATGACGGCGCAGGCGTTCGAGTTCCCCGGTGGCTTCCTGCCGCGTATCTCGACCCGCATCGTCAACGAAGTGCGCGGCATCAACCGCGTCACTTATGACTATACGTCGAAGCCGCCTGGCACGATCGAGTGGGAGTGATCGCCGACGCATGATTGGTTGTGGAGGGCGTGTGGTGCTCCTGACCAGCGTTGTTTTTTAGGTTTGGCTTTTGCGCGCGCACGCCCAAGCGAAGGCGCGTCAAACAGGTCAGTGAAAATGCTCGCCACGCTGCAACTGATTGAGAATGCTCTTCAAGCGGCGTAAGCGCGTCTCCGGTCGCTTGGCTGTCTGGAGACGGTAGTAGATCGGCTACAGGTTCTTTCGGTCGAGCGTGCGGAAAAATGCGTCTGCTTCGGGCATAGCGGCAAGTGCATCCAGCAGATCCTGCGGTATGCCCATGTCGGCCGATCCTGCGTAAGCGGTTTCCCAGCGTCCGTCCGCGCGCGCCGCCTCCACATGGGCCAGGCCTGCCGGTAACATGCGTCCTTCGGCGATCAGTCTGATGGCGTGGTCGCGATTTTTGATCGACCAGTTCGAGCCTGCGCGGCGCGTAGTCAGCCGCTAGAGATAGTAGCTCGCGCCACCTGGGCGCTTCAGGCCGTCTATCCATCCGAACCGGATCGCTTCCACGACGCAGTCCGTCCATGTCACCGAAGGCTGCTGCGACCCCGCCTTGTAGATGCTTACCCACAGCTCGCTGCTGGTTTCGTGATCCTCGACGAACCAGCGAGCAAGGTCTTCTGGGTGTTTGAACGCAAGTGCTTGGGGTTGAGGAGAACTCATCTCTCCGAGGCTAGCGAGGCATCGAATTGCTGAAAAGTGCTTTGCCGTCGCGAGGCGGGCCGCCGCCAGCCGCGTGATGCCGCCTTCGTCGAAGATAGATCGAAAGCGGAGCCAATCCGCACATCTGCGCCGCACTTGCGGCAAACACGTCTCCGAAGCGCGTGATAGCCGTGGCACCAGCCGCTGCGTCGCTCGCGATGACGGGGGCGCGCGCAACAATGCATGGTCGAGCAAGTGTTGACAGCAATCGGCGCACCTCAGGCGCCGCGGGCCGGCCGATCACGATCGGATTGCTGTGGCACTCCGTCAACTCCGGCAATCTCGGTGTTGGGGCGCTCACCGTCGCTAACCTGACGATCGCACGCGAGGTGGCGGAGGAAAGCGGCCTCGCGCCGTGCTTCGTGATCATGGGCGCGCGCGACGACCAGCAGCCATCGACTTCCCCGCCGAACAGTTGCGTTGTGCCGATCGACTGGCGATCGCTGCGTCCGGGTGGATCGATTTGGCGCGCCATGGGGGAGGTGGATTGCGTCCTCGACATCGGCGCTGGTGACAGCTTCGCCGATATCTACGGATCACGCCGGTTCTCCTTTCTGATGATCAGCAAGCTGATGGCCCTTGCACGGGGCAAACCGTTGATCCTGTCACCGCAGACAATCGGTCCGTTCACACGGCGGGGCTACAGGACGCCAGCCTCGTTCGCCATGCGGCATAGCCGAGCGGTTTTCGCCCGGGATGAGCTATCGCGTGACGTGGCGCAGGACATGGCGCCGTCGGCTGATGTGCGTCTGGCAGTGGATGTGGCGTTCGAACTGCCGTTCGAGGATCGCTCACGTGAACGCGGCGGCGCGCGGCTGCGGGTAGGCGTAAATCCATCGGGCTTGCTGTTCAGCGAGGCGGAAAGAGGCACAAACCGCTTCGGCTTGTCGTACGATTACGCGGCATTCACCCGTCTGTTGCTGGCCGCTCTGCACGAGCGCGACGATGTGGAAATCCACCTCGTGCCGCATGCCACGAGCAGTCGCGACGCAACGGACGACGACGATGCGTTGTGCGATCGCCTTGCTACGATGTTCCCAGGTGCGGTGCGGGTGCCGACCTTTGCGTCGCCTTCCGATGCCAAGAGTTACATATCGGGGCTCGATCTGCTGGTCGCAGGGCGCATGCATGCCTGCATCGCCGCCTTTTCGACCGGGGTGCCGGTCGTGCCGGTGGCGTACAGCCGAAAGTTCTCCGGCCTGTTCGGTTTGCTTGGTTACGACGCGATGATCCCGATTTCCGGGATGGATGAGGCACAGGCGATTACCTTCGTCCTGGAAGCGCTGGAGCGACGCTCCGCCCTGGCTGCGGCAGAAAAGGCGGGGATGGCCGAGGTCGGTACGCTGCTGGCCGACTATCGTGACACGCTGCGGTCGACCTTTTTGACGGTGAGCATGGCGGCATGAAGCCACAGTCACCCACCGTCGCCCGCGTGCTGGCGGCTGACCTGTGCAGTGGCTGCGGGCTCTGCGCCGGTCTTTCCTCGGGCGCGATCGTGATGACCACGCAGGAGCCCGGCTTCGCGCGGCCGACCCAGCAACGCCCGATCTCGCGTGGCGCCGAGGCGCGGATTGCGGGCTGCTGTCCCGGAAGCAAGGTGGCGCCATGGCAGGCCGGCAAACAACGGCATCCCTATTGGGGACCTTGGCAGTCGACGATGACGGGAGCTGCGAGTGACCCGGCGGTTCGATATGCGGGCGCGTCGGGCGGCGCCTTGTCGGCGCTGCTGATCCACGCACTGGAGCGCAAGCTGATCGACCGCGTCTTGCATGTTGAGGCTGATCCGGCGCGTCCCACTGGCAATCGAATGCGCTGGTCCACCACGCGAGAAGATGTCCTGGCGGGCGCCGGCTCGCGATATGCCGCATCATCGCCCTTGGCGGCGATCGATCACGCACTTGGCGCGGGCGGGCGGTTTGCCTTTGTCGGCAAGCCTTGTGACGTCTCGGCACTCCGGCAGCTTGAGCGATATGACAGCAGGGTGGCGACCGCCGTGCCACTCATGTTTTCGTTCTTCTGCGGTGGGCTGCCTAGCAGCGCCGGTGCAGACGAGATCGTGCAGGCCATGGGGCTGGCGCCTGACGAGGTCACCGCATTTCGCTATCGAGGGCAGGGCTGGCCCGGGCTGACCGTGGCGCGTACGGCGGACGGCCGATCGGGTGAAATGGCCTATGCCGACAGTTGGGGGCGCCATCTCAGCCGACAGGTCCAGTTTCGCTGCAAGATCTGTCCGGACGCGGTGGGCGGCGCCGCCGACATCGCCTGTGCGGACGCGTGGTACGGCGACGCCGCCGGATACCCGACGTTCGCGGAGCAGGATGGGCGCAGCCTCATCATAAGCCGAACGGCGGCGGGCGAAGCGCTGTTGCGCTCTGCCCAGGAGACCGGCGCTATCCAAGCGGCACTGCTCGCGATCGCGGACGTGGAGCGTATGCAACCCGCGCAGGCGCAGCGCAAAAGAATGATCATTGCTCGCACGACCGCGGTTCGCGCCTGTTTGCAACCCGTGCCGATCATGCGGAACCTGGATGTCGTTAAGGCGGCACGTTCCGCTCGGCTCTATGATGCCGCGCATAATCTGCTCGGCACGATGCGACGCGTGCTGCAACGACGCTGGCGCAATCGGCCGTGGGTTTCAGCGCAGGAGCGCGCCGCTTGAGGACTGGCCTCGCAACGCTGCTGACGGGCGGCGCCCTTCTGGTGCCGTGTCTGGCAGGCGCGCAAATAGCGCCCTTGCCCGAGCGCACATTCCAAACACCCGAACGCTCCGTCGTTCTGACGGTGTCGCAGGATCTTTTCTACGACACCAATGTATCACGCGGCAGCGATGCTGGTGCGGCACTGCGCGGAATCAAGAATGAGGATGTGCGGGCCGCGCCTACTGCCACGTTGAACATGGTGTTGCCGCGCGGCCGTGCGCTGTTCACCGTGCAGGGCAGCGCCGGCTATGATGCCTATGCGCGGAATCAAAGCCTGAATCGCGAGCGGCTGTCGATCAGAACGGAGTCGCAGGTGCCGTTGGCATTCTGCTCTATCGCGCCGGAACTCGCCTATTCGCGTCGACAGATCGACCTCATCGATGTTGGCGCGACCGATGGTGTGATCGTCGCCGCCGGCAGAAACGTGCAGTTGGTGAAAGAGGCGCTCGGTGCAGTGACTTGCGGACCACAGTTCGGCCTGCGCCCCGGCGGCCACATCGGATATGTGAACACCCGCACCGATACGCGGATCGCGCGGCAGCAAGAGGTGCGCGAAACCAGCTACGGGAGTGCGCTGAACTACGTTCATCCTTCCGTCGGAATCATCGCGCTGTTCGCACGGCGGCGTGATGTCACCTATGATCGGGAGCGGCAGTTCTTCCCTGGGCGGCTGTCGAGCGTCAGCATCACCAATGCCGGTTTGCGGATGGATCGGCGCCTCGGCACGCGGCTGCAACTCGTCGCCTCGCTCAGCTATGCGGATCTTGCCTCAGCCGTGAACCCGCCCGGCGCCAAGAATTTTGACGGCGTGAATTGGGATTTTTCCGCCACGCTCCGCCTCGGCGGGCGGCTGTTGCTGACGACAGAGACTGACCGAATGATCACCATCTCTCCCGGCTTCTCCGCCGAGACGGTTCGGCAGACGAACTATGCTGGTTCGCTCAATTATGCCTTGACGCCCTTGGTGCAGGTAACTGCCAGCGTATCGCGCGCCGATCGTGATTTTCGGCTCGCCCCACGATCCGCGTTCGGGATTACGAGGGATCGTTTTGACACCGCGGCCGTTCGGCTCAACTACACGAAGCGGCAGGTGACTTTCAGCCTGCGCGGCTCCTATCAGCGGCGCGACAGCGACAATGATTTGTTCGACTTTAAGGGCGCGCAGGCGTTGCTCAGCGTAAGCTATGCCTTTGAACGTTGAGCCCGCCGCGGTTTAGCTTGACGATCAGCGTAGGCGGCGCGCCACAAGGATAAGCAAGAGGCCGACCACGGCGACACCAGCGCCGCGATCCGCCCAGACGCGCTGGTCGAGCATGAAGCTCGACCGCGGCCATTGTACGTAGCCTAGCCCCTGCCCGATGAAGAGCAGGCCGAGGACGGTCAGCACCGCGCCCAGTGCGACCAGCACCGGGCGCCAGCGCCGCACCTCAGCGCTGTCCGACGGGGACGTAGTCGCGCGCGGTCGGCCCGGTGTAGAGCTGACGCGGACGACCGATCTTCTGGTCGGGATCGGTAATCATCTCGTTCCACTGCGCGACCCAGCCGACCGTGCGGGCCAGCGCGAACAGCACGGTGAACATCGACGTCGGGAAACCGATCGCCGACAGGATCACGCCCGAATAGAAATCGACGTTCGGGAACAGCTTCTTCTCGATGAAGTAATCGTCACTCAGCGCCAATTCTTCCAGCCGCAGCGCGGTTTCGAACAACGGATCATTGACCTTCAGCGCGTCGAACACCTCGCGCACCGTCTTCTGCATGACGGTCGCACGTGGATCGTAGTTCTTGTACACGCGATGGCCGAAGCCCATCAGGCGGAACGGGTCGTTCTTGTCCTTGGCGCGGTTGATGAACTCCGGAATGCGATCCGGCGTACCGATTTCCTGCAGCATGTTGAGCGCCGCTTCGTTGGCGCCGCCATGTGCCGGGCCCCACAGGCAGGCGATGCCTGCCGCGATGCATGCGAACGGGTTCGCGCCCGATGAACCGGCCAGGCGGACGGTCGACGTGGAGGCGTTCTGCTCGTGATCGGCGTGCAGGATGAAGATTCGGTCCATCGCCCGCTCGACTGCCGGGTTCACCTCATAGGGCTCGGCCGGCACGCCAAAGGTCATCTTCAGGAAGTTGCCGGTGTAGCTCAGCGAATTATCCGGATACTGAAACGGCTGCCCGACGCTGTACTTGTACGCCATTGCTGCGATCGTCGGCATTTTAGCGATCAGCCGGTGCGATGCGATCATGCGCTGCGTGGGATCGTGGATGTCGGTGGAATCGTGGTAGAAGGCGGACAGCGCGCCGACCACGCCGCACATGATCGCCATCGGGTGCGCGTCGCGGCGGAACCCGCGATAGAAGGTCGCTAGCTGCTCGTGCAGCATGGTGTGGCGGGTGATCGTGCCTTCGAACTTGTTCAGCTCATCGCCGTTCGGCAACTCGCCGTTCAGCAGCAGATAGGCGACCTCCATGAAGCTCGACTGTTCGGCAAGGTCGCCGATTGCATAGCCGCGATGCAGCAGCACGCCTTCGTCGCCGTCGATATAGGTCAGCTTCGACTGGCACGAGGCGGTCGAGGTGAAGCCCGGATCGTAGGTGAAGGCGCCGGTCTGGCCATACATCTTCCGGATATCGACCACGTCCGGGCCGACCGTGCCGGACAGCACCGGATAGCCGAAGTCCTTATCCCCGAGGGACAGCTTGGCGTCAGTCATTGTGTTCATCCTTCCCCTGGGCGGCCGTGTGATCCGCGGCGTGATCGGCGATGCGGGCGAGACTTTCGTCGCGGCCGAGCAGCGCGAGCACGTCGAAGATACCGGGAGATGTCCGGCGGCCGGTGAGTGCGGCACGGAGCGGCTGGGCGACCTGGCCGAGCTTCAAGCCCTGCGCTTCGGCAACCTGCCGCACCGCGTCTTCGAGCGCCTCCGTATCCCACTTGTGCACCGCGTCAAGGGCGGCATGCACCTTGGCCAGCGTGGTGGTGGCCTCGCCCGAGAGCAGCGGCTCGGCATCGGCCGCGATCGGCAACGGACGGGACACAAGCAGGAAACCTGCGCCGTCCGCCAGTTCGTTCAAATTGGCCGCGCGCGGCTTCAGCGCGGGCATCGCCGCGGCGATCAACTGGCGGCGTTCGTCGCCCGCCTCCAGCCCCAGTTTCGCCGATACCAGATCGGCCAGCCGCGCGTCGTCGGCGCTGCGGATATAGTGGCCGTTCAGGTTTTCCAGCTTCTTAAGGTCGAAGCGGGACGGCGACTTGCCGACGCTGCCAAGATCGAACCATTCCACCGCCTCCGCGCGGCTGATGATCTCCTGGTCGCCATGACCCCAGCCCAGCCGCAGCAGGTAATTATCCAGCGCCTCGGGCAGGATGCCGAGTTCGTCGCGGTACGCCTCGATCCCGACCGCACCGTGCCGCTTGGACAGCTTCGCGCCGTCGCTGCCGTGGATCAGCGGGATGTGCGCATAGACCGGCTCGGGCCAGCCCATCGCCTTGATGATCGGCAACTGGCGAAAGGCGTTGTTGAGATGGTCGTCGCCGCGGATGATGTGGGTGACGCCCATGTCATGATCGTCGACCACCACCGCCAGCATATAGGTGGGCGTGCCGTCCGACCGGAGCAGGACCAGATCGTCAAGCTCCGCGTTCTGCACCGTCACGCTGCCCTGCACGCGATCCCCGATCGTCGTCGCGCCCTCGGTCGGCGCCTTCAGGCGGACGACAAAAGGAGCGCTCGCATCATCGTTCGTGCGGTCGCGCCACGGCGAGCGGATGCGCAGCGGCTGCTTGTTAGCCTGCGCCTCGGCGCGCATCGCGTCGATCTCTTGCGCCGTCATGTAGCAACGATAGGCAGCACCGGTGGCGATCATCGCCTCGGCCACCTCGACGTGGCGCGCGGCGCGGGTCGACTGGAAGACCTCCTCGCCGTCCCAGTCGAGCCCGAGCCAGCGCATGCCGGACAGAATCGCGTCGATCGCCGGCTGCGTCGACCGCGCGCGATCGGTATCCTCGATGCGCAGCAGGAACTTGCCGCCGTGATGGCGCGCATACAGCAGATTAAACAGGGCGGTACGGGCGCCGCCAAGATGCAGGAACCCCGTCGGCGACGGGGCGAATCGGGTGACGACACCGGGGTCGCGATTTTCGGTGGTTGCGCTCAAGCGCACGAGCTCCCAGGCTGAAGAACGACATGGCAACAAAGGCCGCGCCAGCCCCTAGCACGCACCCCCCGGCGCTACAAACCGTACGGGCTGGTCTCGCGTGGTGGCTGGAGGCGGAACGCGACCAGTTGCCATTATGGCTTCCCGTCATGGTGGGGGCGGGGGTGACAACCTGGTTTGTGCTGCCGACCCAGACGCAGTGGCAGGCCGCCTTGCTGGTCGGCATGGCGGCTGCGCTACTCGCCTTGGCGCTGGGGCGGGGCGGGCGAGCGGGCCGCGCGCTTGCGATCGGCGCAGTGGCGTTTTGCCTTGGACTTGCGTTGGTCTGGGCCAAGGCGGAGCGTGCGCGCGCACCGGTGCTGCAGCGGCCGATCGTTGCTAAGGTGGCCGCGCGGGTGGAGCAGGTGGAACGGCTGCCCGCACGCGGGCTGGTCCGTCTGCGACTTACCGACCTACAGTGGCGCGATCGCGCGCCGGCCGAGCGGCCGTTGCGTATTCGGGTCAACGTCGCTGAAAAGGACTTTCCCAGCGGCTTGTCTCCGGGCGCCAGCGTGAATTTACGCGCGCGACTGATGCCGCCGCCGCCGCCCGCCGTGCCCGGCGCCTACAACTTTGCGCGCGTCGCCTGGTTTGATGGTATTGGCGCGACAGGTCGCGCACTTGGGCGGGTGGTAATCCGCAGCGGCGGCAGCGTTGGTGAGCCTGTGCGCACGCGCCTGGCCCGCCACATTCAGTCGCGGGTCGACGGCAGTGGCGGTGGCATCGCCGCAGCGCTTGCGACCGGCGATACGGGAGGGATTGGCGACGAGGATCAGGAGGCCATGCGCGGATCCGGCCTTGCCCATCTGCTGTCGGTCAGCGGGCTGCACATCACCGCTGCCGTGGGCATCACCATGCTGCTGGCGACCAGGTTGCTTGCGCTCAACATGCGGCTGGCGGTCAGCGGACGCGTGCCGCTGATCGCCGCGGCATGCGGCGCGGCTGCTGCGCTGGGCTACACCTGGCTCACCGGTAGCGAAGTGCCAACGGTCCGCAGCTGCGTCGCGGCGTTGCTGGTGCTCGTGGCCATGGCGCTTGGGCGCGAGGCGCTGACGCTACGTCTGGTTGCGACGGGCGCGCTATTCGTGCTGCTGCTGTGGCCGGAAACGCTCGCCGGACCAAGCTTTCAGCTGTCGTTCGCCGCAGTCACGGCGATTATTGCGCTGGCCGAGCACTCGAGGATCCGCGCCTGGTTTGCGCCTCGCGACGATGGATGGATGAGGCGCGTGGCGCGGGGCGCGGCATCGCTGTTGCTGACCGGGCTGGTGGTGGAAGTGGCGCTGATGCCGATCGCGGTGTTTCACTTTCACAAGGCCGGGATCTACGGCGCGTTGGCCAACATTGTCGCCATCCCCCTGACAACCTTTGTTATCATGCCGTTGGAAGCTATTGCCCTGGCGCTTGATGCCGTCCAGATCGGGGCGCCGATCTGGTGGATTGTGGGCCGGATGCTCGATCTGCTGCTGTGGATCGCCCATGTCACCGCAAGTGCGCCCGGCGCAACAACGGCGCTGCCGGTAATGCCGCTTGCGGCCTTTGGTTTGATCGTTGTCGGCGGGCTGTGGATGGCTTTGTGGCGCACACGCTGGCGGCGGCTCGGCCTGATACCGGTGATCATCGGGGCGGGATGGACGTTGCTGACGCGCGCGCCGGATGTGCTGGTAACTGGCGATGGCCGGCACGTCGCGGTACGACTACCGGAAGGTCAATTGGCCATGCTGCGTGATCGTGCCGGCGATTATGCCCGCACCGTGCTGGCGGAGGCGGCCGGCGCGGAGGATCTGCCGGTCGCTTTGTCCGAGCAAGCCGAGGCAAGGTGCAGCCGTGACCTATGCCAGACGAGCATTCGTGCTGGCGGGCGCGAGTGGCGCATACTGGCGACAAAGAGCAAATATCTGGTGCCGATCGGTGACATGATTGCAGCCTGTCGCGCGGCGGATATCGTGATCAGCGAACGGCGCTTGCCACGCGGTTGCGCGCCGCGCTGGCTGCGACTGGATCGCGAAACACTTGCACGGGTCGGCGGCGCGGCCATCATGCTGGCGAGCGGCGACGTGCGAACCGTCTTTGATCCGGGTGACGCGCATCCGTGGATTGCGACCGCCTTGCAACCAGCTGCCCTCTATCGAACCAAGCATGTATCGTCTGTTCAGCGGCCCGACGCAGCCGGACACTATTAACAACGGCCCAAGTCTTGCCCGCTAATGGCAGCGCATTCAGGACTACCTAACAAGTCAACCTGATCGTCATGCGTTTAACGTGCTGACCACCTAATCAGGAGTAGCGGCGTAGAATGCCGGCAAGCCTTCCCTGCACGCGAACCTGCGTGGGTGCGTAGCGCTGCGGATCGTAGGCGCGGTTGGCGGGGTCGAGCCGGATCATCGCGCCTTCGCGGCGGAAGAACTTGAGCGTTGCCTCGCTGTCCTCGATCAAAGCCACGACAATCTCGCCATCGCGCGCGACTTCCTGCTTGCGGATCAGGGCAAAGTCGCCGTCCAAAATACCCGCTTCGACCATCGAATCCCCGGCCACCTCCAAGGCGAAATGCTCACCCGAGCCCAGCAAGGCAGCGGGCACCGGAAGCGAACTCGCACCCTCGATCGCCTCGATCGGCACGCCTGCGGCGATGCGCCCATGCAGCGGCACCTCGACCACGTCGTTGGCGGGTTCGGGGACGATGCGGCGTGTTGCGGCAGGAGCAGTCACGCCCTTTGCTTCGGTACGCTCCGGCACCTTCAATACTTCCAGCGCGCGGGCGCGATTGGGCAGGCGCTTCAGGAAGCCGCGTTCCTCAAGCGCCGAGATCAGGCGGTGCACACCCGATTTTGACTTGAGGTCGAGCGCCTCCTTCATTTCCTCGAACGAGGGGGAAACGCCGGTATCGGCCAGTCGATCATTGATGAAACAGATCAGCTCATGCTGTTTCTTGGTAAGCATCGCATCGCCTCCGCCGCGAACAGACGCAGAACCTTTAAGGAACGTAGGAACCCTCGTCAACCAATCATGAGGATGTTCGCCGATTCACCGCTTTCTCGCGCCGGATCGCGCGGCGGGCGGACAATCAGGCAGCCGGCGCGTGCCAGGGTGAGGAGCATCGAGCTGTCCTGGATGGTGGCAACGAAGGCGCGGCCATCGCGCAATTCGGCGCGCATATAGTCCGTCCTGGGGCCGTTCGCAGGGAGCGCCTCGCCTAGGATCGCGCGCGTGGTGGTGGGTAGCGGATGATGGGCGCCGGCGAGATGCGCCACCAACGGTTTTACGAACAAAAGCGTGGTAACAAAGGCGGATACGGGATTGCCGGGAAGGCCGAGCACCGCGAGATTGCCGCGGCGTCCGGCCATCAGCGGCTTGCCTGGGCGGAGTGCGACGCGCCAGAAGTCGATGGCAGCGCCGGCGGCGCGAAGCGCGGGCTGTACGAGGTCGTGATCGCCGACGGAGGCGCCGCCGGTGGTGACCAGCATGTCGGCGTCCACCGTTGCGAAGGCTTTGGTCAGCACGTCCTGCTGATCGGGGAGGATGCCTAAGTCTATGATTTCGACCGGAACGTCGGCGAGCAGCGCGCGCAGCAGCAAGCGGTTAGACTCGGGAAGGGCGTCCGGGGAGGTGGCGGAGCCGGGTTCGACCAGTTCGTCGCCGGTGGCGGCGATCGCCACGCGGACGCGGCGGCGGACGGTGACGTTTCGGGCGCCGCCGGTCGCCGCGACCGCGATACGGGGGGCTGTCAGGCGGTCGCCGGCGGCGACCAATGGATCACCTTTGGAGAAATCCAGCCCCTTATGGCGAACATTGGCCGCTTTTCGCGGAGGGCCGGCCCCGTCGAGGATCAGCCGCGCTCCAGCACGCTCCGCCTCCTCCTGAACCAGCACCGTATCGGCGCCATCGGGCATCGCGGCGCCGGTAAAGATGCGGACGGCCTCGCCGTCGCTCACCACGCCGGGGAAGGGGCGGCCGGCAGCGCTTTCGCCGATGACGCGCCACGGGCCCGGCATGTCCGCCCAGCGCAAGGCATAGCCGTCCATGGCGGAAAGGTCGTGCGCGGGCTGGGTGCGTTCGGCGAGGATCGGCGCGGCGGCCCAGCGGCCGATCGCCTGCGTGATCGGCAGCGTCTCGGTGGGAACGGGCGGGTTGGCGGCGAACAGGCGGGCCTGCGCCTCGGCGACGGGAAGCAATTCGCTCATGCACGGCGACGTGGCAGATTGTCGGCGCGGGCGACAGCCGTTTCGGTGACTGCCGAATGTCAGGCGGTGAAATCGCCCGACTTGCCGCCGCGCTTGGTGAGCAGGCGCACGCCGCCGATGACCATGCGTTTGTCGAGCGCCTTGGCCATGTCGTAGATCGTCAGCAGCGCGGTGGAGACGGCGGTGAGCGCTTCCATCTCAACGCCGGTGCGGCCGGCGGTGGCGACCGTAGCGGTCGCGGAAACGCCATCGGACGCGACGCTCAGGTCGAGCGTGACTTTCGTGAGCGGCAGCGGATGGCACAGCGGGATCAGTTCGCTGGTGCGCTTGGCCGCCATGATGCCTGCAACGCGCGCGACGGCGAGCACATCACCCTTCGCCACCGCGCCGGCCGCGATCGCCTGGGCGGCCTCGGCAGACATGGTGATGCGGCCCTCGGCGACGGCTTCGCGCGAGGTTTCGTTCTTGCCGCCGACATCGACCATCCGTGCGGCGCCGGCCTCGTCGAGATGAGTGAGGCCGCTCATCCGACCAGCGCGCGGGTGGCGGCGGCGACATCCGGCTGGCGCATCAAGGACTCTCCGATCAGGAAGCAGCGCACGTCATGTTCGGCCATGGCATCGAGATCGGCGCGCGTGTTGAGCCCGCTTTCCGCAACAAAGGTGCAGCCCGCCGGGGCACTGCCGACGAGTTCATAGGTGCGATCGAAGCTGACCGAGAAATCGCGCAGGTCGCGATTGTTGACGCCGATCAGGCGCGAGCGGAGCAACAAGGCGCGCTCTAGTTCCTGCGCGTCATGCACTTCGACCAGCACGTCCATGCCGCGCTCGAACGCGGCGGCTTCGATTTCGGCGGCGGCACTGTCGTCGAGCGCGGCCATGATGATGAGGATCGCGTCGGCACCAATCGCGCGCGCCTCGGCGACCTGCCAAGGATCGATCAGGAAATCCTTGCGGATCACGGGCAGGTCGCAGGCGGCGCGGGTGGCGACCAGATAATCCTCGTGGCCCTGGAAATATTGGTGATCGGTGAGGATCGACAGGCAGGTGGCGCCGCCTTGCGCATAATCGCGGGCGTGGGCCGGCGGATCGAAGTCGGCGCGGATCAGGCCCTTGGAGGGGCTCGCCTTCTTGATCTCGGCGATCAAGGCGTAAGTCGGCGTCGTCGGACCGTCAGCGCGGGCGACGCGATCGAGCGCCGCCTTGAAGCCACGCGGGGCGGTTTGCGCCTCCGCCAGTGCGTCGAGATCGGCAATCGAGCGCGTGGCGCGGCGCTCGGCGACTTCCTCCCGCTTGGTGGCGAGAATGGTATCGAGAATGGTCATGCCCAGGCAATCCAGCGATCGAGCAGGTCGTTGGCCGCGCCGCTGTCGATCGCCTCGGCCGCGCGGCGGGCGCCGTTTTCCAGCGGCTCGCCGACGAGCGTCAGCGCCACGGCGGCGTTGAGGAGGACGGCGTCGCGGTACGCTCCGGGCGTGCCGGTGAGCAACTGGCGCAGCGCCGTCGCATTATAGGCCGGATCGCCGCCACGAATGGCGTCGATCGGGTGGCGCTGAACGCCGGCATCCTCGGGCACGATGCGGGCGCTCATCTTTGCCGAGCCCATCGCAACGGCGATGGTGGGGCCGGCGCCGGATACCTCATCCAGTCCTTCCTCGCCCGATACGACCAGCGCGGCCTCTGTGCCGAGCTGTTCCAGCGCATCGGCATAGACGGGGGCGTAATCGGGGCGGGCGATGCCGATCAGCTGGCGCGTGACGTGCGCCGGATTGGCAAGCGGGCCCATCAGGTTGAAGATCGTGCGCTTGCCGATCTGCCGCCGGATTGGCGTGATCCGCTTCATCGCCGGGTGATGGTTCGCCGCAAAGAGGAAGCAGATGCCGAGTTCGTTGAGCGTCTCCTCGGCCATCGCGCCGGCGCGCTCCATGTCGAGGCCGAGCGCCTCCAACGTGTCGGCGGCGCCCGCCTTTGACGAGGCGGCGCGGTTGCCGTGCTTCGCAACCGGCACACCGCAGGCGGCGACCACCAGGCTGACCGCAGTGGAGACGTTCAGCGTATGATGCCCGTCGCCACCGGTGCCGCAGACGTCGATCGCGCCAGCGGGCGCGGTGATCGGGATCAGGCGATCGCGCAGCGCGCGTGCCGCCTCGGCGATCTCGATCGAGGTTTCGCCGCGCGTCGACAGGTCGATGAGGAACCGGGCGATCGCCTCCTCGCTGGCGCGGCCGTCGAGAATGTCGCTGAATGCCTGCGCGGCGCTTTCGCGCGACAGCGGGCTGACGGGATCTGGCAGCAGGGAGATAGTCGTCATGCCGAAGCCTTTGCGCCGGTCAACGCGACGAAATTGGCGAGCAGATCGTGGCCATGCTCGGTGGCGATGCTTTCCGGATGGAACTGGACGCCGTGGATCGGCAGGTCGCGGTGGCGCAGCCCCATGACCGAGCCGTCGGCCGCATGGGCGTTGGGCACCAGCACGTCGGGCACGTTCTCCACGATCAGCGAATGGTAGCGCGTGGCAGTGAAGGGGGAGGGCAGGTTGGCGAAGACGCCGGTCGCGTCATGCTCGATCGGGCTGGTCTTGCCGTGCATCAGCCCGCCGCGCACCACACGTCCGCCGAAATGCTGGCCGATTGCCTGATGGCCAAGGCAGACGCCCAGTAGCGGCCGGCGCGCCTCGGCGCAGGCGGCGACCAGATCGAGGCTGATGCCCGCTTCGTTGGGCGTGCACGGCCCCGGCGAGACGAGGAAGCCCGTGGCGTTGGAAGCGAGCGCCTCCGCCGCCGTCAGCGCATCGTTGCGCTCGACACGCACCTCGGCACCCAGCTCCATCAGATAATGGACGAGGTTCCAGGTGAAGCTGTCGTAATTGTCGACGACCAGGATCATGCGGGCGGTCCATAAAGCAACGCGGGCGGGCCGCAACGACTGTTGCGCGGATGTAATATTGCGTAGGCGGCGGCGCAGCGGTGATGTTCAGGCGGGAGAAAGCAGTGCCCGCAGACGTTATAGGATCACCCAGGAGGTCGTGTGTCGATGGTTCGCTCCCTTGTTATTTCTGCAGCGATGCTGGCGGCGGTCGCGCCCGTTGGCGTGATGGCGCAATCCGAGCCGCAGACGCAGCCGAGTGCGCAGGCCGAGACCGGCCAGCCGCCGCAGCGCATCCGGCAGGTGACACTGACCGGGGAAGAGAAATGCCCCACCGCCGCCAGCGACGAGATCGTGGTGTGCAGCCGGCTCGATCCGAACGAACAGTTCCGCGTGCCCAAGGCCTTGCGCCAGGCACCCGAAGTGCCCGCGCAGAACCAGAGCTGGATCAACCGTGCAGCGACCGTAGATCGCGTCGGCCGCGTCGCCGGCGGATTACCCAACACCTGTTCGCCGGTCGGCACCGGTGGCCAGAGCGGCTGCGGCATCGTTGCCGGCCAAGCATGGGCCGCCGAGCGCCGGCAGGCGCAACGGGAGGCAGAAGCCGCAATACCCGAGTCGCGCACCGATATCGAATTGGACGACGAGCCGCAGCGCTGATCCGCAGCGCCGCGGTTTTGCGCGATTAGCGGACGGGCGCTGCCGCCGGCTCGGCCATCAGGCGGGCAAGATCGGCCTTCCAGAATTTGGCCCAAGTGTGCGTGCCATGCCCCTTTGTTTCGGGCGTGGCCGCGATCAGGCGGAAGGTGGCGCGCGGCATCCGCTTCGCGGCGGGTTCGGTAATGCCATAGCCCGACGGGTTGATGAAATCGTCTGCCGAATTGATCCACAGCACGGGCACGGTGATCTTTTCGAGCATCGGCGAGGGATCGTAGTTTCGCGAGGCGTCGACTTGATAGATGTAATCGTTCGCGTCGCGGTTCGCGCTGTTGCGGGCGAACGCTTCGGCGAGGAACGCCTCGGCGGCGGCGCGGGTCGGGTATTGCTTTTGTAGCGCGAGCGGGTTGCTGCCGGCGATGATCGAGAGGCTGGCGGCGGTGCGCAGGCCCTGTTCGGGCTGGCTGGTGTAATTGCCGCCTTGCCACGCGGGATCGGCCTTGATCCCGTCGATCAGCATCTTGCGCCACATCCGGTTCATGCCGGCGATCGGCACGGGGAGGCAGGCGAAGGGCGCGAGCCGCTCGGCGAAGCCGGGGTAGGTCTCGCCCCAGACGAAGCCGTGCATGCAGCCCATCGAGGTGCCCAGGATCACCTGCAGCCGGGTGACGCCGAGCTGGTCGAGCATCGCCTTTTGCGCGGCGACCATGTCGTCATAATCGTATTTCGGGAATGCCATGCGCTTGCCGTCGGACGGCTTGGACGAGGCGCCGTGGCCGATGTTGTCGGGCAGGATCACGTAATGTTTGGTGATGTCGAACGGCTGGCCCGGGCCGTACAGCTCGTCGGCGAATTGCGGCGAGAGGAATTGCTTGCCGCTGCCGCCGGTGCCGTGGAGCACCATGACAGCGTTGTTGATCCGCCCGTCCGGCCCGCGGCGCGGCGTGCCGAGCGTGGTGTAGTGCATGCGCACGTCCATCGTCTCGCCCGTCTTGAAGCGGAACGCGGGCAGCGTGACGTCGCCTTCCTTGGTCGGCCAGCGGCCGGGGGCAGGCGCGGGATTGGCGGGGGTGGCGACCGGCTGGGTGATTTGCGCCGCGGCGGGGGCGGCGGCGAGGAGGGCGAGCAGGGGAAGGAGGCGCATGGCCGGAGCGTATCGCGCGCCCGGGCCGCTGGGAAGCCCGGCGCGCGACTGTGGCGGGTCAATCGATCATCGGCGCCATGCCGGGCTCCGCCTTGGCCATCGCGCGCTGATAGGCGGGACGCTCGGCGATGCGGCGGAGGTAAGCGCGGGTGTTGGGCAGATCGTCCATCGGTGCGCCGGCGCCGAACGCGCGCGAGGTGGTGAGCGAATAGACCATCATGATGTCGGCGAGCGTCAGGTGGCGGCCGCCGAAGAACGGCGCGGTGCCGAGCCGCGCCTCCATCAGTTCGTTAGCGCGGCGCGCGCGCTCGATGACGAACGGCACGCGCTGCGGATCGCCGCCGCCATAGCCGATCACGCCGACCATCATCTTGGTCGCCATATAGGTGGCGTTGGACCAGTGAAACCAGAACAGGTGATCGGCATAGTCCGCATCGCCCGGCGGCGGCGCTAGGCGACCGCCACCGTGGACGGTGTTGATATACTCACAGATTGCGGCGCTTTCGCCGAGCACCAGATCGCCGTCGGTGATGACGGGAGCGATGCCCATCGGGTGCAGCGCCTTGTACTCGTCGGGGGCGAGCCGGTTATCGGCGCGGCGGTCATAACGCTTGAAGTCGTAATCGAGGCCGAGTTCCTCGCAGAGCCAGACGACGCGCTCGGACTGCGACAGGCCGAGGTGATGAACGGTCAGCATTGGCTCCACTCCAGTCGTTATGTCACGTCGTTCTATTGCCCGAAGCCGCTGCCGCTCGCCTGGGCGATCGCCTCGCGCGCGGCGGCGAGGAGCGCGCCGGACTTCGCCTCGCACTCGCGCTGCTCATAGGCGGGATCGCTGTCGGCGACGATGCCGGCGCCGGCCTGGACGTGCATGGTGCCGTCCTTCACCACGGCGGTGCGCAGGACGATGCACGAGTCCATCGATCCGTCAGGGGAAAAATAGCCGACGCCGCCGGCATAGGCGCCGCGCTTCTCGCCCTCTAGCTCGGCGATGATCTGGCAGGCGCGGACCTTGGGGGCGCCGCTGACGGTGCCGGCGGGGAAGCCGGCGAACAGCGCGTCGATCGCGTCATGCTTCGGATCGAGCGTGCCGACCACGTTGGAGACGATGTGCATGACGTGGCTGTAGAATTCGACGGTATAGCTGTCGGTGACGCTGACGGTGCCGGCGGCGGCGACGCGGCCGACGTCGTTGCGGCCGAGATCGAGCAGCATCAGATGCTCGGCGCGCTCCTTCGGGTCGGCGAGCAGGCTTGTGCGGTTCGCCTCGTCCTCGCTGGCGGTCTTGCCACGCGGGCGGGTGCCGGCGATCGGGCGGATCGTCACCTCGCCGTCGCGCACCCGCACCAGGATCTCAGGGCTGGAGCCGGTGAGTGCGAAGCCGGGCAGGTCGAGATGGTAGAGGAAGGGCGAGGGGTTGATGCGGCGCAGCGCGCGATAGAGCTCGAACGGCGGCAATGTGAACGGCGCGGTGAAACGCTGCGCGAGCACGACCTGAAAGATGTCGCCGGCGACGATATAATCCTTTGCCGCGCGCACCATCTCGCCATAGCGGCCCTCGGGCAGCACGGGGGTGAGCGCGATGTCGGCCGCCTCGCCGCGCACGCGCGGGGGCAGAGTGGTGGCCTCGAGCCGTGCCTCGAGGGCGTCGAGCCGCTCCTCGGCCGCTTGCACGATCGCCGCCGCATCGCGGCCGGCGTCAGGCCAGACGGGGGCGACGAGGAACAACGCGTCCGCCAGGCGATCGAAGACGAGGATCACCGTCGGACGGACGAACATCATGTCGGGCAGGCCGAGCGCGTCCGTCTTTGGGGCGGGCAGATCCTCGACCAGCCCGATCGTCTCATAGCCGAAATAGCCGACGAGGCAGGCGAGCGCGCGCGGCAGCTCGGCGGGCACGTCCATCCGGCAGGCGGCGACCAGATCGCGCAGTGCCGCCAGCGTCGGCGCCTCGCACGGCGCAAAGGCGTCGCGATCGGTGAGCCAGTCGCGGTTTATCGCGGCGCTGTTGCCCTCCGCGCGGAAGACGAGATCGGGGGCGAGGCCGATCAGGCTGTGCCGCCCGCGCACCGCGCCGCCCTCGACCGATTCGAGCAGGAAATCCCCGCGGCCCGGCTCGATCAGCTTGAGCGCCGCGGCGACCGGGGTTTCGGTGTCGGCGATGCGGCGGCGCCAGACGAGCGCGGGCCGCCCCTGCGCCAGCGCCGCGAGAGCCGCCGCGTTACGGATTGGAGCCACCCTGGCCGGACAGCGACGCCTTCACCTGGGCGATCGCATCGGGGTTGCGGCTCGCGCCCAGCGCCTTCTTCACCGCTTCGGTGAACTGCTGCGCATATTCGCCGCCGACCACGCGGCCGAGATCCTGGCGGGTCGCCTTGAGCACTTCGGGCATCTTGGCCGCATCACCGGGCGTGATCTGCTCCAGCTTGACGATCAGCCAGCCGTTGCCGGCGGGCGACTCCAGCATCTTCGCCGTGCCGCCCTTCATGCTGAACATGAGCGCGAGCACCGGATTGGGGCCGCGCGGATCGGCGTTGATCTGCGAGCGGGCGGCGACCAGCCGCTCGACCTTGCCGCCACGCACGCCGGCATCAGACAATGCCTTGTCGAGCGAGGCGCCCTTGTTGATCGCGGCCAGCGCCTTGGTGGCGGCGGTGCGCGCGGCGCGGCGGGCACGATCGGCGGTGAAATCCTCCACCACCTGAGCGCGGACCGACGCCAGCGGGCGCGGCGCGGCGCGCACGATACGATCGAGCGCGACGAGCGCGAAGCTGCCGTCCGCTGCGGTCTGCACGACCTGCGGATCGTCGCCCTCTTCCGACTGGAAGGCAGCCGAGAGGATCGGGATCAGCGCGGGATCGGGCTGTGCCTCGGGCTTTTCAGGGTTGCCGCCGGTGGCGGTGAGCGGCGGCGTGGTGGCGGCGGTGAGCTTCTGATCGGCGACCAGCTCGGAGAAGTTCGCATTGTCGGCGATCAAATCTTCGAGCGCGTCGCGGATCGACGCCATGGCGTCGGCCGTCTTCTTCTGCGTCAGTTCCTCGACGATCGTCGGGCGAGCCTGTGCCAGCGCGGTGCCGGCAACCTGCGCGACATTCTCCAGCTTGCCGACGACGAAGCCGATCGAGCCACGAACCGGGCCGACGACCGCATTGTTCTGCGCGCCGAACAGCGCGTCGGCGACGGCGGCGGAGGTGGCCTGCGTCAGCGCGGCCTTGTCCTGCTTCTCCAGGCGGCGCGCCTCCAGACCGGCCGCGCGCGCGGCGTCGGCGATTGAGGTGCCGGCGCGGACCTTGGCGGCGAGCGCATCGGCGGCCTTCTGATCGAGCACGGTAACGAGCGACACGGTGCGCGTCTCGCGGGCAGCCCAGCGTGCCTTGTCGGCATTATAGGCGGCGGCGATCTCCGCGTCGGTCGGCGTGGCACGCGCCTTCACTATGTCGGGCGTGACGACAGCGTAGCGCGCGACGCGGCGCTCGGGCAGCGAATAGCGTGAGACGTTGCGCTTGTACCAATCCTGGATCTCGGCGTCGGTCGGGGCGGCGCCGGTCGGCATGGCGGCGGCGGGGATCATCGCGACCTGTCCGGCGCGACGCTCCAGCAGCAGCGAGGCATAGGGGAGCGACAGCGACGATGGCACCTGGCTGGCGCCCAGTTGCGGGCGCAGCAGGAACTGCACCATGGTCTCGCGGGCGATGTCCGACTGGACCTGCGCGTCGGTCAGCCGGTTGCGCGCCAGCACCTGCTCATAGATCGCCTGGTCGAACTTGCCGGTGGGGCCTTGCAGCGCGGGAATGTTGCGCAGCTCGCTGCCGATCAGCGCGCGGCTGACCGCCATGCCCTGATCCTTGCCGAATTCCTGCAGTGCGATGCCGTTCAGCATGCGATCGAGCACGCCCTCGACACCGCCGGCGGCGATCAGCTGGCTCATGTCGATCGCGGGATTACGCTGCTGCGCGCCGCGCAGCTCGTCCTGCACGCGGCGGGTGAGATCGTTTTCCGAAATGCTTTCGCCGCCGACCTTCGCGACGGTCTTGCCGCTGGCGGCGCCGGCGCTGATCCCGGTGATGTCGCCCAGCGCAAAGGCGAGCGCGATGACACCGAGCACCCCCATGGTAACGACCACGCCGAGGCGCGAATGAATGATACGACGAAAGAACCCGAGCATGCAGCGCCAATCCGTTGAACGGCGCTCGCTTTAAGGGCGGCGCTTCGTTACCGCAACGGCGCAACCAACAAGGGGAGAGCGCATGCGGCGCAAGTTCGTGGCGGGTAACTGGAAGATGAACGGCAATCTGGCGGCGCTTGCCGAGCTAGATGCCATCGCCAAGGCGATCGATCCGCACGTCGACGTGGCGGTGGCGGTGCCGGCGACGTTGATCCACCCCGCTGCGCAGCGCGCCGGCTTTCCGATCGGTGCCGAGGACGTACATGCCGCGGATAACGGCGCGCATACCGGCTGCGTTTCGGCACCGATGATCAAGGAAGCGGGCGCGGCTTTCTCGATCGTTGGCCATTCCGAACGTCGGCAGGGGCAGGGCGAGAGCGATGCTGATGTGAAGGCGAAGGCCGAGGCGTGCCGCCGCCACGGGCTCGACGCGATCCTGTGCGTCGGCGAGACGCTGGAGCAGCGCGAGGCGGGCGAGGCTGAGCAGGTGGTGACGGCGCAGGTCCGCGCGTCACTTCCCGGCGGCGCGGACGGCAGCTGGCTGGCGATCGCTTATGAGCCGATCTGGGCGATCGGCACCGGCAAGGTCGCGACGGTTGCCGATGTGGAGGCGATGCATGCCGCCATTCGCGGTGCGCTGCTCGAGGCGCTGGGCGCGGAGCAGGGCGGCGCCATCCGGTTGCTCTACGGCGGGTCGGTGACGGCGGACAATGCGGCGGGTCTGCTGCATGCCGCCGAGGTGGACGGCGCGCTAGTGGGCGGCGCGAGCCTCACCGCCGCGAAGTTCGCGCCGATCATCGCGGCGGCGGTGGGCTGAGCCGCAGGTAGCGCTCAGCCGTAGCGTTTCTTCAGCACGCCCCAGGCGGCGCGCAGGCCGAGCGCCTCGCCACCCTTGGGGCGCGCCGGCTTGGCCGCGGGACGCCAGGCGAAGGTATCGACATGCGCCCAAGCGACGGTCTTGGGCACGAAGCGGCGCAGGAAGAGCGCGGCGGTGACGGCGCCGGCAAAGCCGCCGTCGGGGGAGTTGACCATGTCGGCGACGTCCGAGCGCAGCATGTCGTCATAGCCGTCCCACAGTGGCAGGCGCCACATGGGATCGTGCGCTGCCGTGCCGGCCTCCAGGAAATCGGCGGCGAGCGTTTCGTCGTTGGCGAAGACGGGCGGCAGATCGGGGCCGAGCGCGACGCGTGCCGCGCCCGTCAGCGTGGCGTAATCGAGGATCAGTTCCGGCGCGCCTTCGGCCGCTTTGGTGAGCGCATCGGCGAGGATCAGCCGCCCCTCGGCATCGGTATTGGTGTTTTCGACCGTCAGTCCCTGCCGCGTGCGCAGCACGTCGCCGGGGCGGAAGGCGTCGGCAGAAATCGCATTCTCCACCGCCGGGATCAGCAAGTGCAGCCGGACCTTGAGCTTTGCCGCCATGACAAGGCCGGCAAGCGCGATCATGTGCGCGGCGCCGCCCATGTCCTTTTTCATCAGCCGCATGCCCGACGACGGCTTGATGTCGAGCCCGCCCGAATCGAAGCACACGCCCTTGCCGACGAGGGCGATGTGCGGGTGCGCCGGATCGCCCCATTCCAGCTCGATCAGCCGCGGCGCGCGATGCTTGGCGGCGGCGCGGCCGACCGCGTGGATCATCGGATAACCCTCCGCCAGCGCATCGCCGCGCACGCACGTGACCGTGGCGCCGTGCTTCTTGCCGAGCGCCTCGACGATCTCCTCTAGCTCGCCCGGCCCCATATCCGAGGCACCGGTGTCGACCAGATCGCGGACGAGCGCGGTGGCCTCGGCGAGGCGAACGGTTTCCTCGATCCGTGCCGGTTCGCCGGTCAGGAGCACGCGGGCGCCTTGCGGCTCGGCGGTGCGGTAGCGGGTGAACTTGTGCTGCGCGAGCGCCCAGCCCAGCATCGCCGCGCCCGGCTCGCCATCCGCCAGCCGGTACGTGCCCTCGGGCAGGCCGTCGCCCAGCGAGGCGATGCGCCACGGCGAGCTTTCCGCCTCGTTGCAGACGAGCAGCATCGCCCAATCTTCCGCGCCCTCGCCGGGCAGGATCGCGCGATTGCCGGGCTTGCCGACCACCTTGTTGGCGGCGACCGCGGTGCGGGTGCGGGCGGGTTGCTGCGCGAGCCAGTCGCTGAACTTGTCCGGATGAACGACATGGATCAGGCGGGCGGGCTGGCCATGATCGGGGGCGAGGAACTGGGCGAAATCGGTCATGGCTGGGGCAAACCTGCGGTGTTTGGTGGAGGCGGTGGGCGCAGACATGCGCGCGCCGCTGCCCTGTCACAAGAGCGGCGTGGCAGGATGGTTCCCTTGGCCAGCGCGCCACCCTACATCGGGCGCATGACGACACATTCGACTCGCATGCTCATCCTGGGCTCCGGCCCGGCCGGTCTTTCCGCGGCGATCTACGGCGCGCGCGCCGGCATGAAGCCGATCCTGGTGCAGGGCATCCAGCCCGGCGGCCAGCTGATGACGACCACCGATGTCGAGAACTACCCGGGTTTCGCCGACGTGATCCAGGGCCCTTGGCTGATGGAACAGATGCAGAAGCAGGCCGAGCATGTCGGCACGCAGATGATGTGGGACACGGTGGTCGAGGTGGACCTGACGCGCCGCCCGTTCCGCCTAATCGGCGACAGCGGCGACGTGTACGAGGGTGACGTGTTGGTGATCGCGACGGGCGCGCAGGCCAAGTGGCTGGGGCTGCCGAGCGAGGATGCGATGAAGGGCAAGGGCGTTTCCGCCTGCGCGACCTGTGACGGGTTCTTCTATCGCGGCAAGAAGGTGGCGGTGATCGGCGGGGGCAACACCGCGGTCGAGGAGGCGCTGTACCTCACCAACCATTCGGGCGATGTCACGCTGATCCATCGCCGCGACAGCCTGCGGGCCGAGCGGATCCTGCAGGAGCGGTTGTTCGCGCACCCGAACATCACCGTGCTGTGGAACAAGGAAGTGCGCGAATTCGTCGACGGCGGCGGCAATGCCGGGCTGGTCGCGCTCGACCTGGAGGACACGGTGACGGGCGAGCACTCTCGGCTGGAGGTGGAGGGCGGCTTCGTCGCGATCGGGCACCATCCGGCGACCGAGCTGTTCCGCGGGCATCTGGAGCTGGACGAGGACCACTACCTCAAGGTCGAGACCGGCTCGACGCGCACCAGCGTGCCGGGCGTGTTCGCGTGCGGCGACGTGATGGACAAGACCTATCGCCAGGCGGTGACGGCGGCGGGCACCGGCTGCATGGCCGCGCTGGATGCCGAACGCTTCCTGGCCGAGGCGGACTTCGAGAAAATGGCCGAAGCGGCAGAATAACTTCCCAAAATCGTCAGGCCGGCCTTGTGCCGGCATCCATGGTGCCGCACTCTGCCGCACGCGCGTCGATGACGCGGAACACTGGATGCCGGGACAAGCCGGGCATGACGACGTTTTTGGGGGATCGCTTGAAGTTCAGGATCGCATTGGCGCTGGGCGCCGCTTTGTTTGCAGCACCGCTGGCTGCGCAGGACCGGGGCGGGGACAAATCGGACACGAAGCGCGAGGCAAGGGCCGACGAGGCCGCCATCCCGCCGCCCGTCGTCTCCGTCACTCGGCACAGCGGCACGTTCGGTGGCACGCGGATCAACTATCGCGCGATCGCAGGCGAGACATATCTGAAGGACAAGGAGGGCAAGCCGCTCGCGGCGATCACCTCCTATAGCTACATCAAGGAAGGGCCGACCGATCCCAAGCGGCCGGTGACGTTCCTGTGGAACGGCGGGCCGGGCTCCGGATCGCTGTGGCTGCACATGGGCGCGTTCGGGCCGAAGCGCGTGGTGATCCCGTCGGATGCGCGCGACGATGGCGCGCCGCCTTACCCGATCATCGACAATGTCGATTCGCTGCTGGACGTGACCGACATCGTCTTCATCGATCCGGTCGGCACCGGCTTCAGTCGCGCGCTCGGCAAGACCGATCCCAAGGATTATTGGGGCGTGACCAAGGATGCGAAATCCATGGCCGCCTTTATCCGCCTGTGGCTGAACGAGAATGGCCGCTGGAATGCGCCCAAGTTCATCGGCGGCGAAAGTTATGGCACCACGCGCTCGGCAGCGGTGATCAACGAGCTGGAAGGCACCTACACCGACGTTGCGGTGAACGGCATCATCCTGATTTCGTCAATCCTGGATTTCAGCGCGGCGGCCGATTCGCCCGGCAACGAGCTGGGCTATGTCACCAATCTGCCGTCGATGGCGGCGACCGCCTGGTACCATAACAAGGTCGCCAATCGCCCGGCGACGGTCGAGGAGTTCGTCGCCGAGGCCAAGGCCTTCGCGATCGGCCCCTATGCCTCCGCGCTGCTGAAGGGCAACTCGCTGAGCGCCCAGGAGCGTCAGCAGATCCTGCCGCAGCTGTCGCGCTATACCGGCGTGTCGCAGGATTATCTCGCGCGCGCGGACCTGCGCCTGTCGCCCGGCCGCTTCTACAAGGAATTGCTGCGCGATCGCGGGCAGACGATCGGGCGGCTCGACACGCGCTATCTCGGCAAGGATTACGACGACGCCGGCGAGACGCCCGACAATGATCCCAGCTTCTACGCCATCGACGGCGCCTATACCGCGGCGATGAACGCTTATGCACGCGAGACGCTGAAATATTCGCCCGACGTCACTTATTCGTCGATCGGCGGCGTGGGTGACTGGGATTGGAAGATCGGCGGGCCGCGCGGCGGCGAGGGGTATCTGAACGTCGCGCCGTATATCGGCCGTGCGCTGCGCGAGAACAGTGGCCTGCGCGTGTTCGTCGGGCAGGGCTATTATGACTTCGCGACGCCGTTCTTCGGCGCGGAATATTCGCTCAACCGGACGGGCATTCCGAACGACGGGCGGATCACCTGGCATTGGTACCATGCCGGGCACATGATGTACGTTCGCGACGAGGATCTGCGGAAGCTGTCCAACGACATCCGCGCGTTCATCAAGGCGCGCTGAGCGCCTGACGGATCACGGCTTCGAGCGCGGCGGCATCGCCCGGGCGCGCGAAGCTGTGCGAGCCGGTGTCGATGGTGACGGTGTGCGGGGCGAGTCCTGCATGCCGCGCCGCATCGGCATAAGCGATCGCGGTACCGTCGCCACGGGCGAGCACCAATGTGGCGTCGGTGCTCCAAGCGGCGATGGCGGCGAGGGTGCGCTGCGCCAGATCGCTTGGTTGTTCGCGCGTGGCGATGCGGCTTAGCCCGCGGATCAGCTTGCCAAGTGAAAGGCCGCGGGTGGCGATCCGCTTCCACGCGGCCGGATCGCGCAGCTGCGCCAAATAATGCGCCTTGATCGCCGCGCGGGGTGGCAACGCCTGGGCGGCTTCGACGGTCCAGGGATTGGCGAGGACGAGCGCGTCGCAGCCCGCTTCGCGCCCCCACCAGGCAAGCGTGGTGGCGGCGTCGCAATTGCCGAACCCGACTAGGCGGGTGACGTGCGGCGCGGCGCTGCGGAAGGCGGCGGCGGCGGCGAGCAGATCGTCTTTAGCGCCGCCAAACCCCTGATTGCAGCCCGGCGAATCGCCGACGCCGCGCCGGTCGTAGCGGAACACCGGGGTGCCGGCCTTGGCCAGCCGCGCGGCGAGCATCGCCATGCCGCGATGCGCGCCCGCGCGGATTTCGTTCCCGCCCGAGACGATAAGGAGGCCGGTGGTGCCGGGTGCGTCGTCGAGCGTGCCGACCAGCGTTTCGCCTGCCACGGGGAAGGTGAGGATGTGTCGGCTCATAGGATCTGGGCGCCGTGCATCAGGCGGACACGCCGTTGATCCAGGTGGCGATGTCGTCGGCCACGGCCTGCTGGAGTGCGGGGTCGGTGTCCGGCTCGCTGCCGCGCCACAGGGGACGGCCGGGTAACAGGCAATCAGCAGGCTTCGCATCGCCTGTCAGCCTTGCGACCCGCCACCTGCCGGTGGTGGTTGGCTCGGCGATCGCGAGCGCTGCTATGAGATCATCGGAAATGGCATTGCCGGCGATGTTCGTGCCGCCCGACAGATGGCGCAGGCGCGACAGTTCGCGGGTGAGCGCCTCGCCCGATTGCGGGGCGAGATACCAGCGGCTGGCGGCTGAAGCCTCGCCATCCACCAATACGCCCGAGCGCCAGGCGCAGATGTGGACGGGATCGCCGACATGCGCACAGGCGGCGGCGAAGGCGCTGCGCCAGGCCGAAAGGCTGGTATCGGCGATGTCGGTCAGGCTTTCGCCGGTGCCGGGAAGATCGGGCAGCGCGCCGGCAATGCCATGCGCGGCCAGCCGCCGGAGCACATCGACCATCGCGGCGCGCGTGCGATTGCCCTCCTCGAAGAAGGGCAGCACGGCCATTACCGTCGGAGCGCCGGGCGGGCCGAAGCGGAGCATCGCCTCGCGGCCGCCGGGCCATTCGTAATGATCGATCCGCATGGCGGGCGTGCCCGCCATGGCTCAGGCGAGCGTCTTGCTGGCGGCGAAGGTGGTGAGCGCCCCAAAGGTCTCGAGCATGTCGCCGTCCACTTCATCGTCGTCGATAACGATGCCGAGGCGATCCTCGATCTCGGTCAGCACGCCGGCCACCGCCATCGAATCGAGTTCGGGCAATGCCCCGAACAAGGGCGTCGTATCGTCAAAGGACGCAACCTGATCGTCCGACAAGGCGAGCACGTCCTTCAATACGGCACGTACCGTTGCATCGACCTCGGGTTTGCTTTCCGGAATCACCTGCGTCCCCTTAACTTTATCGCCGTCGCGTTAAGCCGGGGGGATGAATTCCGCAACGTCCCGGCGCTATGGCAGCGCGATGGTGCATCTGGATCCGACTCCCAAGCCAATCGACCATGTGCTGTTGGGCGATGGTGACGCGCCGGCGCTGATCGAGCGCGCTGGCACGCTGACCTTTGCCGCGGCGGAGGAACAGGTCGGGCGCATGGCCGGGTGGCTGGCGGCGCAGGGACTGGCGCCGGGCGATCGGGTGGCGACGTGGCTGCCGAAGACGCGAGAGGCGTGCCTGATGCCGCTGGCCGCGGTGCGCGCGGGGCTGATCCATGTGCCGATCAACCCGCTGCTCAAGCGTGCGCAGGTGGCGCATATCGTTGCGGACAGCGGCGCGCGGCTGCTGCTGACGCAGCCGGCGCGAACGGCAACGTTGCTACCCGCCAATCTTGCGGGTGTCGCGGTGCACGAGGCGGTGGGCGGGGGCGACGTGCTGCCGCGTTCCGGGACGGCCGTCGATGCACTTGCGGCCATTCTCTACACCTCGGGATCGACCGGGCGACCCAAGGGCGTGATGCTGAGCCATGCCAACCTGTGGCTGGGGGCGAACAGCGTGGCGCATTATCTGCGGCTCCAGCGCGACGATGTGGTGCTCGGCGTGCTGCCGCTCAGTTTCGATTATGGGCAGAACCAGCTGTTTTCGAGCTGGCTGGCGGGGGCGGCGGTGGCACCGCTGGATTACCTCACGCCGCGCGATGTGGTGAAGGCGGTGGAGCGGGTGGGGGCAACGACGCTGGCGGGCGTGCCGCCCTTGTGGGTGCAGTTGCTGGAGGCCGACTGGCCGGCCGAGACGGCGGGGCGGCTGCGGCGGCTGACCAATTCGGGCGGCGCGCTGACGGTGCGGCTGGTGCGTGGCCTGCGCGCGCGGTTCCCGCAGGCGGACCTGTACCCGATGTACGGGCTGACCGAGGCGTTCCGTTCGACCTTTCTCGATCCGGCGCTGGTCGATGCGCACCCGGAGTCGATCGGGCGCGAAATCCCGCATGCCGAGGTGATGATCGTGCGGCCGGATGGCGGCGCGGCGGCGGCGGGGGAGCCGGGCGAACTGGTGCATGCGGGACCATTGGTGGCGCAAGGTTATTGGCAGGACCCCGAGCGGACTGCGCAACGGTTTCGGCCGGCGCCGGCCTTTTCGCGCTATGGCGGCACGGCGGTATGGTCCGGCGACACGGCGATGAGGGATGCGGATGGCCTGCTTCGCTTTGTCGGGCGGGATGACGAGATGATCAAATCCGCCGGCAACCGGATCAGCCCGGGCGAGATCGAGGAAGCGATTGTCGCCGGTGGCGAGGCGGCGGAGGCGGTGGCGATCGGGATGCCCGATGCGCGGCTGGGGCAGGCGATTGCGGTGGTGCTGCGCGGCGATGCGGCGCGCGAGGCAGATTTGCGTGAGCGGTTGAAGCGCGAGCTGCCCAATTTCATGCAGCCGGCGGTGTTCGAATGGCGGGACGCGCTGCCGCGCAATCCCAATGGCAAGCTCGACCGGGCGGCACTGCGAGCGGCGGTTCAGGCGGGGAGGATCAGCGAATGAGCAAGCCTTTTGGGCCGCTGCCGCCCGAATTCGCGGCGCAATCGGGTGATCTGATGATCGCCGGTAGATCGGCAACCGATTGGGTGCGGGAGCATGGCTCGCCGCTGTTCGTTTATGATCCGGCGATCATCGCGAAGCGGGTGGCGGCGTTTCGCGCGGCGTTTCCCGGGGTCGACCTGCATTATGCGATCAAGGCCAACCCGCACCCTGCGATGATGGCCGCGGTCGGTGCAATGGTCGATGGCCTGGACGTTGCCTCGGCCGGCGAGCTGGCCAAGGCGATGGCGGTGAAGCCGGCGGGGTCGATCAGCTTCGCCGGGCCGGGCAAGCGCGACAGCGAACTGGAAGCGGCGATCAGCGCGGGCGCGACGCTGAACGTCGAATCGGAGGGCGAGGCTGCGCGTGCGCTTGCGATCGGTGAGCGGCTGGGTGTCGCGCCGCGACTGGCGGTGCGGGTGAACCCGGACATCGAACTCAAGGGCTCGGGCATGAAGATGGGTGGGCGGCCGTCGCCGTTCGGGATCGACGCCGAGCGCGTCGCGCCGCTGGTGCGGCAGCTGGTAAAAGGCGGCGCGGACTGGCGCGGCTTCCACATCTTTGCCGGCAGCCAGGCACTCGACACGCAGGCGCTGATCGAGACGCAGGCGGCGACACTCGCCCTGGCCGAGCGGCTGAGCGACGAGGCGGGGCACGTCCCGCCGCTGGTCAATCTGGGCGGCGGCTTCGGCATTCCGTACTTCAGCGGCGATACGCCGGTGGATGTCGCGGCGATCGGTGCCGCGCTGGGCGCGCGACTGGCGGAGTCGTCACTTACTGGAGCTGGCACGCGCTATGCGATCGAGCTTGGCCGCTGGCTGGTCGGTGAGTGCGGCGTGTATCTGACGCAGGTGGTGGACCGGAAGCAGAGCCGCGGCGAAACCTTTGTGATCGTCGACGGCGGGCTGCATCATCAGTTGGCGGCGAGCGGCAATTTCGGCACGGTGGTGCGGCGCAATTATCCAGTGGCGGTCGCACATCAGATCGGGGGGATGCCGGCGGACGAGGAGGTTTCCATCGTCGGGTGCCTGTGCACGCCGCTCGATCGGCTGGCGGATCGCGTGGCGCTGCCGCCGGTGCAGGTTGGCGATGTGATCGCCGTCTTTCTGGCTGGTGCCTATGGCGCAACGGCGAGTCCCAGTGCCTTTTTGGGACACCCAGCGCCCATCGAGGTAGTAGCTACCCGCGCATAACGCTATCTTCACCTCTTACTTTCAAGAGGATGTGTAGCGGCGACCGACGAAGCAGCATGGCTGCGCTGTCGATCGCTGGTGCAGTTGGAGGTGTTTTGATGCGCTTATCGCGAGGCTATCGTTCCTTGCCCGTGGCTTTGCTGGCCACCACGGTGCTTGCGTCCTGCGCGAGCAGTGGCGGTTCCCGGCCGCAATTGCCGCCTGCCTCCTTTGTAGCACAACAGGAACAGCCGGGCGACGAATATGTCATCGGGCCGCTCGACTCGCTGCAGATCTTCGTCTGGCGCAACCCCGAGCTGTCGGCAAAGGTGCAGGTGCGCCCCGACGGGCGGATCACCACGCCGCTGATCAACGACATGCCGGCGGTGGGCAAGACGCCCGCGATGCTGGCCGACGACATGAAGCTGGCACTGGGCGAATATATCAAGGACCCGATCGTCAGCGTGATCGTGGACAGTTTCTCCGGCACGTACAGCCAGCAGATCCGCATCGTCGGCGCGACGGAAAAGCCCGCCGCGCTGCCGTATCGCGCGAACATGACGCTGCTGGATGCGATGATCGCGGTGGGTGGCCTCAACGAATATGCCGCCGGCAATCGCGCGCGCCTGATCCGGTATAACAAGGCGACCGGCAAGCAGACCGAATATCAGCTCAACATCAACCGCCTGCTGCGCAATGGCGATTCGACGGCGAACGTGCGGCTGGAGCCGGGCGACGTCATCATCATCCCCGAAAGCATGTTCTAAGGGGCGCGCCAGTGACAGGGCTGTACGAAGAGGTCAGGATCGCGGTTCATGCCGTGTGGACCAGGCGCTGGCTCGCGCTGGGCGTCGCCTGGGGCATCTGCCTGCTCGGCTGGCTGGCAGTGAGCCAGATTCCGAGCCGGTACGAGAGCCGCGCGCGCGTGTTCGTGCAGATGCGGTCGGTGCTGCCGGCGGGCGATCCGGGGCGCATGGGCGACCAGCAGCGTGATATCGACACGGTGCGGCAGACGCTGACCTCGTCCGTGAACCTCGAAAAGGTGGTGCGCGGTACCGATCTGGCGAAGACCGCGTCGACCGACCGCGAGGTGGCGGATCGCGCCGCCGGCTTGCAGAATGCGATCAAGATCACGGCGCAGCAGGACAATCTGTTCGAGATCGTCAGCACGGCGGCGACGCCGAAGCTGGCGTCCAGCATCACGCAGAAGCTGATCGACATCTTTGTCGAGACCAACCTTTCCGACGATCGCACGCAGAGTGCACAGACGCTCCAGTTCCTCGACGGTCAGCTCCAGTCGCTTGGCGCGAAGCTGCAGGATGCCGAGGCGAAGCGGACCGAGTTCCAGAACAGCTACCTTGCCTCACTGCCGGGCACCGGATCGGTCAGCGACCGGATCGGCGCGGCTCGATCGCAGATGAGCCAGATCGATGCCGATCTGTCGGCGGCGAGCTCCAGCCTGGCCGCAATGCAGGGGCAGCTTGCGGCGACCCCGGCGACGATCGCGGGTGCCGGCGGCACTGTGGCGGCAGGGCCGGCACGCGCGCGGCTGGCGGCGATTCAGGGACAGCTCGCCGATGCGCGCGGGCGCGGCTACACCGACAGCCATCCCGACGTGATTGCGCTGAAGGCGCAGCTGGCGCAGGCGCAGGCGGCGGCGCGCAACGAGCCCGCGGGCGGCGCGGGCGGTGGCGGGACTTCCAACCCGGCCTATCTTTCGCTGCAATCGATGCTGGCGGAGCGGCAGGCGAATGTCGCCGCGCTGCGGATGCGCAAGCAGCAGTTGCAGAGCGACCTCGACAGCTTCAGCGCGAAGCTGGCCAGCGATCCCGAAGCGGCGGCGCAGCAGGGCGAGATCGAGCGCGATTATTCGGTGCTGAAGGACCAGTATGACCGGCTGCTCGCTCAGCGCGAACAGGTGAATCTGCGCAGCCAAGCGCAGACGCAGACCGATGCGGTGAAATTCAGCGTGATCGATCCGCCCACCCAGCCGCGCACGCCGACCGCGCCCAACCGACCGCTGTTGCTGACCGGCGTGCTGATCGTGGGCATCCTGGGCGGGATCGGCAGCGCCTTTGCGATGTCCAAGCTGCAGGCGACTTTTCCCACGGCACAGCGGCTGGAAAAGGCATCGGGCATGCCGGTGATCGGCTCCATCGGTGAGATGCTGACGCGCCAGCAATCCGAGCTGCGGCGCAAGCGGCTGCGGCTCTTTATCGGCGGCGCCGGCGCATTGGCGGTCGGCTATGTGGCGCTGCTTGGCGTCGAGATGCTTCAGCGAGGTCTAGCGGCATGACGAACGCCGACAAGAAACACGACGAATCGCTGATCGAGCGCGCGGCGCGGGTCTATGACTTTGGTGCGCATCTGCGTCGGCGCGACGGTGAGCCGGCCGTGCCGCAGGCGCTGAAGGTCGAGCCGGTCGATGCGACGGTGGTCGACGCCGAGCTGGTACAGACCGCGGTCGCGCCATCGCCGTTGCCCTATGCGACCTATGTCGACGGATCGTTCGACAACGATTTCAATGAAGAGACGCACGACGACGGATCCTTTGACCTGATCGCTGCCGCGCCGCCCGCGCCCGACGGGGCGGAAACGCTGTCGCGCGAAGCGGCGGCGACGCTAATGGCGATTCCGCCCGAGCTTCGTGCCGGCGCAGAAGAAGACGAGGAGCCGACGCTTGTCTCGGATGGCGTGGCGCGCATCGATCGCGCGCTGCTGGCCGAAAAGGGGATGCTGGTGCCAGGCGCACCGATCGGGGCGCTGGCCGAGGAATTCCGGCTGGTGAAGCGACAGTTGCTGCTTGGTGCTCGCTCGCTGGCGGCCGGCCCGCTGGGCGAGCGATCGCGCACGATCCTGGTGGGATCGGCCAAGCCGGGCGAGGGCAAGACGTTTTGCTCAATCAATCTGGCGATCAGCCTGGCGGCCGAGCGCGATGTCGAGGTGCTGCTGGTCGACGGCGACTTTGCCAAGCCGAACATCATGGACACGCTGGGGCTGGAGGACTCCACCGGGATGCTCGACATCCTGGCGGATCGCACGCTCGACCCCGAAGAGTTCGTCGTGCCGACCGACGTGCCGCAGCTGTCGCTGCTTCCGGCTGGCAAGCGCAGCCATGCCGACACCGAATTGCTCGCCAGCGCGCGAACCGGGGCGGTGATCGATCAGCTGCTGGCGAACAACCCGCGCCGTATCATCGTATTCGATACGCCGCCTGCGCTCGCGGCGTCGCCGGCGTCGGTGCTGGCGCTGCTGGTTGCCCAAGTCATGTTGGTGGTTCGCGCGGATCGCACCACGGAGGCCGAAGTTCGCGAGGCGGTGAACCTCCTCGATGGGTGCGAGCAGATCAGCCTTGTCTTGAATTCGCGCTCCTACGAGCCCGGCGGTGGCCGGTTCGGCAGCTATTACGGATAGGAAGAGGCACGTGCTGAGGCTCTCGAACAAAGCATCGGCTTGCGGCATCGCGCTGGCGATGGCGCTTGCGGCGAGCGGTGCGCAGGCGCGTGATCGCTTCGTTGCACCCTATATCGAGCTCACCCAGGTCTTCGACGCCGACCTTGATGGTGGTGACGATGTGCTGACCTATTCGCAGATCGCCGTGGGCGTCGATGCCGCGATCAGCGGACGGCGCGCCGAGGGGCAGGTGAGCTATCGCTACGAGCGCCGTATCGCATGGGACGACGATCTGGGCGATCAGGACATCCACACCGGGCTGGCGCGCGGATCGGTGCGGGTCGCGCGGGGGCTGTCGATCGAGGGTGGCGCACTCGCCACGCGGGCGCGCGCCGATATTCGTGGCGCCGCGCCGGGCAATTTGATCGGCAATGTCGACAATATTACGCAGGTCTATTCGCTGTATGCGGGGCCGGTGCTGAACACCTCGGCAGGGCCGGTGCAGATCGCCGCATCGGCCTTTGGCGGCTATACCAAGGTCGAGGCCCCCGGCTTCACAGGTGTCGCACCCGGCCAGCCGCGGCTCGACTATTTCGATGATTCGACCAATTTCATCGCGCAGGCTTCCGCGGGCGTCGCGGCGGGCACGGTGCTGCCGGTCGGCGTGACGGTGAGCGGCGCTTATGAGCGCGACGACGCGGGGCAGCTCGACCAGAAATATGAGGGGTATTTCGCGCGCGGCGACGTGACCCTGCCGGTGAGCCGGACGGTCGCGCTGCGCGCCGGTGCCGGATACGAGAAGATCAAGGCGACGCAGCGTGATCCGCTGCTCGATGCCGCAGGCAATCCGGTGGTGGACGGCAACGGCCGCTTCGTCACCGATCCGGCCTCGCCCGAGCGGATTGCCTATAACACCGACGGCTTGATCTATGATGCGGGCGTGATCTGGCGCCCGAGCCCGCGGCTCGAGCTGCGGGCGAACGCCGGCTATCGCTATGGCGGCGACATCTATTTCGGCTCGCTGACCTGGGAAATGGCGCGCAACACCGGGCTGCAGGTGCTGGTGTATGACGGCATCGAGACATTCGGCCGGCAGCTACGCGACGGGCTGCGGCAGGTGCCAACATCGTTCCAAGGCACGGCGAACCCGTTCGGCCAGCAGTTCAACGGATGCATCTTCGGCGGCAATCCGGGGGCGAACGGCAGCGGCGCCGGCGGGTGCCTGAACAACGTCTTCCAGTCGATCTCCACCGCCACCTATCGCGCGCGCGGGATCGATGCGGTCGCATCGGCGGTCGAGGGTCGCACCTCGTACGGGGTGGGTGCGGGCTATGCCAATCGGCGGCTGAACACGCCTATCGTGGTGCCCGGCACGGTGGTGATCGGGGTGGAGGACGAAAGCTATTACGCGCAGCTGTTCTGGTCGCGCGCGCTGAGCCGCGTGTCGCAGGTCGATGCCAACGTCTTCGCCAATTACTATGACAGCGGGCTGCCGCTGAGCAGCGGTGTGCTGAACCTGGGCGCGACCGGCACCTATTCGCGGCAGTTCGGGCGATTGGGCACCGTTGCCTCGCTCGGCGTTTACACCTTCGATCAAGATGGTTTCGATAATCAATGGTCGGCGCAGGCGCTGCTTGGCGCGCGTTACACATTTTGAGCGGACAGCAGGAACAGGGATCGCCCGGCATGTATGAGGAACATTTCGGCCTGACGGAGCGGCCGTTCCAGCTGACGCCGGACCCGCGTTACTGGTTCGATTCGGCCACGCACCGCAAGGCGATGGCTTATCTCGGCTATGGTCTGGCCCAGGGTGAGGGCTTTATCGTCATCACGGGCGATATCGGCGCGGGCAAGACCACGCTGGTGGGCCATGTGACGGCGCAGATCGATCCGGCGAACCTCAACGTCATCACCATCGTATCAACGGCGATCGAGGGCGACGATCTACTGCGCGTGGTGGCGACCGGGCTCGCCATCGAGCCGGCCGGGCGATCCAAGGCGGAACTGCTGACTCTGGTGGAGCGCGGGCTGCACGCCGTGGCGCGCACCGGCCGGCGCACGCTGCTGATCGTCGACGAGGCGCAGGCGCTGCCCGTGTCGGCGCTGGAAGAGCTGCGCATGCTCTCCAATTTTCAGGCGGGCGGACGGGCGCTGTTGCAGATCTTTCTGCTCGGCCAGCCGGAATTCCGCGAGCGGCTGAACGGATCGGAGCGGCTGGAGCAATTGCGCCAGCGGGTGATCGCGATCCATCATCTGGAGCCGATGGCACCGGAGGAGGTGGCCAGCTACGTCACGCACCGGCTGTCGATCGCGGGTTGGACGGGCACGCCCGATTTCGCGGACAACGTCTTCCCGGTGCTGCACCGCGCGAGCGGCGGCGTGCCGCGGCGTCTGAACCAGCTGATGGGACGCGTGCTGCTGCATGCCGCGGTGACGGACGCCAAGGTGATCGATGCGGCGCTGGTCAACACGGTGCGCGCCGATGCCGCACGCGATCTGCCCAGCGCCTCCAGCGTGACGCCATCGGTGCGTGCGGTGCCGAACCCGGCGCCAATGCGCGGTGGTGACACGAGCGGGTCGGGTGCTGGCAATGCCGAGCTGTTGCAGCGCATCGCGCAATTGGAACAGCGGGTGGAGGAGCAGGATGCGGCGCTCCGCCGGATGCTGACGCTGCTGGTCGACTGGGTGGAGAGCGACACGCCGGCCCCGCGCAACGGACTGGAAGCGGTACGCGGCGCGGCGGCGTGACATGACCAGCGCTGCGCGTATAGGCACCGCTCAGGCCGGCGCCATCGTGAATGGCATGTCGGTCGATGTGGAGGAATGGTTTCAGGTCGGCGCGTTCGAGAATACAATTCGCAAGGGCGACTGGGACGGGCTGGAAAGCCGCGTCTCCACCAACACGGGCGCGGTGCTTGACCTGTTTGCCGAGCAGGGTGTGCGGGCGACGTTCTTTACTCTTGGCTGGGTGGCGGCGCGTCACCCTTCGCTGATCCGCCGGATCGTGGACGCCGGGCATGAGTTGGCGAGCCATGGGTGGGACCACCAGCGCGTCTTTACCATGGATGCTGCACAGTTTCGCGCGGACCTGCGCAAGGCGCGAACGGCGCTGGAGGATGCGGGCGGAGCGGCGGTGATGGGCTATCGCGCGCCGAGCTTCTCAATCGATACGCGCACGCCCTGGGCGCATCCGGTGCTGGCGGAGGAGGGCTATGCCTATTCCTCCAGCGTCGCGCCGGTGGTGCACGATCATTACGGCTGGCGCGACAGCCCGCGCTTTACATGGAAACCGCTGTCGGACAGCGGCCTGGTCGAGATCCCTGTGTCGGTGGCTGAGCTTGCCGGGCGGCGCATGGCGGTGGGCGGCGGCTTCTTTCGCATGTTGCCCGCGGCGCTGACCGACCTGGCGGTGCGGCAGGCGAATGGCGATGGCCATGCCGGCATGTTCTATTTCCACCCGTGGGAGGTGGATACCGGGCAGCCGCGCGTCGCCGGCGCGCCGCTCCGTTCGCGCGTCCGTCATTACAGCCGGCTTGGCGCGATGACGGGCAAGCTGCGCGGGCTGCTGAAGCGGCACCGCTGGGGCCGCGTGGACGAGGTGGCCGCGCGCGAGCGGGCACAGTGACAAATCCGGGGGCGGAAAAGCAGGCGTTGACGGTTCGCGAGGCGGCGGGCGAGGAGGCGCGCGTCGACGCCTTCGTCTCGGCGCACCCCGATGCCACGCCCTTCCACCTGACGGCGTGGACGCATGCGGTGGCGCGCGGGTGCGGGCAGCGCGGGCGGTTTCTTATAGCCGAGCGTGACGGAGCGATCGTCGGCTATCTGCCGCTGACCGAAGTGCGATCGCCATTGTTCGGCGAGGCGCTGGTTTCGGCCGGCTTTGCCGTGGGCGGCGGCATCATCGGTGAGGGTGTGGAGCCGCTGGCGGCGGCGGCGCGGGCGATCGGCTATCCCAGCGTCGAGCTGCGCGGCGGCGCCTTGCCGGCGGATTGGGCGATCGATGACGCCACCTATCTGGGCTTCGTGCGACCGATCGCCGCCGATGACGAGGCCGAATTGCTCAACATTCCGCGCAAGCAGCGGGCGGAGGTACGCAAGGCGCTGGCGAACGATCTTGAGGTGGTGACGGGCGGGCTGGCGCTCGCGGACGAGCATTACCGGATCTATGCCGAGTCGGTCCGCAACCTTGGCACCCCGGTGTTTCCGCGGGCACTGTTCCGCGCAGTGCTGGAGACGATGGACGCGGACGTCCTGACGGTGCGGCACGAAGGGCGCGCGGTGGCGAGCGTCCTGAGCCTGTATTTCAACGGCACCGTCTATCCTTATTGGGGCGGCGGCACCGAGGCGGCGCGGGGCTTGCGCGCGAACGACCGGATGTATTTCGCGCTGATGGCGCATGCCCGCGCGCGCGGTTGCACGCAGTTCGACTTCGGACGATCCAAGGCGGGAACGGGGCCGGCGGCGTTCAAGAAGAACTGGGGCTTTGTCGGCACGCCGCTGCGCTACGCCAAATGGTCGAGCGGGCCGGCGCGCGAGGTGAACCCGCTCAATCCAAAATACGCGCTGATGGTGCGTACGTGGAAGAAGCTGCCGCTGCCGATGGCGACGCTGATCGGGCCGTGGATCAGCCGAGGGCTGGGCTGAGGTGGACATCCTGTTTCTGGCGCATCGTGCGCCATTTCCGCCCGACCGGGGCGACCGGATCCGCAGCTACAATATCCTGAAATACCTGTCGGCGCGCGCGCGGGTGCATTTGGTGGCGTTCGTTGATGACGATGCTGCGGTCACCGACGAGGATCGTGCGCTGCTGGGCGAATGCGTGATCATTCCGCGCACCAAGTCGCAGGTGCGCGCGGCGGCGGAGGCGCTGGCGACGCGGCGGCCGGTGTCGCTGACCGCCTTTTCCGATCGCCGTATGACGGCAGCGGTGGAAGCGATTGTGCGGCGTCACCCGATCGACGCGGTGTACGCATTTTCGGGGCAGATGGCTCAATATCTGCCCTCCGGCGTGCCGCTGGCGATCATGGATTTCGTTGACCTCGATTCCGCGAAGTTCGATGCCTATGCCGATGATGCGATCGGCCCCATGTGCTGGATGATGAAACGCGAGGCGCGGCTGCTGGGCGCCTATGAGCGCAGCGTCGCCGGGCGTGTGACCGCAGCGCTGTTCGTCAGCGGGGCAGAGGCGGCATTGCTGCCGGGGAGCATGGCGCTGGAAAACGGGATCGACACGGTGCGCTACGATCCGCAGCGATCGACGCCGGTCGACAGCGCGCACCCCTTGATCGTCTTTACCGGCCAGATGGATTATCGGCCGAATGTGGATGCCGTGACCTGGTTCGCCAGGTCGGTGCTGCCGCTGATTCCGCAGGCGCATTTCGCGATCGTCGGCCGCGCGCCGACCGCCAGCGTGCGCGCGCTGGCAGGAGCGAACGTGACGGTAACGGGCGAGGTCGCCGATGTGCGCGGCTGGCTGGCGGCGGCGGACGTCGTCGTGGCGCCGCTTCAACTTGCCCGCGGCGTGCAGAACAAGGTGCTGGAAGCGATGGCGATGGCGCGGCCGGTGGTAGCGAGCGCGCCCGCGGCAGAGGGTATCGACCATGATGGCACGATCCGCATCGCGGGGGACGCGCGCGATTATGCCAACGCCATCACGGGCTTGTTGAACAATCCGGCCGGCGCGGCAGCGCTTGGCACGGCGGCGCGCGAGCAGGTGATCCGGCGCTATGGCTGGGCGGCACGTCTGGCGCCGCTCGACGATCTGCTGGGCCTCCATGCCGAGCGGCAGGTGGCGTGAGTACCGCCATTCCCTTGTCGATCGGGGCGCTGCCGGCGGCGCGCTGGCGCGTGCATCTGGCGGCGCTCGGCGGCGCGGCGCTGTGCATCCTGTTGCTGTTCCACCGCGACGTGACCGATCTGGCGCGGCTGTGGTGGACGAGCACGACCTATGGCCATTGCCTGTTCATCCTGCCGGTGGTCGGCTGGCTCGTCTGGTCGCGCCGCGACACGCTGGCGGAGCTGACGCCGGTGGCGTGGTGGCCGGGGCTTGCGCTGGTGGCGGCGGGCTGCGGCGGATGGCTGCTGGGCGAGGCGGCAGGCGTCGCGGCGGCGCGCCAGTTCGGGCTGGTGATCGCGCTGCAAGGCGCGGTGGTGACGATCCTAGGGCCGCATGTCGGGCGGGCGCTGCTGTTTCCGCTCGCTTACGCCTTCTTCGCCGTGCCGTTCGGCGAGTGGCTGGAGCCGCCGTTGCAGCAGGTGACGGTGGCGATCGTCATGCCGCTGCTGCACCTGTGGGGCGTGCCGGCGGCGGTCGAAGGCGTGCTGATCCACGCCGGCCCTTATTATTTCGAAGTGGCGGAGGCGTGCTCGGGTTCCAAGTTCGTTCTGTCGATGGTGGCGTTTGCCGCGCTGGTGGCGAACACCTGCTTTCGTTCGTGGCGGCGGCGGGCGGTGTTCATGGGCGTGGCGCTGGTGGTGCCGGTGCTGGCCAACGGCGTGCGGGCGTTCGGCACGATCCTGGCGGCGCAGATCGTCGGGCTGGAGGCGGCGACCGGCTTCGACCACATCGTTTATGGCTGGATATTTTTCGCGTTGGTGATGGCGGCGGTAATGGCAGGGGGCTGGCGCTGGTTCGACCGCGCGCCCGACGAGCCGGCGTTCGATCCCGCCGCGCTGCCAGCACCGCGGCGGTATGTAACGGGGCCGTTGAGCGCCGCGGCGCTGGTGGTGGCGAGCGCGGCGCTGTTCGTCGGCTGGGCGGCGATGATCGGCGGGCGGTCGCAGCCGCTGCCGCCGCAGCTGCATCTGCCCAACGTTCCGGGCTGGCAGCGCGCGCCGCTGAGCGAGCGGGCGCCGTGGCAGCCCTTCTATCCGGCGGCGGACCATAATCTGATCGGCCGCTACATCGACGGGCGCGGCTATGCGGTGGATCTGGCAGTCGCCGTCTTCGCACGGCAGGAAGAGGGCAAGGAAGTGATCACCTATGGCACCGGCGTGCTGCGCGAGAGCGATCGCTGGGTGCGGGTCGCCTCGCTCGCGCCGATCGACGGCGGCTCGGCGATGCGGATCACCGCGCCGGGGCCGGTGCAGCGTGTGGTGGTGACCTGGTACCGCGTCGCGGGCGCGGTGACGGCCAGCCCGGTGATGGTGAAATTTGCGACGCTGAAGGCGCGGCTGATCGGTGGCGAGCCGGCGGCGGTGGCGGTGCATCTGTCGGCCGAGGAGCGGACGGGGCAGGACGCTGCGGCAACGATCCGGCGGTTCCGCGCGGCGCTGGGACCGATCGAGCGGGTGTCGGGCGAGGTGATGCGCTGATGTGTGGCCTTGCCGGGCTTTATTATCCCGAGACGCCCAAGCCGGTCGATCCCGCGCGTATCCGCGCGATGACCGATGCGATGGCGCTGCGCGGCCCCGATGGCGAGGGCGTGTGGACCGCGCCAGGCGTAGGGCTGGGCCATCGGCGGCTGTCGATCATCGACGTGGAAGGCTCGCCGCAGCCGATGCACGATGCGAGCGGGGCGCTGTCGCTGCTCTTCAACGGGTGCATCTATAACTATCACGAGCTGCGCGCGGAGCTGGGCGCGAAGGGCTGGGCGTTTCGCACCAGCGGCGATACCGAGGTGCTGCTTGCCGCTTGGGCCGCCTGGGGGCCGGCGATGTTGGAGCGGCTGAACGGCATGTTCGCCTTCGTCATCCACGACGCGCGCACGCAGCAGCTGTTCATGGCGCGCGACCGCATGGGGGTGAAGCCGCTCCATTATGCGCGGCTGGCGGACGGCGCGCTGGCGTTCTCTTCCGAACTCAAGGGCTTGCTGGCACACCCGCTGCTGCGCCGCGTGCCGGACGTGCGGGCGATCGAAGATTATTTGGCGTTCGGTTATGTGCCCGATGACGCGTGCATCGTGGCGGGCGTCAGCAAGCTGCCGGCGGGGCATTATCTGCTGGTGCAGCGCGGCAAGCCGGTGCCGGCGCCGGTGCAATGGTGGGACGTCTCCTTTGCCGATCGGGCGAGCGGATCGGCCAGAGCGCTGGAGGAAGAGCTGATCGCGCATATGCGCGAGGGCGTGCGGTCGCGGCTGGTCGCCGACGTGCCGCTCGGCGCCTTTCTGTCGGGCGGGGTGGATAGCTCGGCGGTGGTGGCGCTGATGGCGGAGGCGAGCCCGCGCGCGGTGCAGACCTGCACCATCGGCTTTGCCGAAGCGGGGCATGACGAGCGGCGCTATGCCGAGACGGTGTCTGCGCGATTCAGGACCGATCATGCGACGCGCGTGGTGAAATCGGAGGATTTCGGCCTCATCGACACGCTGGTGGCCGCGTTCGACGAGCCGTTTGCCGACGCGTCGGCATTGGCGACGTATCAGGTATGTGCGCTGGCGCGCGAGAAGGTGACGGTGGCGCTGTCCGGCGATGGCGCGGACGAGATCATGGCGGGCTATCGGCGCTATCGCTTTCAGGCGGCGGAGGAGCGGGTGCGGGCGCTTTTGCCGACGTCGCTGCGGGCCCAGGTGTTCGGAACGCTGGGGCGGCTCTATCCCAAGGCGGATTGGGCGCCGCGGCCGCTGCGCGCGAAGACGACGCTGCTGGCGCTCGCCGACGATGGCGCGGAGGCGTATGCGCGGTCGGTGGGGGTGACGACGCCGGCAATGCGCGCCCGGCTGTTCAGCGATGCGGCGCGCCGGGCGCTGGGCGGGCACCGCGCGGAGGACCGCTATGTGGCCGCGATGCGCGATGCGCCGGCGCGCGACCCGATCGACCGGGCGCAATATGCCGACATGAAGATCTGGCTGCCCGGCGACATCCTGGCGAAGACCGACCGCACCAGCATGGCGGTGAGCCTGGAAGCGCGCGAGCCGCTGCTCGATCATCGGCTGGTGTCATTTGCGGCGCGGCTGCCCGCGGGGATGCGGCTGCGGCATGGCGAGGGCAAATGGCTGATGAAGAAGGCGATGGAACGCTATCTGCCGCGCGAGATCCTGTATCGGCCCAAGATGGGCTTCGTCACGCCGGTAAGCGACTGGTTCCGCGGCGCGCTGGCCGGCGAGGCGGCGGCGCTGTCGCGATCACGCGTGCTGGCGGATACCGGCTGGTTCGACATGGAGGCGCTTCGCACGGCGGCCGAGGCGCACCGTGCCGGGCGAGAGGAGCATGGGCGGACGCTGTGGCAGTTCGTAATGCTGGAGCGCAGCCTGAAGCGGCTGTTTGGGTGAGGGCTGTTTGCTCAGCCGCGGCGGCTTTGCGCGGAAAAATACGTCCTGCTTCCAGACCGAACCAGCGGCTCGAGGCGGGTGGGGTGAAAAGAGCGACCGCCGAACGCCGAGAAGATCAAAGCGCGGCTGTGGCGATGATCATGCGCAAATCCGCGTTGTGGCGGAGCAACTGACGCCATAATCTCCACTACCAGGGACCGACTGGGAGGTGAAGGTTGCTGTTGCTCGCATTGCTCTTGCAAGCTGCCCCGGCCGAGCCGCCGGCGCTACTGCCGCCGCTTCATGGCGGCCCGCAGTACATGACCTGTCCGGTGGGCGGCGAGCAATTCGCGGCATGGCAGCCGTCAATGTACAGCACCTACGGCGAGCGACCCGATGGTCGGCCCTACAGTTATCTGCATTTCCCGTTTCCGCTTCCCGAATGCCCGAGCAATAAACTGATCGCGTTCGATACGTTTTCAAAAGCAGAGACACAGAAGCTCGACGGCCTGATAACAACCGCCGAATACAAGCGTTTGATCGAGGCCGACACGACCTATTATCGAGCTTACTGGCTAGCCACAGCATTGGGCCGGCCCAAGCCGCAGGCGCTCGGATTACTTCTTTCCGCTATATGGCAAGTGTCGCCGGGCGAGTTGGCCGGAGAGGGCGACAATAAGGGCGATCCGCGCCTGGGGCCGTATCAGGACACATTCATCAGCGAAGTGCGTGCGTTGGATGCGACGATTGCCGCCAAGGACAAGATCTGGCTTCAGGCGCGCGCTGCGAACGCCGCCCGCCAGATGAGGCAGTTTGGCAAAGCGGAACGCTTGCGGCGGCAGGCGGAGGAAACGCTTGCCCGGACTGATGAGAAACGAGGCTGGGACATTTATCTTTCCAAGCTGCGTGACGTGATCAAGCGTGGCGATGCGAGCCTCGAACCGCTCGACATGATTCCTCAACAGGAGGTGGCGTCATCCTGTATTCGCCTGAATACGCTGAATGCATTCGATCGGGCGATCTGTGGCGAGCCCGAGATAGCCGCCAAAATTGCCGAGTTGCGCAAAATGCAGGCGAAGCGCCGCGACGCCAAGAAATAGCTTTAGCTTTCACACTGCCGCCCCCCTGGCCGCGCACGGGTGAATTGGACGCGATGCGGCGGTGTCGCTGCGTATTGATGAATGTTATTGGCGAGTGGCCGCTGTCGGTCGGGCCTGCCACGCCTGGAACTGCTCCACCGCCTCCGAGCGGCGCAGCACGCGAGCCATGGGGTCGATCACGACATGCGCGTCGGGCGGGATGGTGAGGACGGCGCGGCCATCCGCCATCGGCACACGCTCGATGCTATCGCCGATCTGCACTTCGATCGGCATGGGGAAGGGACCGCCGGCGCGCCATTCCAGCGTGAGCTGATTGCCCGCGCGTGTTTGCACCAGGTCGGGCAAGGCGGCGCGGCGCAGGTAGGCGTTGAAGAACCAGCCTAGATCGCGGCCGGCCTCTTCCTTCACCAGCGCCTCGAACTCGCGGGTGGAGGCGTAGCGGGGGCTGAAGTTGCCGGGCCTTGGATCGGGGCGGCCATAAACGAGGCGGCGGGTGGCGGCGAAGAAGGCGCGGTCGCCGATCAGCCAGCGCAGGGTGTGGAGCGTCCAGGCGCCCTTGAAATAGATGTCGGTGCCTGCGCCACCCTTGCTCGGCTCGTACACCTCTTCCTCGGTGAGCAGCTTGTCGCGAACCACCGGGGCGGCGCTGGTGATGCGGTTGCGCTGCGGCTCTAGCATGACGAGGTAGCGCGCTTCGCCCTCGCGCCAGCGGCCGTAGAGCGGCTGCATATATTGCGCGAAGCCTTCGTGGAGCCAGTAATCGTCCCAGTTCGCCGCCGTCATTTGGTTGGCAAACCATTCGTGCGCGAATTCGTGCTGGAACAGCCAGTCGAACCCCTCCGGCGCCTTGGCGTAGTTGTTGCCATAGGCATTGATGGTCTGGTGCTCCATGCCCATGTGCGGCGTCTCCACCACGCCGAGCTTCTCGTCGGCGAAGGGATAGGGGCCGATCACCTGTTCGAAAAAATCGAGCGTGGGGGCAAATTCGGCGAACAGCGCGCGCGCCTCGGCCGCCTTGCCGGGCAAATGCCAGTAGTGCAGCGGGATCGTGTTGCCGTAGCGGCTCTTGTAGCTGCCGGTGATCTCCTCAAACGGGCCGACCGCCAGCGAGATGGCATAGGTGTTGGGCTGGCGCGCCTGCCAGTTCCAGCGGGTGCGGCCGTCGGGGAAGGTCTCGACCGCGATGAGGCGGCCGTTGGCGGGTGCCTTCAGCCCGGGGGGCACGATGATGTGGAGATCGACCCGCTGCGGCTCCCCCGTGGGGAAATCCAGACAGGGCCACAGGATGTCACAGCCATATCCCTCCGTCGTGCTCGCAATCCATGGCTGACCATCGGCTGTGGTCGACCAGACCATGCCGTCGTCCCATGGCGCATTGGCGGCAACGCGCGGAGTGCCGCCATAATCGATCCGCGCGCTGACCTTGTCACCCGCCGCGAGCGGGCGCGGGAGGGCGATGATCAGCTGGCCTTCCGGGTTGGACCAGGCGCGCCTGGACAGCGCCTCGCCGTCGATCGCGATGGCGGAGACGGGCAGGTTGCGATCGAGATCGATGATCAGCCGGGCGAGCGGTGCGCGCGCGGTGAAGGAGAGAATGGCCGAACCCTCGATCCGCCGCTGCTTGGGGCGCACCTCGATCGACAGATCGGCGTGATCGAAGATCAGCGCGGTCTGCTCGGCCGGGCGGGGACCGCCCGAGATCTGCGTCTGCGCCGTAAGGGGCGGCTCGCCTTTCTGCGGCAGGCCGGCCCCAGCAACGGGCGGACCTGACGAAAGAAGCAGGGCCGCAGCGAGCCACGATGTAGAAGCGATCATGCGCGCGTAAAATGCGGTGGAAGGGCGCTTTGCTCCACGATCATCGCGCGACGATTGATGGATTGGACACACTCCCCATATAAACGGGGAATGCCGCCTGTTCGAAGCGGCACCGGAGTTTGCATGACCCAGACCTTCCCCGTTCTGCCACTGCGCGACATCGTTGTTTTTCCGCACATGATCGTGCCGCTGTTCGTCGGGCGCGACAAGTCGGTCGCCGCGCTCGAGGCGGCAATGGCTGCCGACAAGGAGATCTTCCTCGTCGCGCAGCTCGACCCGGCCGAGGATGATCCCAAGGCGGGCGACCTGTACGATATCGGCGTGACCGCCACCGTGCTGCAATTGCTGAAGCTGCCCGACGGCACGGTACGCGTGCTGGTCGAGGGCAAGCAGCGCGGCCGTCTGGGCGGGCTGACCGATGCCGGTAGCTACATGACCACCGAGGTGGCGATGATCGACGACGTCGAGGCAGAGGGCACCGAAGTGTCCGCGCTGATGCGGTCGGTGATCGACCAGTTCGAGAATTATGCGAAGCTCAATCGCAAGCTGCCGGCGGAGACGGCATCGCAGCTTGGCGAGATCGAAGAAGCGTCGCGGCTGGCCGATGCGGTCGCGGGCAATATTTCGATCAAGGTTGCCGACAAGCAATCCTTGCTGATCGAAACCGATCCGGCTCGCCGGCTGGAGATGGTGTTTGCCTTTATGGAAGGCGAGCTTGGCGTCCTGCAGGTCGAGAAGAAGATCAAGAGCCGCGTCAAGCGCCAGATGGAGAAGACGCAGCGCGAATACTATCTCAACGAGCAGCTGAAGGCGATTCAGCGCGAGCTCGGCAATGAGGGCGAGGAAGGCGAGGGCGATGAGCTCGCCGAGCTGACGCAGAAGATCGCGACGCTCAAGCTTTCCAAGGAAGCGCGCACCAAGGCAACGGCCGAGCTCAAGAAGCTGAAGACCATGGCGCCGATGAGCGCCGAGGCGACCGTTGTGCGCAATTACCTCGATGTGCTGCTTGGCCTGCCATGGGGCAAGCGGTCGAAGCTGAAGAAGGACATCGCCGCCGCGCAGGCCATCCTCGACGAGGATCATTACGCGCTGGAGAAGGTGAAGGACCGGATCGTCGAATATCTCGCGGTTCAGGCGCGCACCAACAAGCTGAAGGGGCCGATCCTGTGCCTCGTCGGACCGCCGGGCGTGGGCAAGACCTCGCTGGGCAAGTCGATCGCGAAGGCGACCGGCCGCGAGTTCATCCGCCAGTCGCTGGGCGGCGTGCGTGATGAGGCCGAGATCCGCGGCCATCGCCGCACGTACATCGGCTCGCTGCCGGGCAAGATCGTGACGAACCTGCGCAAGGCGGGGGCGGCGAACCCGTTGTTCCTGCTCGACGAGATCGACAAGCTGGGCCAGGATTTCCGCGGTGACCCGGCGTCGGCGCTGCTCGAGGTGCTGGATCCGGAGCAGAACAGCAAGTTCAACGATCACTATCTGGAGATCGACATCGATCTCAGCGACGTGATGTTCGTCTGCACGGCGAACACGCTGAACCTGCCGCAGCCGCTGCTCGATCGCATGGAGATCATCCGTCTCGAAGGTTACACCGAGGACGAGAAGGTCGAGATCGCCGAGCGTCATCTAATCGCCAAGCAGATCGAGGCGCATGGCCTGAAGGACGGCGAGTTCACGCTGACGCCGGAAGGCCTGCGTGCGCTGATCCAGCGCTACACCCGCGAGGCGGGCGTGCGCACGCTGGAGCGCGAGATTGCGAAGCTTGCCCGCAAGGCGCTTCGCCAGATCCTGGAAGGCAAGGCGACCAGCGTCACCATCACGCCGGAGAACCTCCACGAATTCGCGGGCGTGCAGAAGTATCGCCACGGCCTCAGCGAGGAAGAGAACCAGATCGGCGCCGTCACCGGCCTTGCCTGGACCGAAGTGGGCGGCGAACTGCTGACGATCGAGAGCGTGACCGTGCCCGGCAAGGGCGCGATCAAGCTGACCGGCAAGCTGGGCGATGTGATGAAGGAATCGGCGGAGACGGCGATGAGCTTCATCAAGGCGCGTGCGCCGTCCTACGGGATCAAGCCGAGCCTGTTCCACCGCAAGGACGTCCACGTCCACCTGCCCGAGGGCGCGGTGCCGAAGGACGGCCCGTCGGCCGGCATCGGCCTCGTCACCTGCATCGTTTCCACGCTGACCGGCGTGCCGGTGAAGCGCGAGATTGCAATGACGGGCGAGGTGACGCTGCGTGGACGGGTGCTGCCGATCGGCGGGCTCAAGGAGAAGATGCTGGCGGCGCTGCGCGGCGGCATCACCACCGTGCTTATCCCGCAGGAGAACGAGAAGGATCTCGCCGACATCCCGCAGAACATCAAGGACGGGCTAAAGGTCATTCCGGTGACGCATGTCGACGAGGTGCTGCGCTTGGCGCTGACCGAGCCACTGGAAGCGATTGATTGGACCGACGCGGACGAACTGGCAGCGCAGCCCCCTGCGCCGATCGCGCCCGCCGGGGGCGAGCTTCACCACTAAGTCGTTATGATTAATGACACTCGGGACCACGGCGGTTCATCGCGACCGCCGTGGTTTCGTTTGACACCGCACGGACCAGCCGTCTTACTGGACAAACCGGCCCTGGGCGGGCCGAATCCACATTTTTCGAATGATCGCACAGCGTAACGGGGGTCGGTGCATGAATAAGCAGGAGTTGATCGCGACGGTTGCGACCGTGTCCGGGCTCGCCAAGAACGACGCGACCCGGGCCGTCGAGGCCGTGTTCGACACGATCAGCGCACAGCTCAAGAAGGGCCATGAGGTTCGTCTGGTCGGCTTCGGCACCTTTGCCGTTACCAAGCGCAAGGCATCGACGGGTCGCAACCCGCGGACCGGCGAGCCGATGACGATCAAGGCGTCGAGCCAGCCCAAGTTCAAGGCCGGCAAGGTGCTGAAGGATTCGTTGAACTGATTTGATCGTGCGGGCTGGACAGGGGCGATTTCGCCCCGTAAAGGCCCGCTTCCGGTTTCAACCGGGCGCGTAGCTCAGCGGTAGAGCACACCCTTCACACGGGTGGGGTCACAGGTTCAATCCCTGTCGCGCCCACCATATACAAAGCCCCGCAGGTCTGGTGACCGGCGGGGCTTTTTGGTTTTGGGGCTGTTCCGCGGAGCGTTTGCAGATCGTTCGCGTCAGGAGTTTTCGGCGGCTCGGCCTGGAGCCGGGATCGGCATGCCATCGACGCTGCGTCCGAGTGGCGCGCTGCTACGCTCGCCAACAGTCGGCCCCCGGGGGCGAGCCCGGGGTGACTTTAATTACGCCTCAGTCCTTCCAGCACCAGTAAAGCTGCGCCGGCGGCACGTTCCACCATTCCATGTCGTGGTCGATGCGCGCGAAGTGCGGCGCCAGAAAGTCGCGGACCTTGGGGCTGAACTGATAGACCAGGAACGCGCCGCCCGGTCGGATCACGCGCTGCGTCGCAGCGGCGATCGCCGGGCCGACGCCCGCGGGCAGGGTGGAGAAGGGCAGGCCGGACAGCACGAAGTCGGCAGCCTCATGCCCGCGCTCGGTAACGATCGCCTCCACGTCGGCAGCGGACCCGTGCACCGCCTCGAACCGCGAATCGACGATCGTGTGGTTCAGATAGCGGATGAAATCGGAATTGGTGTCGATCGCGATCAGCCGCGCGTCGGGTGCTATCCGTTCCAAAATCGGGCGGCAAAAGGTGCCGACGCCCGGACCATATTCCACGAACAGCTTGCAGTTTTCCCAGTCGACCGGCGCCAGCATCTTGTCGATCAGCTTGCCCGACGAAGGGATCACCGAGCCCACCATGACGGGGTGCTTCAGAAAGCCCGAGAAGAACATCTGCCACGGCTTCGGCACGCCGGATTTGTCGGAACGGACGCGGCGGACCGCACTGGTGGAGCTGGGCATGGAGGAAAAAAGTCTCCCCGGAAGACAACAATGGTGCCGAACGCGGCACGGGCGAGAGGGTTGCCATAGCGGGGTTGCGCCGCGCCCCCAAGCGCCTAATCAATGCCGCGGCGGTAGAACCGGAACAGGAGGGCGGCATCGCAACGGTTTCGCGACGCAGGCGAAAGGGGCGGCCGTTCGATCGGCGCTTTGCGCTGATGTTCATGGTGATGCTGACGATCGCGGCGGGCAACACCGCGCTTCAGTCGATCCTGCCGGCGCTCGGCCGCTCGCTCGGCGTCGCCGACAGCGCGGTGGCGGCGGCGTTTTCGGTCTCGGCATTGTTGTGGGTGATCGCCGCGCCGTTTTGGGCGAATCGATCCGACCGGCACGGCCGGCGCATGATGATCCTGTTCGGCATGGGCGGCTTTTGCGTCAGCCTAGCCACATGCGGCGTGTTCCTTGCCGCCGGGATCAACGGCTGGATCGGGGGCACCACTGCCTTCGTGCTCTTCATCCTGGGGCGGTTGATCTATGGCACCTTCGGCTCGGCCGCGCCGCCGGCGGTGCAGGCGATGGTGGCCGGTGACACGACCCGCGAGGAGCGGACCCGCGCGCTGACGCTGCTGGCCAGCGCATTCGGCCTCGGTACCATCCTGGGTCCCGCGATCGCCCCTTATCTGATCCTGGGAAATATCGGCCCGGTGGTAATTGGGCTGGCCGGCCCGGCGTTCGTCTTCGCGATGTTCGGAATGGGGATGTTCCTTGCGGTGCGGGCGATGCTGCCCGACGATCGCGGCGTTGTGTCCGGCAGCCGGGGTGCGGCCAATGCCTATCCCTCGATCGGCGGCCAATCGAGCGGTGCCAGTATTCGTGCGGCGACCGAGCCGGCGGGCGGCACGGGCGTCAGCTATTTCGATCCGCGCATCCGCACCTGGATGATTGCGGGGCTCGTGATGGGGCATGCGCAGGCGATGACGGGCCAAGCGATCGGCTTTCTGGTGATCGACCGTCTGCACGTCGCCCCCGCCCAGGCGCTGGAGCCGACCGGCATCGTGCTAATGATGGGGGCGGGCGCGGCTCTTCTCGCGCAATGGGGCATCATCCCGACGCTGAACCTTGCGCCGCGTGCGCTGGTGCTGGTCGGGCTGGTGCTGGCCGCCGCCGGCACCGCGCTGACCGGCATGGCGACCTCGCTCTACGGCATCGCCACCGCTTATGCGCTGGCCAGCCTCGGCTTCGGCTTCACCCGACCGGGCTTCACCGCCGGGTCCAGCCTGGCGGTCGGGCCGGGGCAGCAGGGCGCCGTGGCGGGCAAGGTGACCAGCATTAACGGCGCCAGCTTCGTGCTCGGCCCGTCGATCGGCGTCGGCCTGTACGAATTCTGGCATTCGCTGCCGTATCTCGTCGCGGGTACCGGCTGCGTCATCCTCTTCGCCTATTGCTGGTTCGCGCTGCGCGAGCCGGATGAGCGGGAGGTCGCCGCCTTCGATGATCCGGTGGTCTAATGGCGATTGCGATTGCCCGGCGCAGCGCTTAACGCGCCCGCCATGACTGACTCCTCCATCAAGCGTGTCGTCCTTGCCTATTCAGGCGGCCTCGACACCAGCGTCATCCTGAAGTGGCTGCAGCAGACCTATAACTGCGAGGTCGTCACCTTTACCGCCGATCTGGGGCAGGGCGAGGAGCTGGAGCCGGCGCGCCGAAAGGCGGAGATGGCGGGGGTGAAGCCCGAGCACATCTTCATCGACGATCTGCGCGAGGAGTTCGTCAAGGATTACGTGTTCCCGATGATGCGCGCCAATGCGATGTACGAGGGGCTGTACCTTCTCGGCACGTCGATCGCGCGCCCGCTGATCGCCAAGCGGCAGATCGAAATTGCGCGTCAGGTCGGCGCGGATGCGGTCAGCCACGGCGCGACCGGCAAGGGCAACGATCAGGTCCGCTTCGAGCTCGGCTATTATGCGCTCGCGCCCGACATCAAGGTGATTGCGCCGTGGCGCGAGTGGGACCTCACCAGCCGCAGCCGCCTGATCGAGTTCGCCGAGCAGAACCAGATCATGGTGACCAAGGACAAGCGGGGCGAATCGCCATTCTCGGTCGACGCGAACCTTCTGCACACCTCGTCAGAGGGCAAGGTGCTCGAGGATCCGTGGGAGGAAGTGCCCGACTACGTCTATTCGCGCACGGTAAACCCGGAGGATGCGCCCGACGCGCCCGAGTTCATCACGGTCGATTTCGAGCGTGGCGATGGCGTGGCGGTGAACGGCGAGGCGATGTCACCGGCGACCCTGCTGGCAAAGCTCAACGATCTTGGCCGTGTGCACGGCATCGGCCGGCTAGACCTCGTCGAGAACCGCTTCGTCGGCATGAAGAGCCGCGGCATGTACGAGACGCCCGGCGGCACCATCTATCACCTGGCGCATCGCGGCATCGAGCAGTTGACGCTGGACCGTGGCGCGGCGCACCTCAAGGACGAGCTGGCGATCCGTTACGCCGAGCTGGTCTATAACGGCTTCTGGTTCTCGCCCGAGCGCGAGATGATCCAGGCCGCTGTCGACCACAGCCAGGAGAAGGTGACCGGCACCGTCCGGCTGAAGCTCTACAAGGGCAACGTCAGCGTGGTCGGCCGCAAGTCGCCGCATTCGCTCTACAGCGAAAAGGTGGTGACGTTCGAGGACGATCAGGGCGCCTACGACCAGCGCGATGCCGCCGGCTTCATCAAGCTGAACGCGCTGCGCTTGCGCCTGCTGGGTCGCCGCGATCGCGATTGACTTGCTTCGGCAGCGGACGCGCCGGCTCCTGCTGATGTCACCCGCGATCGCGATCGTTGCCGTGGAGGAACGATCGCGCTGTCATCGGCGTTGATCGGATGCCTGGGGTGTGAAGCCCCGCGTTCAAGGGAGATTGCGATGAAGGGTGCAACATTCGGCGCGCTGCTGCTCGGCGCGACCGTGCTCACCGCTTGTGCGGACAATCGGCAGGACGTGGTGGCGCCAGCGCCGCCGATGGGTCCGGGTGCCCTGGCCGGCACGGTAGCGGCCGATCGCGACGGCGATGGTGTGGTCGACGGCTATTATTCGCCCGACGGCATGTATGTGCCCTTCACTGCGCCGCCGTGCCCGACGCCGCCGCCACCCCCGCCGCCGCCCACCCCGCGCGGTGAGCGAGGCTGATCGGCTTGGCTGGTCCTGACGCGCCGGCCCGGCGCGCGGGCCGGCTGGCATTACCGATCCTGTTGCTTGCGTCGGCCGTGTCCCTGCCTGGGGGCGCTGCCGCGCAAGCAAGTGCTGACAACGCGGCGCCCGGCAATGCGGTGGCCTCTGCGATCCGGCAGCAGGTCGGCGGCAAGCTGAAGGACTTCTACCGCGCGCGCGGCTATTGGCCTTTGTGGATCGTGGGCGAAGCGCCCGGTCCGCAGGCGCGGGCGCTGGTCGATGTGATCGACACGGTCGCGGTGGATGGCCTTGATCCCGACCGCTACTCGCCGGACCGGCTTCGCCGCCTGATCGACGAAGCCGACGGTGGCAACCTTCGCGCGCTCGCCTACCTTGAAGTGGCGCTGAGCGGTGCGCTGGCCGAGCTGGTGCGAGACATGCGCGAGCCGCGCGTCGAGATCCGCTATCTTGAAGAAACGCTCGAGCCGACGCGGCCGAAGCCCGACGCGGTGCTGCGCCGCGCTGCGCTGGCGAAATCCACGCTGGAATATGTGCGAAACTTGGGCTGGATGAGCCCGCTGTATGTGCAGCTTCGCGAGGCGCTGCGCGACGCCGTGCCGGAGCCGGGCAATCCCGCCATCGCGGTGCCGCCCGGCGCGCTGCTGAAGGCAGGGGCGAGCGGCGAGCGTGTGGTCCTGCTGCGCGAGCGGCTGGGTCTGCCGCCGAGCGACCTGTATGACGAGGCGCTGATCGAACGGGTGAAACGTTTTCAGTCGCAGCGCGGCTTGCCTGCGGATGGCGTTGCCGGCGCCAAGACGCTGGCGGCGCTAAACCGCACCCTGGCCAAGCCGCCGGTTGATCGCCGAGAACTGCTACAGCTTAACCTAGAACGCGCGCGGTTGTTGCCCGATGCCTGGACGCGACACATCGTCGTCGATGCGGCGGCAGCGCGGCTGTGGTATTATGACGGTGGCGCGGTGCAGGGCACGATGCGCGTGGTAGCGGGCACGCCCGAGACGCAGACGCCGATGATGGCCGGCATGGTGCGCTATGCAACGCTTAATCCGTACTGGAACGTGCCGGTCGATCTGGTGCGCAAGCGGATCGCGCCCAAGGTGCTGGCGGGCGTTCCACTGGAGCGGCAGGGGTATGAGGCGTTGTCGGATTGGACGGCGAACGCGCAGGTGATCCCGGCATCGACGATCGACTGGCGCGGCGTCGAGGCAGGATCGGTCGAGCCGCGGGTGCGCGAGTTGCCGGGCAAGGGTAATTCCATGGGCTCGGTCAAGTTCATGTTTCCTAACGACCTTGGCATCTATCTGCATGATACGCCGCAGAAAAATCTGTTCGCCAAGGCGGATCGGCACTTCTCCAATGGCTGCGTGCGGCTGGAGGATGCGAGCCGGCTCGGGCAGTGGCTGTTCAACCAGCCGTTGAAGCCCGACAGCTCGGCGCCCGAGCAGCACGTGCCGGTCCCCGATCCGGTGCCGGTGTACCTCATGTACTTTACCGCCAGCCCCGATGGCAGGAACGTGAAATATGTGGCGGACGTGTACAACCGCGACCGGCCGGCCTTGCAGCATCTCGCCAGCCGCTGAGTTTGCGACGTCGGCGTGCCGGCGCGCTATCGTTAACTACAACGCAACCATCCTTCTCCATTGCCAGCCCTGTACTGCTATGGGGCTTGCACACAGATGGCGAAGGTTGAGGGCGCGGTAGATGTGGCGATCATCGGTGCGGGCCCGGCGGGTCTCACTGCCGCTTATCTGCTGGGCAAGGCCGGCTATTCGGTGACGGTGATCGAAAAGGATCCGCGCTATGTCGGCGGGATCAGCCGCACCGTCGAGCACAACGGTTATCGGTTCGATATCGGCGGGCATCGTTTCTTCTCGAAGTCAAAGGAAGTGGTCGATCTCTGGAACGAGATCCTGCCCGACGACTTCATCGAACGCCCGCGGATGAGCCGCATCTATTACGAGGGCAAGTTCTACAGCTATCCGCTGCGCGCGTTCGAGGCGCTGTGGAACCTCGGTATCTTTCGATCGGCCCTCTGCATGGCGAGTTTCGCCAAGGCGAAGGTGTTGCCGAACAAGAGCGTGAAGAGCTTCGAAGACTGGACGGTCAATGCGTTCGGCTGGAAGCTTTATTCGATCTTTTTCAAGACCTATACCGAGAAGGTGTGGGGCATGCCGTGCGATGAGATGAGCGCGGATTGGGCGGCGCAGCGGATCAAGGGGCTGTCGCTATGGGGCGCGGTGACCGATGGCTTGAAACGCAGCCTGGGCCTCAACAAGCGACCGAACGATGGCATGGCGGTGAAGACGCTGCTGGAGAGCTTCCGCTATCCGCGGCTTGGGCCGGGCATGATGTGGGAAGCGGCGCGCGACCTGGTGATTGGCCACGGCAACCGTGTGCTGATGGGGCACAAGCTGAAGCAGCTGACGTTCAACGATGTGACCGAGCAGTGGACCGTGAACGCGGTCGACGCGGCCGGCAACGCGGTGGCGATCCGCGCCGCGCATGTCATTTCGTCGGCGCCGATGCGTGAGCTGGCGAGCCGGCTGCACCCGCTGCCGCGCACGCTGCCGGAGGCGGCGAACCTCAAGTATCGCGACTTTCTGACGGTGGCGCTGATGATCCGCTCGCCCGATCTCTTCCCGGACAATTGGATCTACATCCATGATTCCAAAGTAAAGGTCGGCCGCGTTCAGAACTTTCGCTCGTGGTCGCCAGAAATGGTGCCGGATCCCGACCTTGCCTGTGTGGGGCTGGAGTATTTCTGCTTCGAGGGCGATGGTTTGTGGTCGTCGAGCGATGACGAATTGGTGGCGCTGGCGACCAAGGAAATGGCGCAGCTTGGTCTCTGCCGAGCCGACCAAGTTGTCGGCGGGACGGTGGTGCGGCAGGAGAAGGCGTATCCGGTTTACGACGAGGACTATGCTGCCAACGTCGAAGTGCTGCGGCAAGAGATAGAGGCGCGGTACCCGACGCTGCACTGTGTCGGCCGCAACGGTATGCATCGCTATAACAACCAGGACCATGCGATGATGACCGCGATGTTGACGGTGCGCAACATCGAGGCGGGAGCGCGAGTGTACGACATCTGGGCCGTGAACGAGGATGCCGAGTATCACGAGAGCGGCAACGAGGGCGAACAGGCGGCACTGGGCAGCCTGCGTGCGGTGCCGGAGCGGCTGAAAGCGGCCTGAATCCGGGCATTGATCGGCCGCGCTGAACCGAGAGCCGGCCAGTAGCTTCGTTAGCAGAGAAGATCCGTCCACAATGCGTGTTGCGGGGATGATGACGGCCGACATGCGTGCAGAGCGATCGACCGCGAAGGCCGCGGCAACAGGCGGTATCATCCGCCCGGTGCTGATCGCCTGGGCGATCGCATCGCTGATCTTCGTCATGATCGGCGCAAAGGACATCGTTGCGCTTCGGCTGAGTGATACTGACGATTCGATGCGCCTGCTCGAGGTGCGGGACTGGCTGGCCGGGCAAAGCTGGTGGGATGTCGCGCAGCATCGCCTGAACGGCGGTGACTATCCGATGCACTGGTCGCGACTGGTCGACCTGCCGCTCGCTGCTGTCATGGCGACGACCACGCCGCTGCTGGGCGCCGCCGCTGCGACGCGGCTGGCGCTGGTGCTGGTACCGCTGCTGACGCTGCTTTGCGCCATGCTGCTGATCGCGCACATCACGCAGCGCACCGCGGGGATCGCGGCGGCGCGCTATGCGGCGCTGCTGACGCCGCTGAACCTGCCGCTGATGGCGCAGATGAAGCCGCTGCGGATCGACCATCACGGTTGGCAGGTGGTTCTCGCCCTGGCGGCGGTGGCGTGCCTGCTGGGCAAGCCGACGGCGCGCAGCGGCGTGCTGACCGGTCTGGCGCTGGCGGCGCTGCTGACGGTGTCGATCGAGGGGCTGCCGATCGCGGCGGGCATCGCCGGTGTCGCGGCCGGCGCCTGGGCCTGGCAGCCGGAGCGGCGGGCTTGCCTGCTCGGGCTGATCTGGAGTCTGTTCGGCGGCGCGCTGGCGCTGCATCTCGCCACGCGTGGGCCGGGGTTCTTCCTGCCCGCCTGCGACGCGATGTCGCCGGCCTGGCTCCTGACGCTGGGTGTTGCCGCGCCGGCGACAACGGCGGCGGTGCTGCTGGCGCCGCAAAATGTGACAATGCGGCTGCTCGCGCTCGCCGGGGCCGGTGCGATTACCGGCGCGGCCTTGCTTCTCTACGCGCCGCAATGCCTGGCAGGGCCGTTCGCGACGTTGCCGCCGCTCGCCTACAACGTCTGGTATCTTCATGTGCAGGAAGGGCGGCCGCTCTGGGAACAGCAATTCTTTCGGGTGTTTGCGACCATGGCGGTGCCCGTCGTGGGGCTGGTCGCCACCGCCATCGGCTGGCGCGCGGCCGATCCGGTGCACAAGCCGCGCTGGGGGATGCTGCTCGCGTTGCTGATCGCCGCTGGTGCCGTGACGCTGTTCGTTGCGCGGGCCGGCGCGTCCGCCAATGCGCTGGCGATCCCCGGGGCGTCGGCGCTGCTGCTGGCCTTGCTGATTCGGGCGCGGCAGATCAGAAATCTTGGCGGGCAGATCGTCGCCACCGCGGCGGCGCTGACCATCGCGTCCCCCGGCTTTCTTGCCGTGGCCGGTCTGGCAATCACGGAGCGTCTGGATCCCGCCGAAGACAAGCGGCAGGCGGCGCACGCGACGGCACCAGCCTGTGAACGGGCGAGCGATATGCGAGCGCTGGCGCAACTGCCGCCATCGCGCATCTTCGCGCCGCTTGACGTGACGCCCGAACTGATCTCCACCACCGCGCACCATGCGATCGGCGGACCCTATCACCGCGCGCCCGCGCCGATGACGCAAGTGATCGCGGGGTTCACGGAGCCGCCAGCGCGGGCGCGGGCGATCGTCTATGCGACCGGCGCGCGCTATGTCGCGGTATGCCCAGGGCTGAACGAGATGGACATCTACCGCGAGCAATTCCCCGACGGATTGTGGGCGCGGCTGGCGCGGGGCGAGCGATTTGCGTGGCTTCGGCCGGTGCCGATCGCCGGGCCGGTGCGCGCCTGGCGCGTCATTCGCCCCTTGCCCTCGCCGACGCCGCGCCCGTAAGGCGGCGTGATGGACCAATCGGGGGCACCCCTTCGTTGGTGGCAGACGCGCACGTTTGTCGCACTCGCCACGCTGATCGCGATCGTTCCGCTGCTGTGGCCGGAGATCCCGCCGCTGGTCGACCTGCCCGGCCATATGGGGCGGTATCGCGTTCAGCTGACCGCGTTGGATCAGGCGCCGTGGCTGGCCGAATGGTATAATTTCGAATGGTCGCTGATCGGCAACCTCGGCATCGACCTGCTGGTGGTACCGTTTGCGAAGCTGTTTGGGCTGGAGCTTGGGGTCAAGCTGATCGTGATGACGATTCCGGCGCTGACCGTCGCCGGCTTGCTGTGGATCGCGCGCGAGGTGCATGGGCGCATCCCGCCGACTGCAATGTTTGCGCTGCCGCTGGCGTATAGCTATCCCTTCCAATTCGGTTTCGTGAACTTCGCGCTGTCGATAGGGCTGGCGCTGTGCCTCTTTGCCTTGTGGCTGCGCATGGCGCGGCTTGGGCGCATCGGGCTGCGCGCGATCGTCTTCGTGCCGCTCTCCTGCCTGTTGTGGCTGTGCCACACGTTTGGCTGGGGCGTGCTGGGCGTGCTGGCGTTTTCCGCGGAGATGATCCGCCAGCATGACGCGCGCAAGGATGCGGGATCGAGCCATTGGGTGCAGAGCTGGATCCGTGCAGGCCTCGGCTGTGTGCCGCTCGCGCTACCGATGATCCTGATGATCTTCTGGCGATCGGGCGACCATGTGACCGGCCAGACCGCGGACTGGTTCAACTGGCAGGCCAAGGTGGCCTGGGTAATGATGGTCCTGCGTGATCGGTGGGAATTCTGGGACATCGCGTCGACCGCCGTGTTTCTGCTCGTGCTGTTCAAGGCGGTGCGTGATCCGGCGATCGAATATTCGCGCAACCTGGTGCTGTCCGCGCTGTTCCTTGCCGCGGTGTTCCTGCTGCTGCCGCGCATCGTGTTCGGCTCGGCTTATGCCGACATGCGACTGGCGCCGTTTGTCGTGGCTGTCGCGCTGATCGCGATCCGACCGAAGGTGGGGATGACCGTGCGCCATGCCGGGGTCGTCGCCATGCTGGGCATGAGCTTCTTTCTGGCGCGGACGGCGGGCACGACGGCGAGCTATTGGCTGTTCGACCGTGATTACGACACCGAGCTGGCGGCGCTGGACAAGCTGCCCAAGGGCGCGCGGCTCGTATCGTTCGTGGGCACGAATTGCCGGAACGAGTGGAAGATGAGCCGGCTGGAGCATCTGCCGGCGATCGCGCTGGTGCGGAAGCTGGCCTATACCAACGATCAATGGTCGATGCCCGGCGCGCAGCTGCTCACCGCGCGCTACAGCAAGGCCGGCATCTTCGCGCATGATCCATCGGAGATCGTAACGCCGGGCTGGTGCCCGCGCGAATGGTGGAAGCCGATCGATTTTTCGATCGCCCGCTTTCCGCGTGAAGCGTTCGACTATGTTTGGCTGATCCGCACGCCGCCGTTTGAAGCACGCTATGCCAGCGACCTCGACCGCGTGTGGCGATCGCCGACGGGGGCGAGCGCGCTGCTGACGGTCAATCGTGAGCGGCCGACGCCGCAGATCAGCGACGAGGAGCTGTATCCGCGCTGGTTCCTGGAACTGCGCGCACGCCGCTTGCGGCAGCAGCAACTTGAATTGCCGCCACCGCCGCGCTCCTGATCTTCAGGACCGCGTAGGATCTGCCGCATTGCCGCAGAAACTTTGATGCGGTGCGGCACTTTACAGTCGTTCAGGTGTTCAAGCGACGGGGTAGGGGGAGGCGTGCACCTTGAAGCGGACTTTGGCGACGGCGTCATGGCAGCGTTGTGTATCGCGGTACCGGCAACGGCGGACACCAACCATGGCGGCCAAATCTGGGGGAGCATCCAGGTTACCGCGCCGATCACCGACGACATTTTCCTGACGGGTGAGATCCAGCCGCGGTTTTCGACACCGAACGCCGCGACAGCGCCGATCACTTTTATTCCGCCAATTGTGTCATGGCGCAAAAGCGAAACAATGATCCTCTCGGCAGGCTATCTCTACGCCTTTATTGACGGCGCGCGGCTGCCGAACGATCTTCACGAGAACCGCTTCCTTCAACAGGCATCCTATCGCATCGCCGCGATCGGGCGCGTCGGCGTTCGGGCGCAGACCCGCTTCGAACAGCGGCAACGGTCGACGGGGAAGGACTGGAACCTGCGCGTGGCGCAGCAGATCCTGCTGGCGACGCCGCTGACCAAGAAGGAGAGCGGCGGGCCTGTCGGCGTGTTCTCGGTTGAGCTGTACTGGAACCTGACGGACGCCGATTGGGGCGCACGCAAGGGCTATGACGATTTGTGGACGTTTTTGGGCGTCCAGCTACCGGTGTCGAACAGCACGGCGTTCGAGCTTGGGTATCTGAACCAGCGGCAGCGGCGGGTGAACGGCGTGGCGAACATGAACCATGCCGCGGTGATCGGCGTGTCGTTTCAGCTGTCGCCAAAGATCAGGGCGCCGAAGGTAGTGCCGACAACCGGGCCGGGGCTGCAGGCCGTGTCCGGGCGCGAGCCGGTTCGATAGCGTCAGCCCTTTTTGAAGGGGGTCATGCGCTCGAGGAACTGCTGGTCCATCTCCACGGCGGCGCGCTCACGCACCAGGAAGTCCGCGACGGCGCGGCGGAAGCCGGGGTTCGGGATATAGTGCGCGGACCAGGTGGGGACGGGGGCGTAGCCGCGCGTGAGCTTGTGCTCGCCCTGTGCGCCGGCCTCCACCGTCGTCAGCCCGCGCGCGATCGCGGCGTCGATCGCTTGATAATAGCACAGCTCGAAATGGAGGAACGGCACCTCTTCGGTCGCACCCCAATAGCGGCCGTAGAGCGCGTCGCTGCCGATGAGATTGAGCGCGGCGGCGATCGGCTGGCCATTGCGCTCGGCAAGGATCAGCAGCAGGCGATCGCCCATCCGCTCGCCGAGCAGCGGGAAGAAGGAACGGGTGAGATAGGGCCGGCCCCATTTGCGCGCGCCGGTATCCTGGTAGAAAGTCCAGAAGGCGTCCCATTCGCGCGCGCCGATCTCCGCGCCGGTCAGGTGGCGGATGTGCAGGCCCTCGGCCGCGCCGGCGCGCTCCTTGCGGATCGCCTTGCGCTTTCGGCTCGCTAGGGTGGCGAGGAAATCGTCGAACGTGGCGTAGCCGTCGTTCCGCCAATGAAATTGCGTGCCTTCGCGGATCAGCCAGCCGGCGGCTTCGAAGGCGGGCACCTGATCGGGCGAGACAAAGGTGGCGTGGGCGGAGGAGAGCTCGTGCTGGTCCGTAACGGCCTCGATCGCGGCGATCAGCGCCGGGGCGGCGCTGGGATCGCGCAGCAGCAGGCGCGGGCCGGGAACGGGGGTGAAGGGGGCGGCGACCTGAAGTTTGGGATAATAGGCGCCGCCGGCGCGCTCCCAGGCGTCGGCCCAGGCGTGATCGAAGACATATTCGCCCTGGCTGTGCGACTTGGCATAAGCGGGCGCGACCGCGATCGGGGTGCCATCGTCGCCGTCGATGATGACGGGTACCGGCTGCCAGCCGCTGCGGCCGCCGACGCTGCCCGATTCCTCGAGCGCGGTGAGGAAGGCGTGGCTGACGAAGGGATTGTCGTGGCCGGCGCAGGCATCCCAGGCATCTGCCGGAATCGCCGCGACGCCGGGTGCGATGCGCGCCGAGACGTTCATCGGCGGGGTGCCTCGGCGGCTGCGCGGATGGAAGACCCGTCGGGCAGGGCGCCGGGTGATCGCCACGCGCCGTCGCTGGGTGAGAGCGGCGGCGTAGAGAAGTGGCGATCGGAGATAGGCACGCCCAGCCCGAACGGAGAGACAGCGATTAAGTTCAGTTGGTCACCGCGATAATGGCATCCACCTCGACGGCGGCGTTGCGCGGCAAAGCGGCGACGCCGACGGCGGCGCGGGCGTGCTTGCCCTTGTCGTCGAACAACGCGACCATCAGGTCCGACGCGCCGTTCGCCACTTCGGGCTGATCGCCGAAGCCGGCGGCCGAGTTCACGAACACGCCGAGCTTCACGATGCGCGCGACGCGCGACAGGTCACCGCCCAGCGCGGCCTTCGCCTGCGCCACGACCATCAGCGCGCACAGCTTGGCCGCTTCCTGACCGGCGGCGACGTCGACATCGGTGCCGAGCTGGCCGGTGACGACCTTGCCGTCGCGGAACGGCAGCTGGCCGGAGACGTGGAGCAGGCCGCCGGCCTCGACGGCCGGGACGTAAGTGGCAACGGGAGCAGCGGCGGTCGGCAGCGTGAGGCCGAGCTCCGCGAGCTTTTGATCGATACGGTCAGTCATGCGACGGGTTTCAACACCAGCGATGGGCGCGGGTCAATGCTCTGCCGGCTGGCCCGCGGCGAAGCGATCGATGATCCATGCCAAAGCCGCGGGCCAGGTGTCGATCCGGGCGTGCGCGGCGGGGGCGGGCGGCACGCCGGGGGCGAGCGTCGGCTCGGCCACCATGTGCAGCCGGTGGACGGCGGGGGCGTGCTCCGCGACCGATTGGTGGTGCATGGGCAGATCGTCGATGAAGACAGTGACGGGGTTGCCGTGCTCGGCGACCAGCGCGGCGACCGGGCCGCCCTTCGGCCCCTGATTGCATTCGACGCGATGCTCGATGCCGAAGGCGGCGAGCTGGTCCATGCGGTGCGTGCGGCATTGGTCCTGAAGGTTCGTCAGGATCACGATGTCGGCGACCTCGGCGATCTTCGCCAGCGCCTCGCCGGCGTGTGGCACCAACGTCTGGCGGTGCATTTCGCCGGGAAAGAAGCCGTCGAGGAAGCCCATCATCTCCTCGCGCGAGGGCACGCCACCATTGGCGCGGCGGCGCATGTTGCGCCCCAGTTCCCAGCTCTTCGGCTCGAAATCGATTTCGTGCGCCTCGCCAAGCCAGGTGCCGAAGTGGCGCACCATGTGCAGCAGCACTTCGTCGCAATCGGAGATGAGGAGGGGGCGGGCGGCGGTATCGGTCATAGCGACTCCAAACGGTGGCGGGCGCGGACCAGCGCCTCTGGCGGAAGGTCGAGCGCGTCGGCGCAGGCGATAAGATCCGGCTCATGCGCCTCGAGAAACTGCAGGCAGGCGGCAAGAACCGACGGGTCGGTCAGGCGCGTGCGCAGATCGTCGGGATCGAGCCCGGTCAGCGAGAGCAGGCGTGCGGCGCGATCCGGATCGGAGAGCGTCCAGGCAAGCGCCTGAAGCGCCATCGCGTCGGCCGGTTCTTCGTTTGAAACGCCTTGTTTCATTGCCTATCTTCGCCTGCGAACCGGGGGAAAGACGCGCGTGGCAAAGAAGGTGCTCGTTGTCGAGGACAACGAACTGAACCTGAAGCTGTTCTGCGACCTGCTGCGCGCGCATGAATTTGTCGCCGAGCCGGTGCGCGATGGACGCGAAGCGGTGGCGCGTGCGCGCGAGTTTGCGCCGGACCTGATCATCATGGACATCCAGATGCCGCATGTGACGGGCTATGAGCTGATCCTGGAGCTGAAGGCCGATGCGGAGCTGCAGGCGATCCCGGTGATGGCGGTGACGGCCTATGCCGGGCGCGACGACGAGGAGCGGATCCGCGGAGCTGGCGCGGAGGCTTATGTGTCAAAGCCGATCAGCCTTGCACGGTTCATGGATGTGGTCGGCACGCTGACCTAAACGAGCCCGAGCTCGGCCAGTTTCCCGAGCAAGGCCGGCGGCAGCTCCGCCATGCCGGTGCCGTCGCCGCCGAGATCGGCGGGCGCGTCGGCATGTTCGAGATAGCGCCAGCCCTGATGCGCGCGCTTCGGCCGCGCGGCGACGAGCCGAACCTTGGGATCGATGAAGATCGCGACGCGGCCACCCTCTGCCTCGCCGAACGACAGGATCGGGGAGCGGGCGACAAGCTGATGCTTGATGATCCAGAACAGGGACCCGCGGCCGACGATCTCCTCATGCCGCTTCGGCAGGTAGCGCGTGGTCAGGAACAGCGGGCCTTCGTCGCCGCGCTCGCGCAGGCGCTGCGCGAGATGCTCGACGTTGGTGTGGCCGAAGGCGACCTTGGTAATGTGGAGGGGTGATGTCTCAGGCGGCATGTACGCCGCCATGTGGGGAGCCTTAGCCGACGAGGCCAGAGGCGGTCGCAAGGCCGAGGAAGGCGAGGAAGCCGATCGAATCGGTCGTCATCGTGACGAACACCGATGACGACACGGCCGGATCCGCCTTCAGCCGCTCCAGCACCACCGGCACCAGCACGCCGGCAAGCCCCGCGACGAGGATGTTGGTCATCATCGCCGCCGCGATGACGCCGCCGAGCATGGCGTTCGCAAAGATGAGCCCGACGCCGGTGCCGATCACCAGTGCGATCGTCATGCCGTTCAACAAGGCGACGTGGATCTCACGCCGAATCGCGCGCGCGGTGTTCGACTGGGTCAGCTGGTTCGTGGCCATGGCGCGCACGGTAACGGCAAGCGTCTGCGTGCCGGCATTGCCGCCGACCCCGGCGACGATCGGCATCAACGTGGCGAGCGCCACCATGCGCTGGATCGTGCCTTCAAAGCGCGAGATGATGAAGGAGGCGAGAAGCGCGGTGAAAAGGTTCGCGATCAGCCAGCGCACGCGTGCCTTGTAGCTGTCCAGCACCGGCTCGTTGATGTCGCCTTCGCCGGCGCCGGAGAGCAACAGCGCGTCCTCGCCGGCTTCTTCCTGAATGATGTGCACGATATCGTCGACGGTGATCATGCCGACCAGCCGGCCCGACCCGTCGATCACCGCGGCAGAGATGAGCGCGTATTTCTGGAAGCGCAGCGACACTTCCTCCTGGTCCATGTCGACCGGGATCAGGGTCTGCTCGCGCTGCATCACGTCCGACATGGACACGGCACGTGGCGTGCGCAGGAGCCAGGAAAGGGCGCAGGTGCCGACCGGGCGGTGCGCGGGATCGACCACGAACACTTCCCAGAAATCGGTGGTCAGTTCCTCATGACCGCGCAGGTAATCGATTGTATCGCCGACGGTCCAATGTTCGGGCACCGCGATCAGCTCGCGTTGCATCAGGCGGCCGGCGGACTCCTCCGGGTAGCTCAGCGCCTCCTCGATCGCGGCGCGATCGTCGGGCTCCATCGCGCGGAGCACCTCGCGCTGATCCTCCGCGTCCATGTCCTCGATGATCGCGACGGCGTCGTCGGTATCGAGTTCGGAGGCGATGTCCGCGACCTGCCGCGCGTCGAGCGCGTCGATCAGCTGTTCGCGGACGTAATCGTTCATTTCGGCGAACACGTCGCCGTCGAGCAGGCCGGCGACGGCGGCGGCGAGCGGCGCGCGCCGGTCCTCCGGCGTCAGTTCGAACAGGTCGGCGATGTCGGCGGGATGGAGCGGCTCGACGAGGCGCTTGGCCTCGTCGGTGTCGCCGGTCTCGACCGCCTCAAGCACGGCATCGACGAACTCGGGCTTCAGCCGGTCGTCCTCGTCGAGCTGGCGCTCGCCATCCTCGATGCGATCGTCGCCGCGGAGTTCGGTATCGCTCATCGCCCGCCTCCCGGTCGGCTGCCTGTTCGTGTCGCGCCTCTAGCGGCACCGGCGGGCGGTGCCAACTGCGGCGATTTGCGTTCATGCGGTGGCGCGCGTAGGGCGCCGCATTCCCGATGACCCCGGAAGGAGCCTGGTATGGCCGATACTTATAGCACGCTGGTGATGACGCTGGATGGCGGTGACGTCACGATCAAGCTGCGCCCCGATCTGGCGCCCGAGCACGTGAAGCGCATTGCCGAGCTGGCCAACGACGGCTTCTACGACGGCGTGGTTTTCCACCGCGTGATCCCGGGCTTCATGGCGCAGGGCGGCGATCCGACCGGCACCGGCATGCATGGCTCCGACAAGCCCAATCTGAAGCAGGAATTTTCCAAGGAGCCGCATGTGCGCGGCGTCTGCTCGATGGCGCGGACCAATGATCCGAACAGTGCCAATTCGCAGTTCTTCATCTGCTTCGACGACGCACGCTTCCTTGACGGTCAGTACACCGTGTGGGGCGAAGTGACCGACGGCATGGACCTGATCGATGCGCTGCCCAAGGGCGAGCCGCCGCGGGAGCCGGGCAAGATCACCAAAATGCGCGCTTCCTGAGCCGCAACAATCTGATTGCCCGTCCGGGCAGCGGCGATCCGACATGGTGCGGGTCGCCGCTGCCGGCGGAATCGCTGCCGCCGAGCGGACGTGGTCAGGCGGGTTCGGTCCCCAGCGTCTTGATCAGCCAGTCCTTGAAGATGCGCACCTGCCGCATCTGAAGCGCGCGAGGGCGACAGACGAACCAATAGCTGTACGGGCTGACCACCTCGATATCGAACAGCCGCACGAGCCGCGGGTCGGCCGCGTCCTGAAAATGGCTTTCGTGCATGAAGGCGACGCCCAGGCCCTGCGCGGCCGCCTCCAGCATCAACGCGCCCGAGTCGAAATGGTCGATTGCCAGCGGCTCGATGTCGTGGAGCCCTGCTGCGGTGCGCCATGCGGTAAACGTGTCGGGCATCTCGCGGTGCACCAGCGCGGTGAGCGTCGACAGCTGTTCCGGGCGGACGATCGGATCGGCGCGCTCCACCAGCGAGCGCGCGCCGATGACATAGACGCGATTGCGATCGAGCCGGTGCGCGTAGAGGCTTGGATCAATGTCGCGGGCGAGCGCGATCACGGCATCGAGCCCTTCGCCAAGCCGCGCGACGCCATGCGCGCCGGTATCGATGTCGAGGTGCAGCTCAGGATGCGCGCCGCGCAATTGCGCCAGCCGCGGGAACAGCCGCTGCGAGGCGAACAGCGGCAGGACACCGAGGCGCAGACGCAGCACCTCCGCGGCGCTGGTCATCGACTCTACCACGTCGGACAGCTGATCGAGCAGCGGCGCAATCTGCGTCAGCAGCCGGTCGCCGTCGCCGTTCGGCACCATCGCCTGATGCCGGCGATCGAACAACGATCGGCCGAGGAAACGCTCCAGCGTTTGCAGGCGCCGGCTGAGCGCCGGTGCGGACAGGGCGAGCTCCTCTGCCGCCAGCTTCACCGACCCCATGCGCGCGACGGCGACAAACGCCTCGATCGCGGTAAGCGGGGGAAGCCTGCGCATCGTCCATCCATCACTCGAGACCAAATGCCATCATGCGGGCAGCGGCACTTTCCGGCAAGCGCGCATGCAGGTTTTGCATTCACTATGTATTTCTTCGCACTTGCACAATACGCGTTGTCGACGCACATAGGGCGGGCCTTTCAGGCATCCTCTCCTAAAAACTTTTATGGGCTGGCCTTCGGGCCGGCCCTTTTTTTATGCGCGTTTTCGGAAAAAGCTGAAGCGGCGGCTCCTCGCAACAACCTCGTGCGTATCTATCTTAGCGGATGCGAATACCGAAGGAGAAGCGTGTTGGCCGATAGCGATACACCGGCGACCAAATTGCAGGTCGCCAACGCAAGGCCCGAGGATAGCGGGCGCGGCATTGCGCATTTGCCGCGGGCGTTCATGGCATCGCTGGGCGTGACCGAAGGCGACGTGATCGAGATTGTAGGGAAGAAGTCCACGCCGGCGCGCGCGGTCGGCCCTTATTCGGAGGACGAGGGGCTCGCACTGGTCCGTATCGACGGCCTGCAGCGCGCCAATGCCGGGGTCGGCTCGGGTGACTTCGTCGAGGTGCGGCGGGCGGAATCGAAGCCGGCGACGCGTGTCGTGTTCGCCCCGGCCGCGCAGAACCTGCGGCTGCAGGGATCGACGGTGGCGCTGAAGCGCACCTTTATCGGCCGGCCGCTGGCCCAGGGCGACGTGGTGGCGACGGCGGGGCACCAGCGGGTGGCGAACATGCCGCCGGGGATGCAGCAGTTCGTCAATGCGCCCGCCTATGCGCTGCAGGAGATCCGGCTGGTCGTCGTGTCCGCGGCGCCCAAGGGCATCGTTCACATCGACGAAAATACCGAAGTGGAGCTGCGGCCCGAGTATGAGGAGCCGAGCGAGGCCCGCCGCGCTGACGTTACCTATGACGATATCGGCGGCATGGCGACGACGATCGACCAGCTACGCGAGATGGTCGAGCTGCCGCTGCGCTACCCCGAGTTGTTCCAGCGGCTGGGCGTCGATCCGCCCAAGGGGGTGCTGCTGCATGGCCCGCCCGGCACCGGCAAGACGCGGCTGGCCCGTGCCGTCGCGAACGAGAGCGACGCGCAATTCTTCCTGATCAACGGCCCCGAGATCATGGGCTCGGCCTATGGTGAGAGCGAGGGTCGGCTGCGGCAGGTGTTCGAGGAAGCGTCGAAATCGGCCCCCTCGATCGTGTTCATCGACGAGATCGATTCGATCGCGCCCAAGCGCGGGCAGGTGTCGGGCGAGGCGGAGAAGCGCGTCGTCGCGCAGCTTTTGACGCTGATGGACGGGCTGGAGGCGCGGGCGAACCTCGTCGTCATCGCCGCCACCAACCGGCCGGAGGCGATCGACGAGGCGCTGCGCCGGCCGGGCCGCTTCGACCGCGAGATCGTGGTCGGCGTGCCGGACGAGCGCGGGCGGCGCGAGATCCTGGGCATCCACACCCGCGGCATGCCGCTGGGCGACAAGGTGGACCTGAACGAGCTGGCGCGCACGACCTTCGGCTTCGTCGGGGCCGACCTGGCGGCGCTGACCCGCGAGGCGGCGATCGAGGCGGTGCGGCGGATCATGCCGCGGCTGAACCTGGAAGAGCGGACCATTCCGCCCGAGGTGCTCGACACGCTGGCGGTGACCCGCGAGGACTTCATGGAGGCGCTGAAGCGCGTTCAGCCGAGCGCGATGCGCGAAGTGATGGTGCAGGCGCCGACCGTCCGCTGGGACGATGTCGGCGGGCTGGACGATGCGCAGATGCGCCTGAAGGAAGGCGTGGAACTGCCGCTGAAGGACCCGGATGCGTTCCGACGCATAGGTATCCGGCCGGCCAAGGGCTTTCTGCTTTATGGCCCGCCGGGAACCGGCAAGACGCTGCTGGCGAAGGCGGTGGCGCGCGAGGCGGAGGCGAATTTCATTGCCACCAAATCGAGCGATTTGCTCAGCAAATGGTATGGCGAGAGCGAGCAGCAGATTACCCGGCTGTTCGCCCGCGCACGCCAGGTCGCGCCGACGGTGATCTTCATCGACGAGCTCGATTCGCTGGTGCCGGCTCGCGGCGGCGGGCTGGGCGAGCCGCAGGTGACGGAGCGGGTGGTGAACACCATCCTGGCCGAGATGGACGGGCTGGAGGAGTTGCAATCCGTCGTTGTGATCGGAGCGACCAATCGGCCGAACCTCGTCGATCCGGCGCTGCTGCGGCCGGGGCGGTTCGATGAACTCATCTATGTCGGTGTGCCCGATGAGCCGGGACGACGGCGTATTCTGGGCATTCAGACCGCCAAGATGCCGCTGGCCGACGATGTCGATCTGGATCTGGTGGCGCGGCGCACCGAGCGGTTTACCGGCGCCGATCTGGGCGATGTGGTGCGGCGGGCGGGCCTGATCGCGCTGCGCAAGTCACTGGGTGCGCAGGAGGTGACGATGGCGCATTTCGAGGCGGCGCTGGAGGAATCGCGCGCGAGCGTCACCGACGAGATGGAGCGCGATTACCAGCAGATCGCGGCCAAGTTGAAACAGGATGCCGCGTCGATCCAGCCGATCGGCTTTATCTCGCCGGGGCAGCTTACGCCGCGCGATGCGCAGAAGGACGGTTGAACGACAAAAGGGGAGAGCGCCGGCTCTCCCCTTTGATCACGTCCACACAGAGGTGCTGGGCACCGGGTACCTGTCAGCCGAGCGCCGCCATTTTCGCCTCGGCTTCACGGTCCATTTCCGCACGGCTCTTGCGCTCGGCGGCGGTTTTCAGCTGACCGCAGGCGGCGTCGATATCGCGGCCGCGCGGCGTGCGGACCGGGGCCGAAATGCCGCCCTCGAAGATGATGTTCGAGAAGGAGCGGATGCGCTCGGGCGTCGAGCATTCGTAGGCGGCGCCGGGCCAGGGATTGAACGGGATCAGGTTCACCTTGGCCGGCAGCTTGTAGTGCCGGAGAAGCCGGACGAGCTCGCGCGCGTCCTCGTCCGAATCGTTCTTGTCCTTCAGCATCACATATTCGAACGTGATGCGGCGGGCGTTGTTGGCGCCGGGGTAGTCGGCGCACGCCTGCAGCAGTTCCTCGATGCCGTATTTGCGGTTGAGCGGGACGATTTCGTCGCGGACGTCCTTGGTTACGGCATGCAGCGAGACGGCGAGGTTGACGCCGATCTCGGCGCCGGCGCGCTCCATCATCGGTACGACGCCCGAGGTGGAGAGCGTGATGCGGCGCTTCGATAGGGCGAGGCCGTCGCCGTCCATGACCACCGACAGCGCATCACGGACGTTCTCAAAATTGTAGAGCGGCTCGCCCATGCCCATCATGACGATGTTGGTGAGCATGCGGCCTTCGGGCTGGCTCGGCCATTCGCCCAAGCCATCGCGTGCCAACATGACCTGGCCGACGATTTCGCCGGCCGTCAGATTGCGCACCAGCCGCATCGTGCCGGTGTGGCAGAAGCGGCAGTTCAGCGTGCAGCCGACCTGGCTGGAGACGCATAAGGTGCCGCGATCCGCATCGGGAATGAACACCATTTCATAGTCTTGGCCGTCATCCGAGCGGAGCAGCCACTTGCGCGTGCCGTCGGAGGAAACCTGCGCCTCGACCACCTGCGGGCGGCCGATGACGAAGCGTTCGGTGAGCCAAGGGTGCTGCGCCTTGGCGATGTCGGTCATCACCGAAAAGTCGGTGGCGCCGCGATTGTAGATCCAGTGCCAGATCTGCTTGGCGCGCAATTTGGCCTGCTTCGGCTCGAGGCCGGCGGTGGCGAGTGCCTCGCGCAGCTCGGTCTTCGACAGCCCGACGAGGTCGACGCGGCCGTCCTCGCGCGGGGTGCTGGCGCGGGTTACGGGCACGGGATCGATGTGCCCCGGGATGGGCATGGGCGCGGCCGACACTGTTTGCATGGGCCGTATATAGCGAAAAATCGCGGCCTTTTCCAGCGGGGGCGTGGCCTGCCTTTGGAGAAGATCGGCCTGCTTCCGGCCACGCTTTGGCCGTTGTTGCTACGACGCCGGCCGGCAGGCGAGAATCGCGGCGTCGATGGCGGTGGCGGCGCCGGTGAGCGCATAGCTGTCGGCGAATGGACGGCCGCGCGCGCTGACGGCGGAGACGCTCATGCTGCGGCCGCCGCGCATGGCGGCGACGATCGCGCGGTCGGTGGCGGCGTCGGGGGACCAGGCAGCGCTGCCGTTGCCCGAGAGGGTGAAGCGGCGCTCGCCGATCGCCAGCGTCACTGGCGCGGCCTCGTCTGCCGATTGCGAGAGGCGGATGTAGAGCGCCGTGCGGCCCGAGCGTCCGAAGCGCGCGGCGACGCCGGCAAAGCCGGGCGACCGGATGCGCACCGGCGCGCTGATCGCGTAGCAGCGCGGCGGATTGCCCTCGCGAAAGGCGCCCCAGGCGTCAAAGATCCCGACCGAGGCGCGCTCGCCGGCGAGCAGCGCCGTCAGTGCCAGCACGAGCGACAAGGATCAGGCCGGGGCGTAGCCGGTGCCGAGGTGCACCACCGTTTCGCGGCCGCGCTCGATCATCGTCACCGTACCCTGCGGATGGCCGGGCAGCACGGGGGCGCCGCACGGATCGACCGGCGCGCCGGTCATCACGCCGCGCATCACGCGGCTGGAAATGCCGTGCATGATGACGAGGCGATCGCCGTCTTCGCGGGCGGTGTCGTCGAGCCAGCTGGATACGCGCGTCGCAATCGCCTCGTAGCGCTCGCCATCAGGGGCGCAGCGTAGCAGGCCGCGTTCGTCCACGACGGGGCCGAACTCGCCCACCACGTCGGCGTAGTAACGGCCACCCCAGGCGCCCATGCCGATCTCGGTCAGACGGTTGTCATGATGGGCGTCGTGCCAGTCGAGCTCCAGATGCTCGGCGATGATCGCCAGCGTCTGAAGCGCGCGGCCGGTGGCGGAGGCGTACATGGTGAGTTTCGGGCGCGGCCCCAGGAAGTCACGCAGCGCGCGGCCCATCTCCTCCGCTTGCGCGAAACCGGCGCGGGTGAGCGGGGTGTGCGGCGCATCGCCCTGCAGCCGGCGCGCGGCGTTGAAGACGGTTTCGCCATGCCGGGCGACGAAATCGCGGCCGCGGCGTTCGTGAGGATCGGTCGTCATGCCCCCGTCATCAAGCGCGGCGATGGCGAACGCAACGGCTTTCGCATGTGCGATCCGCATCGCGTCGCGTCGGTCGGCGGCAAGCAAACGGAAACACAGCCTTTCAGGCGGCGCAGCTTGCAAGAATTCCGGCGCCGATATCGGGCGTGCGAGGGCGCCTGCGCGAGAGGAATTCACCCGGCAAAGTTCAAGCCCTGTGGCGCAAAAACAACGGAAAACCTTGTTTATCTGAGGTTCATGCAACGAGCCGGCGGATCGCTCATTTGGCCTCTACCCGCTGACTTGGGTCGGCGGAAAAATGAAGATGGAGTGTTTTATGCGTAAGCTCATCCTTGCGTCGCTTGCCGCCACCACCGCTGCCGTTGCCGTTCCGGCCGCCGCGCAGGACGCCGGTCCGTTCACCGGCCCGCGTGCCGGCGTGATCCTCGGTTACGATGCACTGCGCCCCGGCGACACGCAGGATTCGATGATCCGCGGCGATCAGGGCAGCGACGGTTTCCTGTACGGTGGCGACATCGGCTATGACGTGGCATTCAACAACCTGGTTGTCGGTGCCGAGGCCGAGATCACCGGCTCGACCGGCAAGGTGACCAACGATCCGCGCGACCCCAACGATTTCGGCTACGGCCGCGTGAAGGCCGGCCGTGATCTGTACGTCGGCGGCCGCATCGGCTTCATCGCCGCACCGACCACGCTGATCTACGGCAAGGTGGGCTACACCAACGCCCGCCTCGACCTGACGCGTGACGACACGACGACGGTGACCGGCCGCAACTTCAACCTCGATGGCTTCCGCGTTGGCGCCGGTGTGGAGCAGTCGCTCAGCCCGAACACCTACGCCAAGCTCGAGTACCGCTATTCCAACTATAGCGATGCCAAGCTGAAGTACCCGAACGGCGCCAGCACCGGCACCTTCGGCGTCGACACCGATCGTCACCAGGTGGCGGCAGGCGTCGGTTTCCGCTTCTGATGCGAACGGGCGCGGCGTTTGCCGCGCTCGACAGATGGTGGATGCGAACAATCCACCGAAAAGAGGGCCGGGGCGCTTGCTCCGGCCCTTTCTGTTTGGCTAGGAAACGGGCGAGTTGCCCCTGGTCGAATCCGGCGGGCCGGGGGAAGACTTGATGAAGGCGACGATCGAACGTGCAACGCTCCTCAAGGGGCTGAGCCATGTGCAGTCTGTGGTGGAACGCCGCAATACCATTCCGATCCTGTCGAACGTGCTGATCGAGGCGACGGCGGAAGGCTCGCTGCGGCTGATGGCGACCGACCTCGATCTGCAGATCAACGAGAATGTCGCGGCGGCGGTGGACCAGCCGGGCGCGACCACCGTGTCGGCGCACACGCTGTTCGACATTGCGCGCAAGCTGCCCGAGGGCGCACAGGTATCGCTGAGCGCCGCGGAAGGGCGGATGACGATCGTGGCAGGCCGCGCGCGCTTCTCGCTCGGCACGCTGCCGCGCGACGATTTTCCGGTGATCGCCGAGGGCGAGCTGCCGACGCAGTTCGAGATGCCGGCCGAGGCGCTGAAGCAGATCATCGACAAGACGCGCTTCGCGATCTCGACCGAGGAAACGCGTTATTATCTCAACGGCATCTTCCTGCACGTGTCGGACGAGGGCGGATCGCAGCCGGTGCTGAAGGCCGCAGCGACCGACGGCCATCGGCTGGCGCGCGTGACGCTGCCGCGCCCCGATGGCGCGGAGAACATGCCCGACGTGATCGTCCCGCGTAAGTGCGTGGCGGAGCTGCGCAAGCTGCTCGACGAGGTGGACGGTTCGGTCGGCGTGTCGCTGAGCGGCACCAAGATCCGCTTCGACCTGGGCAAGGCGATCCTCACCTCCAAGCTGATCGACGGCACCTTCCCCGATTACAGCCGCGTCATTCCGACCGGCAACGACAAGATCCTGAAGCTCGATCCGTCGGCTTTCATGGAAGGCGTCGATCGCGTGTCGACCATCGCGACGGAAAAGACCCGTGCGGTGAAGATGGCGCTCGACCGCGACAAGATCATCCTGTCGGTGACGAGCCCGGAGAATGGCACCGCGGCCGAGGAAGTGCCCGGCGAATATGTCGCGGCGCCATTCGAGATCGGCTTCAACAGCCGCTATTTGATGGACATCCTGGGCCAGATCGACGGCGACGTGGTGGAAGTGCATCTCGCCGATGCGGCCGCGCCGACGCTGATCCGCGAGAACGACAAGGCGCCGGCGCTATACGTGCTGATGCCGATGCGGGTGTGACGCTCGCGAACCGGTAAGCGGATGCAAAAAAGGACCGGGCGATCGTGTCGCCCGGTCCTTTTTTCTTGTTCAGACGGCGTGGGTCAGACCTTCGCTTCCGACGAGCCGCCGGCCGCATAGAGCGATGCGTATTTGCGGGTGACGGCCGCGAGATTGTCGTCGATCCACTGCGCCATGCTTTCCTCCTCGCCGAGCGACTGTTTCAGCGCGGCGGTGGCGTTCGAAAAGCCGCCATCATCGGCCATGACGAGCAGCGACTTGTACGACGCGATCTCGAAATGCTCGAAGGCGTAATTGGCGAAGCTGTTCTTGATGATCTCGTCGCCGGCGACGCTATGGGCGAGCGCCGCCATGCTGCCCGACATGCTGAGCCCCATGTCCTTTAGTGCCGAGCCGCTGGTGTCGAAACTGGCGAGCAGCTCGTCGAGGCGGGCGATCTGGCCATTGGTTTCGTCAATGTGCAGGCGGAGGCGATCGGCCACCTCCGGGTAGTTTTCGATCCGGCTCACTTGCGGCGTCATGATGGAAAGCGCCTGCTTCTCCACCGCATGGGCATTCTTGAGCCCGACCACGAACAATTCGCGCATCACGTCTTTATTCGTCATCTTCTACAGCTCCTTTGCTGGGTGGGTGATCACAATGGGTTGCCTGCCTGGCAGCGTTCAAGCTCGACGGGATCGTGCGTGCAGGTAACGGTGACCGTGTCGCACTGCTCGACCGACAGCGCGCGCAGGCGAGCCTGGTTCGCGAGCCGACTGGTGGCGTCGACCTCCATCAAGCGCTGATAGGCGCGCAGGCCGGGCGTGCAGTGGCGGCGGGCGGTTCGCATCTCGCCGCGGTAGAAATAGGCATCGCCCGCGTGGAGCAGCCAGCGGCCGCTCGATTGCCGAACCGCGACGCCGGCATGGCCCCAGGTGTGGCCGGGCAGGGGGACGAGAAGAATCTCGGGCGGCAGGCCATCGAGATCGCGTACCGCCTCGAAGCCGAACCAGGGCTCGCCCGGCGCGCTGTAGCGACGCCAGTTGGCAACATCGTTCAACTGGCGGGTGCGCCAGCGATTGCGCGCGACGATGCCGGCGTGCGGCCCGGTGGCATCGTCATATTCGCGCTGCATCACGTGCACGGTGGCGTTCGGGAAATCTTCCAGCCCGCCGGCGTGGTCGAAATCGAGGTGAGTGGCGATGATGTGCCGCACATCGGCAGCACGGTAGCCGAGCGCCTCGACCTGCCGGATCGCCGTTTCCCGCTCATGCAGGCGGATGTTGAGCATCAGCCGCCACGGCACAGTAATGCGAGCGTTGGGTCGGGCATGCGGGTGGGCAACGTCGCGTAGCCCATAGCCGGTATCGACGAGGATGAGACCGTGCGCGTCGGTTTTGATCAGCAGGCAATGGCAGACGATCCGGCCGAGCGGCCCCTTGCTGCGCCCGTCGAACAACGCGCCGCCGAGCGGGCAATCGGTGCCGCAGTTCAGGTGATGAATGCGCATGGTCACTCCCGCCTCGTTGCTTTGCGTCGCGACGTCGGCACGCGGGCCAAGCCTGGCGACCTGCTGCTGCGTGCTTGATGACGCACCGGGAGAACAATCGAGACAGCGGAAGGTTTGCCGCCGCACGCGATTAATTCACCGCAAATGCAGCAACATAGATCAAGTTCATGCGTCGTTGCCGGAGCAAGCCGGACCGGACGGGCAGGTCGTGAGCGAGCCTGGGGTGCGCGCGTCGCGCGACGGCGGCTGGATCGCGTGCGCCGAACCGGCTAAGCGCGACGGCATGTCCACGACCTTTACCATCGACAGCTCCACCAGTCGGGCGACGCCGGTTTCGGCGCCGATGAAGCGGGTGACCGTGCCGGCGGTGCGCCAGCGCAAGGGCAAGGAGCCGCTGGTGATGCTGACCGCCTATACGGTGCGGACGGCGCAGATCCTCGATCCGCATTGCGACATGCTGCTGGTCGGCGACAGCCTGGGGCAGGTGATCTACGGCCTGCCGTCGACGGTGCCGGTGACGCTGGAGATGATGGCGGCGCATGGCGCGGCGGTGGTGCGCGGTAGCTATCACGCGATGGTGATCGTCGACATGCCGTTCGGCAGCTATGAGGCGAGCCCCGAAAAGGCGTTCGAAAGTGCGGCGTGGCTGCTGAAGCAGACCGGCGCGGCGGCGGTGAAGCTGGAAGGCGGCACGGCGATGGCGCCGACGGTCGCGTTTCTTTCCGAGCGCGGCATTCCGGTGATGGGGCATGTCGGCCTCACCCCGCAGGCGGTGAATGCATTGGGCGGCTATGGCGCGCGCGGACGATCGGAGGCCGAGGCGCAGAAGATCGTCGGCGATGCGCGCGCAGTGGCAGAGGCCGGCGCGTTCTCGGTGGTGATCGAGGGCGTGGTGGAGCCGATCGCGGTGGAGATCACGCGCGCGATCGACGTGCCGACGATCGGCATCGGCGCCTCCGCGCAATGCGATGGCCAGGTACTGGTGACCGAGGACATGCTGGGCATGTTCGAGCGCGTGCCGCGTTTCGTGAAGCGCTATGGCGACATGGCGGGCTTCATCGGCGAGCATGCCGCCAGCTATGCGGAGGAGGTGCGCAGTCGCGCGTTCCCGACCGACGCGCAGACCTACGCACCTAAGGGCTGAGCCGCTTTTGTTTTCCGGCGGGCGCGACTAAGGTCCGCCGCCTTCCCGTCAAATCTGGAGTAAGCCGTGGCGCTCACGCCGCAAAATAACGAAGCGTTCCTGCGCGAAGTCGACGAGGAACTGCGCAAGGAGCAGGCGGCCGCCATCTGGCGTCGCTGGGGCCTGGCGATCGCGGCTGCGGTGGTGCTGGGGCTGCTGATCTTCGCCGGTTACCTGTTCTGGCAGCATCGCGAGCGCGAGGCGGCGGGGCGCGAGGGCGAGCAACTGCAGATGGCGTGGGACAATCTGTCCGCCGACCAGACCGCCAAGGCCGCGCCGCAGCTGGCCGAGCTGGCGAAGTCGGATTCGGACGGGTACCGCGCGGTGGCGCTGTTCGCCCAGGCCGATGTGCTGCTCCAGAAGGACGATCTGAAGGGCGCGGCGGCAAAGTTCGGCGCGATCGCGGCGGATGAGTCGCTTGCCGAGCCGTTCCGCCAGCTGGCGCTGGTGCGGCAGACGATGGCGGAGTTCGACACGATCAAGCCCGACGTGGTCGTCAGCCGGCTGCGCGGCGTGGCGGTGCCCGAAAACGCTTATTTCGGCAGCGCGGGCGAGTTGGTCGCGCTGGCCTATCTGAAGCAGGAGCGGCGCGATCTGGCGGGGCGGTTGTTCGGGCAGATCGCACAGTCCGAGCAGGTGCCGCCTTCGATCCGTCAACGCGCGGTTCAGATGGCAGGCGTACTGGGCGTCGATGCCGTGCCGGCGGACGCAGGCACGAAAGAGGACGTGACCAAGCAATGAAGAAGTCGATTGCCACGCCCGTCGCGCTCGCGGCTCTTATCGGGCTGAGCGCCTGCGGGGTGTTCAAATCCGATCCGAAGAAGACGCCGACGGTCGGCAATCGCGTGCCCATCCTGACGGCGGAAAATGCGGCTGAGGTCGATCCGTCGCTGTCGGGCGTGCAGGTGCTGCTGCCGCCGGCGATGGCGAACACCGAATGGTCGCAGCCGGGCGGCAATGCCGCGAAGTCGATGGGGCATCTGGCGCTCGGCGGATCGCCCGCGCGCATCTGGACCGCCAGCATCGATGGCGGATCGAATCGCCAGCGGCTGGGCGCCGCGCCGGTGGTGGCCGAGGGCAAGGTCTTCGTGGTCGACGTCAATGCGCAGCTCCACGCCTTTTCGGCGGACACGGGCGCGTCGCAGTGGACGGCGGACCTGTCGACCACCAAGGAGAATCAGGCCGCGCTGTTCGGCGGCGGCGTGAGCTATGACGGCGGGCGCGTCTATGCGACCGACGGGCTGGGCGACGTGGTGGCGCTGAGCGCGGCGGACGGCACGGTGGCATGGCGGGTGAAGCCGGGCGGGCCGCTGCGCGGCGCGCCGACGATCGCCAATGGCCAGGTTTATGTGCTGAGCCAGGACAATCAACTGTTCGCGCTCAACCAGGCCGATGGGAAGGTGGTGTGGACCGGGACCGCCAGCGTCGAAACGCAGGGCGTGTTCGGTGTCGCCGCGCCGGCGGCGGCGGCAGGCACGATCGTGGCGGGTTTCTCCTCGGGCGAACTGAACGCCTATCGCTACGAGAACGGGCGGACCCTTTGGCAGGACGCGCTGTCGCGCACCAGCATCTCGACGTCCGTGTCGAGCCTGGCTGACATTGACGCCGATCCGGTGATCGAGGACGGGCGCGTCTATGCCGTGGGGCAGGGCGGGCGCATGGTGGCGATCGAGATCGCGACCGGCCAGCGTCTGTGGGAGCAGAATTTCGCCAGCATCTCCGAGCCGTGGCTGGCGGGCGAGTGGCTGTTCATCATCACCGACGATGCGCGGCTGGTCTGCCTGTCGCGGGCCAACGGCAAGGTGCGGTGGATCGGGCAGCTTCAGGCGTATCGCAACGTCGAGAAGCGCAAGAACCCCTATACCTGGTATGGCCCGGTGCTGGCGGGCGACCGGCTGTGGCTGACCAATTCGCGCGGCGAGATCGTCGGCGCGTCGCCGGCGGACGGCAGCGTGCAGGTGACGATCGACGCGGCGAAATCGTTCACGCAGCCGCCGGTGATCGCCAACCAGACGATGTTCGTGCTCGATCAGGACGGCAAGCTTTCGGCCTATCGCTGAGGCAAGGGAGGCGCTGCGGTGACGCGGCACCTCCCGTCAAGGGGCCGGGTGAGGCGATCCTGCTTTCGCTCCTGCGGCGGGAGTTGTAGGGGCGGGCGATGAAACGTCTCCCTTCCGTCGCAATCGTGGGCCGACCCAATGTCGGCAAGTCGACGCTGTTCAATCGCCTTGTCGGCAAGAAACTCGCGCTGGTCGATGATCGCCCGGGCGTGACGCGCGATCGCCGTGAGGGCGACGCAAGCCTGCTCGGGCTGGATTTCCGCATCGTCGATACCGCTGGCTACGAGGATCACGACGCGCAGTCGCTGCCGGGCCGTATGCGGCTGCAGACCGAGGCTGCGGTAGCAGGCGCCGACGTGGCGCTGTTCATGGTCGATGCGCGTGCCGGCATCGTGCCGCTGGACGAAGAGATCGCGCGCTGGCTGCGCGGATCGACCACGCCGATCGTGCTGGTCGCGAACAAGGCCGAAGGGCGTGCGGGCGAGCAGGGGATCCTGGAGGCGCTGGCGCTTGGTTTTGGCGATCCGGTGCAGCTTTCGGCCGAGCATGGCGAGGGCATGGGCGACCTGTTCGAGGCGCTGTTGCCGCATCTGGAGCGCGAGGACGACGAGGACCTGTCAGCGGAAGACGAGGAAGATCCCGCCGCGCCGCTGAAGCTCGCGATCGTCGGCCGGCCGAATGCAGGCAAGTCGACGCTGGTGAACCGCATGCTCGGCGAGGATCGCATGATCACCGGGCCGGAAGCCGGCATTACGCGCGATTCGATTGCGATCGATTGGGAGTGGCAGGGGCGCCCCGTGCGGCTGATCGACACGGCGGGCATGCGCAAGCGCGCCAAGGTGCAGGACAAGCTGGAAAAGTTGTCGGTTGCCGATGCGCTGCATGCGGTGGATTTCGCCGAAGTGGTGGTGCTGCTGCTCGACGCGACGCTTGGCCTCGAATCACAGGATTTGCGTATTGCCGACCGCGTTCTGGAGGAAGGACGCGCTTTGATCATCGCGCTGAACAAGTGGGATGTGGCGCAGGATCCGTCGTCTTTGTTCAACGGCGTGAAGGCGGCGCTTGGCGACGGGCTGAGCCAGGTGAAGGGCGTGCCGCTGATCACGGTGTCCGCGATGACCGGGCGCGGCATCGACCAGCTCATCTCCGCTGCGTTCGAAACGCGCGAGGCATGGTCGCGGCGCGTGCCCACGGGCGAGCTAAACCGCTGGTTCGAGCGGGCGATCGAGGCCAATCCGCCACCCGCGCCGGGCGGCAAGCGGATCAAGATGCGGTATGTGACGCAGGTGAAGACACGGCCGCCGAGCTTCGTGATCTTCGGCACGCGCGTCGATCAACTGCCCGCAAGTTACGAACGATATCTGGTTAATTCGGCGCGAAAGGATCTGGGCTTCGGCGCCGTTCCGATCCGCCTGACGCTACGTGGTCCAAAGAACCCATTTGGCAATTAAAGATCACCTTCTCTTTACCTCTGCGGTGATAATTTGCGACCAAGAAGCGCGTCGACGTTTCAGGGCAGGGCAAAGGGACGACAAAGGTGTCATTCGAGGGAAGCACGCTGGTGGATTGGCCATCGTTCGCGAGAGCGAAGGGTGAGCTGGGCGCGGACCTGCCGCGCATCCTGGGCTATTTCCGAGAAGACGGGTTCAAATCGGTTTCGGCGATCGAGGATGCGCAGCGCGCGCAAAATGCGGCAGGGCTCGTGATCCCAGCGCATACGCTGAAAGGCGAGGCGCGCCAGTTCGGCGCGCTGCCGCTTGCCGACCTTGCCGAAAAGATCGAGTTCACCGCGCGCGAGCTGGTGGAAAGCCGCGACACGCCCGAAGCGATCCTGGAAGATGTCGTGGCGCTGCGCGCGCTGTTCACGCAATCGCTGGCGCTGCTGGAGCGTGAGGCCGATCCTAGGCGCGAGAGCGCCGGCCTGCGCGATCGGCGGCCGGTGCTGGGCTTTGGCCGGCGGGCGATGCCGGGCGGCGGCTTCGGCCGAGCCTGAGCCGCCGGGGCAAACGCCGCCGCGCGCCGGTGCGCGCGATGGCAGGCGGGGTCAGCCGTGCGGCTTGTCCGCCTCTGCGTTGAGCTGAATGTAATTGGGCAGGCCCATCCGCTCGATCATCTCGAACTGACGCTCGAGCGTGTCGACATGCTCTTCCTCGCTGATGAGGATGCGCGTGAAGAGATCGCGGCTGACGAAATCCTTCACCTCCTCGCAATAGGTGATCGCCGCCTTGAGCTGCGCCACCGCCTCGATCTCCATCGCGAGATCGGCCTTCAGCACTTCCTCGACGGTTTCGCCGATGCGCAAGCGGCCGAGCAGCTGGAAATTGGGCAAGCCATCGAGGAACAGGATGCGCTCCGCCAACCAATCGGCGTGCTTCATCTCGTCGATGGATTCGTGCCGCTCGTATTCGGCGAGCTTCTTGATGCCCCAATGCTCGAGCAGTCGATAGTGCAACCAATATTGATTGATTGCGGTCAGTTCGTTCTTCAGCGTCTCGTTAAGAAACTCGATGACGCGTGCGTCGCCCTTCATGTGATATGCCTCCGTGTTGGCCAGCCTCTACCGTGCCGAGGCCAAGGGCGGCAATCGAAAAGTGGCGGATTTCTGCGGTTTTTACAAGCTGCGACTGTTACGCAGCAGCACGCTCTTCGTCGATAATCGCTCGCGCGAACGGGGTGCATTGCCCGCACTTGGGCTGGCGACCGAGCGAGCGATACGCCTGGCACGCGGTGGTTGATCCGGCCCGCGCGGCTTCGCGGACCTGGCATTCACGAATGGCGTTGCACACGCACACAACCATGAACCACTCCTTTTCGTCGCGCCACGATTAGCGCTAGTGAGAGGAGTTCGCAAGTAAATTTGCGTATCGTTCGCAACAGCAGAACGGCTCAGGATGGCGTGTGGCGCATCCGTTGCCAGTGACCGCGCGAGAGCGAGCGCCAGAGCCATTCGAGCGGGCCGTAGGCGAATCGCCGCAGCCACCAGGGCGACCAAAGCAGCATCACGGCCCAGAGCGCGAGCACGACCGGGTACAGCTGCCACTGTGACAGATAGCCGAACCAGCCGAGGCCGTATCCGTAGAACAGGAGCGTGCCGACGAGGCTGGCGCCGAGATAGTTGCTGAAGGCGACGCGGCCGACTGCGGCAAGGCGGGCAGGCCACCAAGCGCCTGGCGCGCGGCCGACCAGCGTGACGATCAGCGCGGCGTGCGCCAGCGTTACGAACGGGCGAAGGAGCGCCAGGTGCAGGCGATCGGTCAAGAGTAGCGTGATCGGGTCGAAGTGGCTGCGGTCGATCCACAGGACGAGCGGAATGTAGAGCGGCAGGCAGATGCCGTAGCCGACAATCATCGCGGCGCGGTAATGGCGTGATGCCCATGCGCCGCTGAAAAAGCCGCTGCGGTATAGCGCCATGCCGAGCAGCATCAGCGCGATCGTGTCCGGCATGTTCTGGGGAATGCCGGTCCGCTGGGTCTCGGCGGTGATCGCGATGCGTGCCGGCATGATTTCTGCCCAGCCGCCGCGAAACGTCTGCACCTCCGTCACCGCGTCTCGGCGGAGCTGGTCCAGGCTGTGGCGGTAGTCGGCCCATTGCTCGCGGAGCGCTGGCGGGGCGGCGGTGGCGGTAGCGCGCGCCTCGAACGCGCGGGCTGCGGCATGGTCGAGCGCGCCGGTGACGAGCTGCGTCGCCAGCAGCAGCACGGCGACCGCGAGAAGCCGCGGCGGCTCCCAGCGCCACGCCAGGAAGACGATCATGCCGGCCAGCGCGTAGAGTACCAGGATGTCGCCCGACCAGATCAGATAGGCGTGCACCATGCCGATCGCGAGCAGGCTGACCATGCGGGCGTAATGGCGGCGCGCAGGCGATTGCCGGTGCGGCAGCGCGCGATCGGCGATGAGGATCGTCGAGGCGCCGAACAACATGGTGAAGAGGCCGCGCATCTTGCCGTCGGCCAGGACGAAGGCGATCGCCCAGGCCCACCAGTTCGCACCGGTCGCGCCGCCATAGACGGTCGGGTCGCTGTACGCTGCGCGGGGCAGGGCGAAGGAGACGATGTTGAGCAGCAGAATGCCCATGACGGCAACGCCGCGCACCGCATCGATGGTGATGATGCGCGTCGCAGTGCTGGTTGAGGGGCCGATTTCGTCAGGAGCGGCGGCGATGGACGGGCTCAGTCGATCAGCTCGCCGGTCTGGTCGCCATGGCCGCGCCGAACGTGGCGGCGCCCGCGCTTGCGCTGTGGCGAGGCACGATCGAGCGCGATGATCGCGATGATCGCCAGCACCAGCACGGTGGCGAAGAAGATGACGTAATCGGACGACGGATCGAAACGTATGAGGCCCATGATCAACTCGTCGGCGCGGGCTCCGGTGCGGCTCGCGGGTTTGCGATACCGCCGCGCGCCGCGGCAGGGAAGACCTCAGGCGGCGGGCGCCACCGCCTGGCGAAATGCGCGCCAGTCCTCACGCACCGACAGCAGCTTCAGGCGGACCAGCTCGTACAACGCCGAGTCGCGCTGGTTGGTGGCGGCGATCATCTCGCGCAGCGCGGGTGTTTCCTCCACCTCGTTATCGGCGGTGTCCTGCGTCTTCCTCTTGTGCTCGGAGGGCATCCGGTCGTGCCCCAGCAGCATCGACAGGATGTTGAAGGACAGCGGGTACATTTCAAGCAGGCCGATAAAGGCGTAATTGGCGCTGATGAATGCGTCGATCTGTTCGGGCGTGCGCACGTTGCCGGGCAGCATGAAGCGCGCCATCTTGTCCTGCGTCTCGTTCGCCTCGACGTAGCTTTCGATGGTGGGAAAGCGCGCGATCGTTTCCTTGTAGGTCGGATGGGTCGGCGTGCGCGAGTAGCGATAGTCGGAGATGACGCGTTTTACCGGATCGCGCAGAAAGGTGAAGGCTCGGGCGTCGGGCCGAGCGGCGCGCAGCGGGGCGGCCTGGTCCCAGGTGAAATGGCCCGAGCAGGAGCGGGCGTCGGCGAGCGCGCCGCTGTCGATCACCGCGGCGATCTCGTCCTCGATGCGCGAGAAGGTGACAGTGTCGCCGTGGAAATAGCGGCGATGGATGTTGTGGTACGGCGGGCGCATTCGATTGAGCTCGGCTGAAAGCGAGGAGCCAGCGGTCTTCGGAATGTGGATGAAGACGCACAATTCGTCGGCGAAGCGATTTGCGTCGAGGAAATGCGCCAAATTGCCTTGTGCGATGTCGCCGAACGCCACGTCTGATGCTCTCCTTTTTCCTCTGGCCCAATGGCAGCTTGCTAGGCGGCGTTCAACGCGGCGCCGTCCAGCGCGATGTTCTTGCGCTCGGCAGCGTATCGGGCGCCGAGGTACAGCGCGCCGGCGCCGGTGAGCGCCAGCAAGCCGACCACCAGGGCGTCGGCTGCCATCATGATCCAGACGAGCCAGTCGGGCCGACCCATCGCGCCGTAGCCGAGGGCGTAGTGTAGCGCCATCAGCGGCAGCGATCCCGCCGCCAGGTAGAACAGGGCGCGGGCAAAGCTGCCGGCCATGATCCTGATCGATCGGATGGGACCGATGCGGGTGTTGCCGAGCGGCCAGGCAACGAACAGGGCGGTGAGATAGATTGCCGCGATGCTGACCGCGATCATCGAGGCGAGTTCCACATAGGTCGCCTCGCGCGCCGAGAGGCCGAACAGCACGCCGAGCGGCGGGCCGAAAAGGGCGAACCATTGCCATCCGGCCTTGAGGCAGAATTGGAAGCCGAACAGCGTCGCGGCCGGATGCTCGATCCGCTTGGCGCGGGTCGCGTCACGGTTCCAGGCCATGAAGCGGACGAACCAATAACCGGGCAGTAGCAGCGCGAGCACCTTGGCGAACCCGAGGATCAGGCGACGCTGATCAAAAGCAGCGGCCGCGGCGCCGAGGCGGTCGCGGTACATGCCGAGGTCGATTTCCACCACATGCTGCGCGAATTCGAGCAGGACGGGGATGGAGAACAGGATCGGCAGGGCAAGCGCGAACGCCGCGCTGTCGGCATAGAGCTGCTTTACGTCACGCCACATCGGCCAGCTGTAGGGCGTGAGCGATGGTGATGCGAGCGTGATCGTCGGGAGAGCCGGTGCGCCTGAAAACGCACTGGCTCAATCCGATCAGGCGGTCAGCAGCCGCTTTTCGCCGGCGATCTTCATCATCGCCTTTTGCAGCTTCTCGAACGCGCGCACCTCGATCTGACGGACGCGTTCGCGGCTGACGCCATAGACCTGGCTCAGCTCCTCCAGCGTCTTGGGATCGTCGGTGAGGCGACGCTCGGTCAGTATGTGCTTCTCGCGATCGTTCAGGCTGTCCATCGCGTTCACGAGCATGCCGTGGCGCACATCCGCTTCCTGCGCCTCGGCAACCACATGATCCTGGAGCGGCGCATCGTCCTGCAGCCAATCCTGCCACTGACCCTCGCCATCCTCACGCATGGAGACGTTGAGCGACGTGTCGCCGCCCATCGCCATGCGACGGTTCATGCTGACGACGTCGGCCTCGGTCACGCCGAGATCGGTGGCGATCTTCTGCACGTTTTCGGGCGTGAGATCGCCGTCCTCGAAGGCGTCGAGGCGGGCTTTCATGCGGCGCAGGTTGAAGAAGAGCTTCTTCTGCGCGGCGGTGGTGCCCATCTTTACGAGGCTCCACGAGCGCAGGATGAATTCCTGGATCGAGGCGCGGATCCACCACATCGCGTAAGTGGCGAGTCGGAAGCCGCGATCGGGCTCGAACTTCTTCACGCCCTGCATCAGGCCGATATTGCCCTCGCTGATCAGCTCGGACACGGGCAGGCCATAGCCGCGATAGCCCATCGCGATCTTGGCGACGAGACGCAGGTGGCTGGTGACGAGCTGGGCCGCCGCCTCAGGATCGCCATGCTCCTGAAAACGCTTGGCGAGCATATATTCCTGCTCGGGCGCCAGGATCGGGAATTTCTTGATCTCGGCGAGATAGCGGTTGAGGCTCTGCTCGCCGCCGAGTGCGGGGATCGTCGCAGGGACGTTGCCGCTGGCCATGATTACCTTGTCTCCCTTTCCGGAGAAACGCGCACCGCCAGGCGGCGACGCGCTTTCACCTTATACGTCGAGTTGACTGAACAGTTCCTGCATGTCTGCAGGCATCACGCTTTCAAACGACAAAGCGACACTTGTGATCGGATGAACGAACCCCAGCCGGGCGGCGTGCAGCGCCTGGCGGCGGAACGAAAGTTCATCAAGTTGACGCTTATGAGCTTGTTTTGTTCTACCATAAACGGGGTCGCCCAGCAAGGCGTGGCCGATCGAGGCCATGTGGACGCGAACCTGGTGGGTGCGGCCGGTCTCGAGGCGACATTCTACCAGCGACGCCTCGCGCAGCGCGTGCACGGTGCGATAGTGCGTCACCGCGCGCTTGCCGTTGGTGACGATCGCGACCTTTTTGCGGTTCTGCGGCGAGCGGGCGAGGGGGGCGTCCACCTTTCCTTCAGGCGGCATGGGGCGGCCGTTGACGATCGCCTTGTAGCGCCGGTCGATCGTGTGCGCGGCGAACTGCTTTGCCAGCCCCTCGTGCGCGCGATCGGTCTTGGCCGCGACCATCAGCCCCGAGGTATCCTTGTCGATGCGGTGGACGATGCCGGGGCGCGCGACCCCGCCGATGCCCGACAGCGAGCCGCCGCAATGATGCAGCAACGCGTTCACCAACGTGCCATCGAGATTGCCGGCGGCGGGGTGGACGACGAGCCCCGCAGGCTTGTCGATCACGATCAGGTGATCGTCCTCGAACGCGACGACGAGCGGGATGTCCTGTGCCTCGTTATGCGCGGGGGTCGGGGCAGGAACGGCGACCGCGAAGACGTCGCCAGCGGCGGCGCGCTTGGCCGGATCGCGGACCAGCACGCCGTCACGCTCGACATGCCCGGCGTTGATCAGCACCTTCAGCCGCTCGCGCGACAAGGTCGGCACCGCATCGGCCAGCGCGCGATCCAGTCGCCAGCCGTCGGCCGCTGGTGCGATGGTCGCTTGAATGATGGAAACCCCCCGGTCCATTAGGTGTACTAGATGGATATGACGCTCCACATTTCAAGATTGCTGGCGGCCCAAATCGTTTCGGAAACGATGCGTTTTTCCGACGAGATCTGCGGGCTTCTGCTGGGGCGCGATAACGTGGTGGAAGCGATCGAGCCATGCGCCAATGTGCACGCCAATCCGGCCACCCACTTCGAGCTTGATCCGGCGCCCTTGTTCCGTGCGTTGCGCGCGGCGCGAACAGGCGGCCCGCAGGTGATCGGCCATTACCATTCGCACCCCTCCGGCCTAGCCGCGCCGTCGCCGACCGATGCCGCGCAGGCGGCGGCCGATGGCGCCTATTGGCTGATCGCTGCGGGCGAAGATCTCACCGCATGGCGGGCGATGCACGATGGAGCGGTCCATGGCCGCTTTGATCCGGTATCGCTCGCCATTGCACCCTAGACTCGGGTGCGTCATGGAGCGGCTATGACCATCGATCCCGTTGAGTTCGCTAGCCTCCTGTGCTCGCGCCTGTGCCACGATCTGCTGTCGCCGATCGGGGCGCTGAACAACGGGCTGGAGCTGCTCGCCGACGAAACCGATCCGGCGATGCGCGAGCGGTGCATGGAGCTGATGGCGGAGAGCGCGCGGACCTCGGCGGCGAAGCTCAAGTTCTTCCGACTCGCCTTTGGCGCGGCCGGCGGCTTCGGCGAAGCGGTCGACACGCGCGAGGCGCAGCAGGCGATCGAAGGGCTGTTCGGCGAGACCAAGCGGCTGACGATCAACTGGCTGGTCGAGGAGCCGCAACTGCCCAAGACGGCGATCAAGGTGCTGCTGAACCTGGCGATGATCGCGGGCGATTCGCTGGTGCGCGGCGGCACGCTGGATATCGGCAGCGAGACGAACGAAGCGGGCATCGAGATCGTGCTGAAGGCTGAGGGGCCGCGCACGCTGCTGGACGAGGAATTGCGCGGAACGCTGGTGGATGGCCGGGCGGCGGAGGCGATCACGCCGCGCGCCGCGGCGGCATTCCTGGTGCATCAGATGGTGAAATCGGCCGACGGGCGCGTGATGGTGAGCGCGCCGGCGGATAACGTGCTGCTGTTCGGCGCAACGATGCGTCCCCGGTAAACTCGGGCGTTTAAGGCAAACCGGGGCGTCCACGGTAAACCCGGTATTTACCTGCGCTGCGCCATGGCAGGGGCGCAATGGACGATCTGCTGCAGGAATTCATCGCGGAAACCCGCGAGACGCTGGCCGCTTTGTCGGGCGAAATCGTCGCCTGGGAAGCCGATCCTGCCGACCGCGGCCGGCTGGATGCGATCTTTCGCTTCGTCCACACCGTCAAGGGTAGCTGCGGCTTTCTGGACCTGCCGCGGCTCGCGCGGCTGAGCCATGCGGCGGAGGACGTGCTGCAGGCGGTGCGTGCGGGCGAGCGCGCGCCCGATGCAACGCTGGTAACCGCGGTGCTGGCGATCATCGACCGGATCGGCGAAATCGTGGAAGCGATCGACGCGGGCGCGCCGCTGGACGACAGCGGCGAGGACCTGTTGCTCGCCGCGCTGACCGAGCGGGTCGAGGCCGCGCCGCTGAAGCTGGTGGCGGCGGAGAGTGCGGCCAGCGTCGCGGCGCCGCGTGCCCCGGCGCGCAGCATTCGCCTGTCGGTGGACCTGCTCGACCGGATGATGAACGGCGTGTCGGAAATGGTTCTGGCGCGCAACGAGTTGGCACGGCGCCTGCGCGACAGCGCCGATCCGACACTGGAAAATGCGATCGACCGACTGTCGCTGACCGTTTCCGAATTGCGCGACACGGTGACGCGGACGCGGATGCAGGCGATCGATTCGCTGTTCTCGGCCCTGCCGCGGCTGGTGCGCGATACAGCGGGCGTGCTGGACAAGAAGGTGGCACTGGCGATCGACGGCGCGGACGTGGAGCTCGATCGCGAAATGATCGAGCTGTTGCGCGATCCGCTGGTGCATATCGTGCGCAATGCGATCGACCACGGGATCGAGACGCCGGAGGAGCGCCGGCGGGCGGGCAAGCCCGAGGCGGGGCGGCTGGCGATCGCGGCGCGGCAGTCGGGCAACCGCATCATCGTGGAGATCGCCGACGACGGGCGCGGCATCGATACCGCCCGGCTGGTGAGCAAGCGGATCGAGCAGGAGCCGCGGCGGGCGGCCGAGCTGAGCGCGCTTTCCGAGCGCGCGCGGCTCGACCTCGTGTTCGAACCCGGGCTGTCGACGCGCGACACCGTGACGGCGACGTCCGGACGCGGGGTCGGCATGGACGTGGTGCGTACCAACGTCGAGCAGATCGGCGGCACGATCAAGCTGCGCAACGTGCCCGGCAAGGGCCTGACGACGACGATCGAAGTGCCGCTGACGCTGGCGATCCTGTCGGCGGTGATCATCAGCGCGGGCGACGATCGCTATGCCGTGCCGCGCCAGGCGGTGGAGGAGATCGTGGCGGCGCGCTCCGCCGCAGTGCGGATCGACACGGTGGGCGATGCGCTGCTCGCCACGGTGCGCGGGCGGCGGCTGCCGGTGGTGCAACTGGGTGAGGTGCTGGGCACCAACGATGCGCTGGGCGACATGCTGATGATCGTGAACCTGCCGGGCGGCAGCTTCGCGCTGGGCGTCGAGAGCGTGGAGGATACGCAGGAACTGGTGGTGAAGCCGGTGGCGCCGGCGGTGATGGCGGCGGGGCTGTATGCCGGGCAGATGCTGCCCGACACGGGCGTGCCGCTGCTGTTGCTCGATTGCGCCGGGGTGGCGGCGGCGGCGGGCGTCTCGTTCGAGCGCGTCGTGGTTGCCGAGCCCGAGGTGGAGGAGCCGGTGGCAGAAGGCACGCCGGCGCTGATGTTCGAGGCGCTCGACGGGCAGCGGCGGATGATCCCGCTGGCGGCGGTGGAGCGGATCGAGGCGGTGGCGGCGGCGTCGATCCGGCAGGCGGGCGGGCGCTGGTGGGGCACGGCGCGCGAGGGCGTGCTGGCGCTGATCGTGCGCGACGGCGCGCCGCCGCGCGATGGCGAGGCGGCGGCACTGATGCTGCCGGGCGCGGACACGCCGACCGGCTATCTGGTGCGCCGTGCGCTCGACATCGTGACGTACCATGACGAGCTGTTGCCGTCGCAGGATGCGGCGGTGCGCGGTATTCTGGTGCTCGAGGGCGAGCCGATCGAGGTGATCGATCCCGCGCGGCTGGGCGATGGAGGCGCAGGCGACGTGGCGCCGCCGCCGATCTGCCTGTTGCAGGGTGAGGACACCGCCTGGATGGAGGCGATGCTGACGCCGCTGATCACGGCGGCGGGCTATCGCGTCGCCCGCACGCTTGGGGCGGGCGAGCAGGCGGCGGTGACGCTGGCGGTGGGGGACGAAGCGGCCGCCGACGGGCAGGTGGTGCGCCTACCGCGCGATCCGGACACGGGCCGCCCGCTGCTCGACACCGATGCGCTTGCGAGCGTGTTGAACATGAGGGCGGGGCGATGAGCGAGGTGTTGCACCTTCTGGCGCATGTCGGCGGGCGCGCGATCGCGGTGCCGGCGGATGCGGTGGAATCGGTGGTGGACATCACCAGCGTGGTGCGCGCGCCGCGTGCGCATCCGGCGGTGCGCGGGCTTGCCACGCTGCGCAGCCGGGTGGTGACGGTGGTGGATACCTGGCGGCTGCTCGACCTGCCGGCGCCCGACGACGAATCCTGCCGCGCGATCATCACGGTGGTGGACGGGCATCATCATGCGGTGCTGGTCGATACGCTGGAGGATGTCGCACCGCTCGACGTGCAGCCGTTGCCGCCGGGGTTGTCACTCGGCTGGCGCTGGGCGGCGCTGGCGACCGGCTCGGCCGATCGCGATGGCGAGCCGGTGCTGGTGATCGATATCGCGCGGCTCGTCGAAACAATCGTCGCTGCGGGTTAAGTTATTCGAAGAACGGCCGTTCTACACAATAGAGCGTTCGGTAAATGGGGTTGTAGTTGATGAAATCGTGTCTCGTCGTCGACGATTCCAAGGTGATCCGGAAGGTCGCCCGACATATTCTGGAAGGGCTCGATTTCACCGTGTCCGAGGCGGGTGACGGGCAGGAGGCGCTGGACGCCTGCCGCTCGAAGATGCCCGATGTGATCCTGCTCGACTGGAACATGCCGGTGATGAGCGGCATGGATTTCCTGCGCGCGCTGCGCACCACCGATGCCGCGCCGCGACCCAAGGTGGTGTTCTGCACCACGGAAAACGGCGTGGCGCATATTCGCGCGGCGATCGACGCGGGTGCCGATGAATATGTCATGAAGCCGTTCGACCGCGAAACGCTGGCGAGCAAGCTCCAGATCGTCGGCGTCGCCTGACCTTCATGGCGCCGGCTTCCGCCTCCTTCGCGACGCCCGCGGGCGCGCGCCCTCGCGTGCTGATCGTCGACGATTCGGCGGTCGCGCGCGCGGTGCTGACGCGCATGGCGGAGGGGGCGGCGTGCACGGTGGCGCATGCCGCGACGAACATTGCCGGCGCGCTGCAGTTTCTGGCGCGCGAAAGCGTGGACGTGATCCTGCTCGACCTGGAGATGCCGGGGATCCACGGGCTGGCGGGGTTGCCCGATATTCTGGCGGCGGGCGCGGGCGCACGGGTGCTGGTGGTCTCCTCCGCGGCGGCCGATGGCGCGGCGGCAACGGTGGAGGCGCTGGCGCTGGGCGCGGCGGATACGCTGGTGAAGCCGGGCAATTGCCTGTCGAGCGGCAGCTTTGCGGCGACGCTGGCGGAAAAGCTGGTGCGGCTGGGCGAGCGATCCGAGCCGGCAGTGCGCACCTTGGCGGCGCCATCGGGCACGGCGCACGAGGTGGACGCCGTGGCGATCGGCGCCTCGACGGGCGGCATCCACGCGATCAACACCTTGCTGGGTGCGCTGCCGCCGGCGTTCCGCCGACCGATCGTGATCACGCAGCATCTGCCGGCAGCGTTTGTGCCGTTTTTCGCCGAGCAGCTGGCCGTCGCCACGGGGCGATCCTGCATCCTGGCGACCGAGGGCATGCTGCTGCGCGACGACTTGATCGTGGTGGCGCCGGGCGACGCGCACCTCATGGCGATACGGATGGCGGGCGGCGTTGTCGGCATCCGGCTGAGCCGCGCGCCGGTGGCGAACGGCAACATGCCATCGGTCGATCCGATGTTCGAAAGCTTCGCCGCGTGTTTCGGCAAGCGCCTGCTGGCCGTCGTGCTGAGCGGCATGGGGCGCGACGGGCTGGCAGGGGCGCGGCGGGTGCGCGCGGCCGGCGGCACGGTGGTGGTGCAGGACCAGGCGAGCAGCGTGGTGTGGGGCATGCCCGGCGCGGTGGCGGCCGAGGGGCTGGCGCAGGCGGTGCTGCCGCCAGAGGCGATCGGCAGCTTCATCCTCGACGGCGCGCGGGTGTTCGCATGATCGCCCAGCGGCAGACGCACGCGGGCGAGGCGAGCGCGCTCACCATGTCGGCGCTCGCCGCGCTGCTGGAACAGCGCACCGGGCAGCGGATCGCGGCGAACCGCGCGTGGCGGATCGATACGGCGCTGAAGCCGATCGCCACCGAGCGCGGCGTGGCCTCGATCGACGCGCTGGTGGCCGAGGTGCGCGGTGGCGGCAATGCGGCGCTGGCCGACCAGATCGTCGATGCGCTGTTGAACCAGGAAACGTCGTTCTTCCGCGATGCCGGTGCGATCGAGACGGCGGCGGAAGCGATCGCCACCATTGCCACCGGGCGGCCGCGGATCTGGTGCGCGGGCTGCTCGACCGGGCAGGAGCCGCTGTCGCTCAGCATGGCGCTGACCGAGCGGGCGGTGGAGCACGAGCTGATCGCCACCGACGTGTCGGGCCACGCGATCAACCGCGCACGCGCCGGGCGCTATTCGCAGTTCGAGATCCAGCGCGGGCTTGCGACCATGCGGATGCTGCGCTGGTTCGATCAGGACGGATCGGACTGGCTGGCGCTACCGGCGCTGGTGCGCGGCATCAATTTTCGACGCAGCAACGTGGTGCTCGATCCGCCGCCGGGGCGCAATTTCGATGGCGTCCTGTGCCGCAACGTCCTGTTCTATCTCGCGCCGGACCTGAGGCCGCGCGTGCTGGATGCGATCGCCGACAGCCTGCGGCCGGGCGGGCTGCTGATGCTGGGCGCGGGCGAGACGGTGATCGGCCAGTCCGACCGGTTCGCGCCGAGCAAGCGGTTTCGCGGGCTGTACGAGCTGGTCGCGCCAAAGCCTGCCGCATAGCCATAGCGGGGCGTCGCCCTGCAATGCTAAGGCCCGCGCACCGATCGCGGGGCTGCAGGAGTGTTCATGACGCCAATCGAGGCGCCATCGCCGAATTTCGACGAGCGTAAACTGCCGATCACGATGATCGTGCTTCATTATACCGGCATGCAGGATGGGGCATCGGCGCTGGCGCGGCTGCGCGATCCCGAGGCAAAGGTTTCCGCGCACTATCTGGTGGAGGAAGACGGCACGATCGCCCGTCTGGTGCCCGAGGAGAAGCGCGCCTGGCACGCCGGCAAATCGCATTGGCGCGAGATCGAGGACGTGAATTCGGCCTCGATCGGGATCGAGATCGTCAATCCGGGGCATGAGTTCGGCTACCGCCCTTTCCCGGACGCGCAGATCGATGCGGTGATCCGCCTCGTCCACCAGATCAAGGATCGCTACGAGATCACGCGCGGCAACATCGTCGCGCATTCCGATATCGCGCCAGCGCGCAAGCGCGATCCGGGCGAGCTGTTCCCGTGGCACCGACTGGCGCGGCTGCGGCTGGCGCTGCCGCGTCCGACCAAGAATTTGATGGACCCGATGTGGGGCGAGGCGGCGTTCCTGCTGGCGCTGGAACGCTTCGGCTATGAGGTGACCGACAAGATGGCGGCGATCGTCGCGTTCCAGCGGCGGTTTCGCCCCGAGCTGATCGACGGCGAGATCGATGCGGAATGCCGCATGATCCTGCTCGCGCTGCTGCTGCCGAGGCCGCAGGGCGACGATTAGCCATGGGCTGACCGCCGGTGTGGGACAATCTGTCCAATCGTTGCCGGCGGGTCGACCGCTATATCGACGCATAGCTGCTGGTATTCGGCAGATGCGTCGCTGTGGGACCGGCAATGTCAGATCAGAAGATGTTCAAGTCGGCGGCGCTCGGCGAAGGCGAAGCATTCGGCTGGATCATGAAGTGCGGCTGGAAAGGTCTATGCCCGCGCTGCGGCGAGGGTCGCATGTTCCAATCCTGGCTGAAAATCACCGATCGATGCGAGTGTTGCGGGCTGGATTACCGCTTCGCCGCGCCGGACGATGGGCCGGCGTTCTTCTCGCTGTGCGTCGTCGCCCTGCCGCTGATCGCCATCGTCGTGTGGCTGGAGGTCGCCTTTTCCCCGCCATGGTGGGTTCACCTGCTGACGTCGACGCCGATCATGGTGCTCGGCACGCTCTTGCCGTTGCGGCCGATCAAGGGCTGGCTGGTGGCGTCGCAATTCATCAACCGCGCGCAGGAGGCCGGCACGCAGCGATTGTGGGCGCAATTGCATGGGACGGATCGGGGCGACTTCGATCAGTGATGTGACGGCGCAGGGGCGTCTCATTCCGCTCAGTTGCGGACAGATCGAAGAAGTGGCAGATTTTGCGAATGCTCGCAGGACTCGCCGTTATCTTAACGTCTGCAATCGTCTCGGGCGGGGCAGCGTCGCCAGAGGGAATACGAAACGCAGTCTGCAGACAGAAGCTTGCCGCCGTAGCGGGAGACAAGTTCAGCCTGTTGGCGCTACCTGCCAAGAACAAGAACAACGAAAGCGGCGTTGTCTTGCTCGTCAATTGCTCACGTCGCGTGATCGTTAGTGTCCGCGATCCGAAATTTTCTCCTCGGCGATTGACGGAGTTCGTCTATGATCGCCGTGTCAAGAAAAAGATCGGCCGGGACGGTAATCGTTATGAGTTCATGAACTTCAATGAGAGGGCGAAAAACTCCTTCACGGAAGCCAACTCTTATTCCAAGAACACCTATTGGCGAGGGAAGTGCCGATTTGACGGTCTTGAGCTGACAACCGTTGAGCCTGACACGGAAGACGACCCTAGGAAGATCACGTTTAGCTTGAACGTATGCGAGAACATCGTTCTCGCCTTGGTGGAGGCTCCTTAACCGCTCTTCCCATCCAACGAACATGTCGTTGGCTGTGAAAATCTTCAACCTCGGCTCCTCCTTCAACAACAGCCGCTCAACCGAGGACGATTTGCATTCCTGTGCCGCCGCGCTACAGCCGCGCGCACATCAGAGGGCCGGGCGGCCGCGTCGTGGATCATCCACGCCGAGGAAAGTCCGGGCTCCATGGAACAACGGTGGCGGGTAACGCCCGCCGGGGGTGACCCCAGGGAAAGTGCCACAGAGAGCAGACCGCCCAATCCGCAAGGATGAAGGCTTCGGCCGGGCAAGGGTGAAAGGGTGCGGTAAAAGCGCACCGCGCGGCCGGTAACGGCGGCGGCATGGCAAACCCCACCGGGAGCAAGACCGAATAGGGGCGGCATGGGGCGAAAGCCTCGGGGTGTGTTCCCACCTGCTGCCCGGGTTGGTTGCTGGAGCGCGTCGGCAACGGCGCGCCAAGAGGAATGGTCGCCTATCCCGAAAGGGTGGACAGAACCCGGCTTACAGGCCCTCTGGTGTTTGCCTTTAACCTTGGCCGCTCAATCGCTAAATGGCAGGCGATGGCGCGTTCTTCCCGATCCAACGACTGGGGCTTTCCCCGCTGGCGCGAATATGGCGCGTCGCGCGAGGCGACCCAGGTGCGGCTGTGCGACCGGCATGGCTGCGAAGAGCCGGGGAACTGCCCGGCGCCCAAATCCCCCAACAGCCCGGAGCGCTGGTATTTCTGCCAGACGCATGCCGCCGAATATAATCGCGGCTGGAATTACTTCGAAGGGCTGGACGCCGAAGAGGCGGCGGCGCGCGAAAAGGCAGAGCGGCGCGATGCGTCGGGCTACGAGCAATCGCGCTACCAGAGCTGGGCGGGATCGGGCGACGGCAGCCGCTCGCGCGACGAGATGCGCGCGCTGGAGGTGCTGGAGCTGGAGACGGATGCGACGTTCGACGACATCCGGCTGGCGTGGCGGCGCATGGCCAAGAGCAACCACCCCGATGTGCGGCCGGGCGACAAGGATGCGGCCAAGCGGTTCCAGGCGATCCAGGCGGCGTATGAGGTGCTGCGCACTGCCGAGGAGCGGCGGACGTGGAAGCCGGCGTGAAGGCCGCCAAGGCGCACTGGCGCGGCGCGGTGCTGGTGTGCGCCAAATGCTCCAAGAAGGTGGACGGCGGGTTCGGGCCGAAGGGCGGCGAGCGGCTGGCCAAGGCGCTGCGGCGTGCGCCGGGCTTCGGCAAGGGGCGCAAGGCGACGGTGGGCGTGGTGGAGGTGAAATGCCTTAGCCTGTGCCCGAAGAATGCGGTGACGGTGGTGGATACGCGCCGGCCGGACGCGTGGCTGGTCGTGCCGGCGGGCGCTGATGTGGAGGCGCTGGCGGCGCGTCTTTCTTAGCCGGCGGCTTCGGCGAGCAGCCATGCGCGGAAGGTCTGCATGGCCGGGTCCGGCTTTCGTGACAGGAGGTGCGTCAGCCAGTAGCGGCCGGCATCGACGGTGATCGGGAAGGGCTGGACGAGGCGCTCGGTTGCGAGTTCGTGCGTGAACATGGCGGGCGGCGCCAGCGCGACGCCGAGCCCGGCGGATGCCGCGGCGACCATGACGGCCGAGCTGTCGAACATCGCGCCGCGCGCCGGGAGCACAGGAGTTTCAGCGGCGGCGAACCAATTGGTCCATTCGTTGGCGCGGTAGGAGCGCAGCAGGGTTTCGCGGGCGAGATCAGCCGGGTGGTGCAGGCGGCGGGCGATCGCGGGGGTGCAGAGCGGCGCGAGCGGGGCGGGGAGCAGCGGCTCGGCATGCGTGCCGTGCCACGCGCCGTTGCCGAAGCGGATCGCGAACTGCAGCGCCTCGCCGGCGAGGTCGACGCGGTTGTTGTTGATCGAGACGCGCAGGTCGATGTGCGGGTGGCGCGCGGCGAAACGGTTCAGCCGCGGGAGCAGCCAGCCGGTGGCGAAGGTGCCGACCACGCCGATGTTGAGCGCCTGCTGGAAGCGGCCGTCGGCGAACCGGTCGAGCGTCGCGGCGACCGTGTCGAATGCCTCGGCGACCACCGGCACGAGCGCGTGGCCATCGTCAGTGAGGGCAAGGCCGCGGGGCAGGCGATCGAAGAGGCGGGTACCGAGCCGGCGCTCCAGCTGGCCGACCTGATGGCTGACGGCGCTTGGCGTGACGCACAGCTCGATCGCGGCGCGGGTGAAGGTGAGATGGCGCGCAGCAGCCTCGAAGGCGCGCAGGGCGTTGAGCGGCAGTTGGGCGCGATCCATGCGCGACCCATCAGATTTTCTCATAGCTGTGTCGAGGTAAGACCGTTTGTCGGCGCCCGCGCTGCGACCCATGGTGGCGGCGAAGGAGATCGCGGCATGGTGATGGGACGCGCAATAATGGTGGCAATGGCGCTGGTGGGCACGGCGGTGGCGGTGCCGAAGGACGATCCGCTGCTGCGGCCGATCGCCAGCGAGCGCGCGGCGAGCTGGCTGGCGCCGCGCGCGCCCGAGCGGGTGTTTGGCAATACTTATCTTGTGGGCTTCGGCGGGCTGAGCGTGGCGCTGATCGACACGAGCGCGGGGCTGATCCTGATCGACGGCGCCATGCCGCAGGGCGTGCCGGCGATCCTTGCGAACGTGCGTACGCTCGGCTTCGATCCGAAGGATATCCGCTATATCTTGAGCACCGAGCCGCATTTCGACCATGCCGGCGGGATTGCGGCGCTGGCGCGCGATACGGGCGCGACGGTGGTGGCGAGTGCACGCGGGGCCGAGGGGCTGCGCAGCGGGCGGCTGGCCGCCGACGATCCGCAGCGTGAATATGACCACAGCTTTCCCGCGGTCGCGCCGGGGCTGGCGAAGGTGCGGGCGATGCGCGACGGCGAGGTGCTGCGGCTGGGGCGCACGGCGGTGACCGCACGCGCGACGCCGGGGCATACCGCGGGGAGCATGAGCTGGAGCTGGCAATCGTGCGAGGGCACGGTGTGCAAGACCTTGGTGTTCGCCTCCAGCCTCAATCCGGTGTCGGCGGAGGGCTATCGCTTCAGCTCGCCGGCCGGGCAGAAGGTAGTGGCGGCCTTTCGGCGCAGCCATGCGGCGATGCGGGCGATGCCATGCGATATTCTGATCACCGCACATGCCGATCAGGACGGCGCGACCGAGCGGTTTCTGACGCGCTCAAGCGCGTGCCGGGCCTATGCGGCGTCCTCAGAGCGCGCGCTGGCGCGGCGGTTGCAGAAGGAGGCGGGGCAGTAGCGCACCGGCGTTGGCCTGCGCTGGGGGCGGTGCCTCAGATCGTCGGCGCTTAGTCTTTGATCCGACTGCCAGCTCCGCCTCCCCGGCGTAGGCCGGGGTCCAGTTGCGCGACAAGGCTGGCATGCACACCGGCTGTTATCGACGCTTTCCCACCTGGGCCCCGGCCTTCGCCGGGGACGTGCTCCCACACGCCTTGATCAATTTCTAGAGATAGCGCGCGGCGGTCTCGCGGATCAGGGCGATCATGTTGGGGATGCCCTGCGTGCGGTTCGAGCTCAGCTGATTCTTGAGGTCGAACGGGGCGAGCGCGCCCTCGATATCTGTCTTGGCGATGGCGTCGGGGGCGCGGTTCTGCACGGTCTTCAGAACCAGCGCGATGATGCCTTTGGTGATCGCGGCATTGCTGTCGGCCAGGAAGTGGAGCGTGCCGTCGTCGCTGCGCGTCGGATAGACCCAGACGGAGGCGGAGCAGCCGCGCACCAGGGTGGCATCGGTCTTCAGCGCATCGGGCATCGGCTTCAGTGCGCGGCCAAGATCGATCAGGAGGCGATAGCGATCGTCGGGGTCGAGAAACTCATATTCGTCGCGAAGATCGGCGAGGTCTGGTGCGGTCTCTGACATCGTGTTTGCGCCTAGCCCCTTGCCCGCGGCGCGGCAACCAGAGGGTGGCGGGCGAGGTGGATCAGAGGTCCACCCCGGCGGCGATCGCCTCCAGCTTGCGGATCCGCTCGCGCAGATCGGCAATCTCGATCCGGGCGCTGGTGCTGGCCGGTACCGGCGTGCGGGCGTCGACGTCCTGGCGCAATTCCTGCTCCTTCAGCCGGAGCCATCCGCGCCAGCCGGCGAGACCTGCGGAGATCAGCATCGCCAGCCCGGCGAGGGCGGCGCTGGCCATGATGAGGTAGAAGCTCGGGTCGGACATGATGCCTGCTCCCTTGATCGCAAACGTTTAGCGGTCGCGCAGCTCTTCGATCTGACGGCTCAGATCGGCGCTGCCGTGATTGTCGGTGATGACGCGTTCGAGCACCGCGACCCGCTCGCGCAGCTGGCGGACTTCCTCGCGGGCGGCGACCACGTCGTGTGGCAGAGCCTCGCCCTCGCCGACGCGCCCCATGGCGCGGTACTTTTCCTTGGACACGCGCGCCAGCGAGGTGATCAGCACGATCCCGAGCACCATGAAGACGATAGACCAGGGCATTTCGGATCCTCTTTTATCTCTTGGGTTCGGGTCAGTTCGCGCGGTTGCGCAATTGTTCGATTTCCTGCGCGACCATGTGGCCGCTGTCGGTGACGATGCGCTCGACGTTCTGCAGCCGGTCCTTGATCGCGCCGAGTTCGGCGCGCAGCTGGCCGTTTTCCGTCGTGAGCAGCTTCACCCGCTCGATCGTCTCGTCGTCGCGCTTGGGGTAGAGCGCCTGGCCCCATTGCCCGTCGAGCGGATAGCCGTTGCGGATGCGCATCCAGGTGGTGGCAACCCAGCCCAGCATCGCGGCGACGCCGACGGTGGCGATCACCGGGGCAAGGGCGGAGAACAACTGGATCTTTTCGGCGGCAGTCATGGCGGTCCTCCCTGTGGTCAGCGGGTGCGCAGCTGATCAATCTCATGCGCGGTGCGGGTGGCGGGATCGGTAGCGATGCGTTCGAGTACGGCGATCCGCTCTTCCAGCCGGGTGACCATGCCGGTGAGCCGCTCATTTTCGTTGGTCAGCAACTCCACCTTGCGCGTGGCCTCCGGCGTGTCCTTGCCAATGTTGCGGCCCCAATCGTCGCTGATCGAATAGCCGTGCTTGGCGCGGATCCAATTGTTGATGAGCCAGGCCCCCGTGGCGATCGTGACGACCGCCAGTATGAAGAAGGGTCCTCCCACGTTCATCCTCCGTCTCCTGTCTTGCACCTGGCGCTCAGCGCAGGCGCTCGATCTCGTCGGCCAGCTGCGTGTTGCGGCTGGTGTAATGGGTTTCGATGTCGGCGAGGCGGCGGTCCAGCTCGCGGAATTTGGAGCGGACTTCGGCCGTCGTGCGCTTGGGATTGGTGCGCACGCCCTGCCAGAACTTCGCGTCCTCGGGCGATCCGTAGAGGTTCGCCGGCTTGTCCTCGGCCATCCAGCCGATCAGCAGATAGGCGACCAGCGTCCATGGAAAGCCGCCGGCGAGCGTGAGAAGGATCATGCCGATCCGAACCCAGAGCACCTCGATCCCGGTATAGTCCGCGATGCCGGCGCAGACGCCCTTCCACTTGCGATCCTGTCTGTTCAAGTAGAATTTGGTGCGGCGATTGTCGGCCATCAGTTCCTCCCCTGCATACGGTCTTCGAGGCGGTAATCGGGTGCCGAGCGATAGTCGGCGAGCCCAGGGCGGTAATCGGGATTGTCGGCGGCGACGATGCGCTCAACCGTGTTGACCCGATCCTCCAGCCGCTTGGCGAGCGAGTGCAGCTCGTCGAGCAGCGCCTCGTCCTCTGATGTCATCGACCCGGGGGCCTGCTTCCACTTGGTGACATAGTGCATGATCAGCCACGGCAGCCCGAGAAAGAGGATGCCAACCACCAAGACGGGTACGAATACCTCTTCCATTTCAATTGTCCTTGTTCAGGCGCGCCTTCAGCGCGGCCAGTTCGGCATCGACCCGGTCGGCGGCCTTGAGCTCGGCGATTTCCTCGTCGAGGCTCTTGGGCAGCGCGCCCAGGCCCATCGCGTCGGCGCGGCCTTCGGCTTCGTCCACCTTGCGCTCCAGCATCTCGAAGCGGCTGAAGGCATCGTGGGTACGCGGACCGTTCCACATTTCGCGCAGGCGGGAGCGATTGTTCGCGCTCTCCAGCCGCGTGGCGATGTTGTTCTGCCGGGTGCGGGCTTCACGCAGCTTGTTCTGCAGCTTGGCGATATCCTCTTCCGAGGCGTGCAGCGTATCATCCAGGACGGCGACTTCGGCGCGCAGCTGCTCGACCATGTCGGTCGCTTTCTGCCGCTCCATCAGTGCTGCCTTGGCGAGATCCTCGCGATCCTTGGAAAGGGCAAGCTCGGCCTTTTCGGTCCAGTTCGCCTCGATATCGGAAAGCTTGGCCATGTGACGCCGCATCTCCTTGATGTCGGCGATCGTCCGTGCAGCGGAAGCGCGCACCTCGACCAGCGTCTCTTCCATTTCCAGGATGATCATGCGGATCATCTTGGCTGGATCTTCGGCCTTCTCGATCAGCTCCGCCATGTTGGCGGCGACAATGTCGCGTGTGCGGGAAAAGATGCCCATCAACGAAACTCCTGGTGATGCCCATTTATAGGCTTGCCGCCGGGGCGAAGCGAGGGAAGACCCGCCCCGGCGGCGCCGTTCACGCGACCGCGTGAACGATGGGGGCGGCGCCCCCCGCCGGGCCGACCGCGCCGAGCACCATGGTGGTGCTGAAAACGACGGCGAAGGCGATGGCGGCGAGGTTGCGGCCGATGGTGGCGAACTGGGTCATGGCGGGTCTCCTTTGTCTGAACCTGGTAGTTTTCACCGCGTTTTGCGGTTGTGCTCGATGCTTTGCAGGGGGCGTGCCAATTTCGATTTTTGCGCTGTAAGTCGGGCGTCCAAGGCAGCGGAAATAGAGAAAATACCGGCGTTTCAATCGTCTATCGAGGTTCGCGATTGCCGCTCATCGCCGGTGACGTGACTTGTTGCCCTCAAACACGCCTTGCCAAGCATTGGTAAGATGCGCCAAGGCTTGGGTGAACGGGGTTGGAAGGCCATGGCGGAGCGCACGAGCCAGGTAATCGGTCAGTCGGGAGCGTTTCTCGACGCGCTGGAACGCGCGAGCCGCGCGGCCGCGCTCGATCGCCCCGTGCTGGTGATCGGCGAGCGCGGGACGGGCAAGGAACTGGTCGCCGAACGTCTTCATCGCCTGAGCCCGCGGTGGGACCAGCCGCTGGTGGTGATGAACTGCGCCGCGCTGCCCGAGACGCTGATCGAGGCCGAGCTGTTCGGGCACGAGGCAGGCGCCTTCACCGGCGCGACCAAGGCGCGGGCGGGGCGGTTCGAGGAAGCCGACCGGGGCACATTGTTTCTCGATGAGCTCGGCACGCTGTCGATGGGCGCGCAGGAGCGGCTCTTGCGCGCGGTGGAATATGGCGAGGTGACGCGGATCGGCGCCTCGCGCCCGATCCGGGTGGACGTGCGCATCGTGGCGGCGACCAACGAGCATCTTCCCGACAAGGTGGACCGGCACGAGTTTCGCGCCGACCTGCTCGACCGATTGTCGTTCGAGGTAGTAACGCTGCCGCCGCTGCGCGCGCGCAAGAGCGACATCCTGATCCTGGCGGACCATTTCGGGCGGCGCATGGCCGCGGAGATGGGCTGGGATCGCTGGCACGGCTTTTCGCCGCCGATGCAGGAGGCGCTGCGCGATTATCGCTGGCCGGGCAACGTGCGCGAGCTGCGCAACGTGGTGGAGCGATCGGTGTATCGCTGGGAGCGCGACGGGGCGATCGAGCAGATCGAGTTCGACCCTTTCCAGTCACCCTATCGCCCCGGCAGCAATAGCGCGCCGGCGCAATCGGCGCCGACACCCGCCGCCGCGCCGCGCCCGAGCGAGCCGGTGGCGACCAGCGAGGGCGACGAGGTGGCGGCCTGTGATGTCGGCCCGTCCGATTTCAAGAGCCGCGTGGCGCTGTTCGAAAAGGAGCTGCTCACCCGTGCGCTGGCGGACAATCGCTACAACCAGCGGGCCACCGCCGATGCGCTCGGCCTTAGTTACGACCAGCTGCGCCATGCCTTGCGTCGCCACGATCTGATCGGAGCGGTTGCGTAACGAGTGCGGTGGAGCCATTTGGGCAGCGTCGCGTTCCCTTGCGCAAACCCCCAACACAGGAGGAAACCACCATGGCTTTCGAACTTCCGCCGCTGCCGTACGAATACGACGCGCTGGAGCCGGTCATCTCCAAGGAGACGATGACCTTTCACCATGACAAGCATCATGCGGCGTACACCAACAAGCTGAACGAAGGCGTCGAGGCCGATCCGAAGCTGCAGGGCAAGTCGATCGAAGAGATCATGGGCATGATGTCCTCGCTGCCGCCGCTGATCCGCAACAATGGCGGCGGCTATTGGAACCATGATTTCTTCTGGAAGATCATGACCAGCCCGTCGAAGAGCGGCCAGCCGACCGGCGCGCTGAAGGACGCGATCGATGCCTATGGCGGCCTCGCCAAGCTCAAGGAAGATTTCAACGGCAAGGGCGCGGGCCAGTTCGGCTCGGGCTGGGCGTGGGTGATCAAGGATTCGTCCGGCGCGCTGAAGGTGACGTCGACGCCGAACCAGGACAATCCGCTGATGGACGATGCCAAGGACAAGGGCACGCCGATCCTGGGCAACGACGTGTGGGAACACGCTTATTACCTCACCTACAAGAACGATCGTCCCGGCTATCTGAAGGCATGGTGGGATCTGGTGAACTGGGAAGAGGCCGGCCGGCGCTTCGACGCTGCCTGAGCTTTCCTGACGCTTACGCGGAACAAAAGGGGTGGGCCTGGCGGCCTGCCCCTTTTTCTTGGGCGCTCGCGATCAAGAAGGGGCGTGGTGCTGGGCTCGTGCCGCTGACGGCGTCGTCGCGTGCGAAGATATGGACGCTGAAACGAGTTCAGGATGACGGCCGAAAGGATAACCGTTGCGCGTGGAAGCGGATCGTCGCTGGCGTGATGGCGGGCGGGGATCAGGCCCCGCTGGCTCCCTGAGTAGGATTCGAACCTACGGCCGCTCGATTAACAGTCGAGAGCTCTACCGCTGAGCTATCAGGGAACGCCTGCGGGAGGCGCGTCTTTAGCTGGAATTTCAGCGCTTGCAACCCCCTTGCGGGCGTAAAAACTCACGCGACGAACTGTTCCATCGTAATCCGGTCGTCCAGCGCGTGCTCGGGATCGAACAGCAAGGTGAGCTCGCGTGCACGGTCGATGGCAATGTCGACCTGCGCGACCTCGCGGATCTCGCGTTGGTCGGCGACGGCGGACACCGGGCGCTTAGCGGCGTCTAGCGCGCGCAGGCTGATGCGCGCCTTGTCGGGGAGGATCGCGCCGCGCCAGCGCCGCGGGCGAAAGGCGCTGATCGGGGTGAGCGCGACCATCGCGGAGCCGAGCGGCAGGATCGGCCCGTGCGCCGACAGGTTGTACGCGGTCGAGCCGGCGGGCGTGGCGACAAGGATGCCGTCGCAGGCCAGCTCCTCCATCACCACGCGGTCGTTCACGCGCACCTCCAGCTTGGCGGTCTGGCGTGTCTCGCGCAGCAGCGACACCTCATTGATCGCGGGCATGGTGTGGATGCGGCCGTCGACGCCCGTCGCGGTCATCGCCAGCGGGGTCACCTTGAACGCGCGGGCGTTGGTCAGGCGCTCGTCGAGATCATGCTGGCGCCATTCGTTCATGAGGAAGCCGACGGTGCCGAGATTCATGCCGAACACCGGCACGCTGGCGCGGCGCATGTCGAGCAGCGTGTGCAGCGTCTGAAGCATGAAGCCGTCGCCGCCCAGTGCAATCACTACATCGGCTTGCTCGATCGGGCACCAGTCCCATGCGTCCGCAAGGCTGGCGCGTGCGGCCTGCGCCTGGGCGGTTGGCGAGGCGACCAGCGCCCGCCGCAGATAGGTGGTCATCCGCCGGTCACGCTCATGTGACGGGCGACGGCAGGCGCGGCGCCGCGCTCGATGCGGAAATCGTGTCGCGCGGGCTTGCCGGCGATGCCGAGGCGGATGGCGTCGTCGAGCGCCGGCACGCCGCCGTCGCGCAGGGCGGCCTTCAGATCGACCTGATCGTCATGGCCGAGGCAGGAATAGAGCCGACCCTCGGTGGTGAGGCGCACGCGGTTGCAGCCGTCGCAGAAATTGGCGGTGAGCGGGGAAATGAGGCCGAGGCGCGTCGCGGTGCCCTTCACGCGCCAATAGCGCGCCGGGCCGCCGGTGCCGGCAAGGTCGCGCTCCAGCTCAAATTGCTGCGACAGTTGATCGAATACTGCCGTGAGCGGCACGAAGCGATCGGTGCGATCCTCGTCGATCGCGCCCATCGGCATGGTTTCGATCAGCGTCAGATCGTGACCCTCTGCCATGCACCAATCGAGCATGTGGGCGATCTCATCCTCGTTCAGCCCCTTCAGCGCGACCATGTTGATCTTGACGGCAAGCCCCGCCTGCTTGGCCGCCGCGATGCCGCCCAGCACCTGACCGACGTCGCCGTGGCGCGTGATGTGGCGGAAGACGTCGGGGTCGCGGCTGTCCATGCTGACGTTGAGGCGGCGGATGCCGGCGTCGGCCAGCGCCTGGGCATGATCGGCGAGGCGCGTGGCGTTGGTGGTCATGGTCAGTTCGTCGAGGCCATGGCCGACGTGGCTGCCGAGCCGCTGGACGAGCTCCACCACGTCGCGGCGGACGAGCGGCTCGCCGCCCGACAGGCGGATCTTGCGCACGCCGAAATCGATGAAGCGCTCGGCGATGATCGCGATTTCTTCGAGCGCGAGCAGCTTGCTGCGCGGCAGGAACGTCATCTTTTCCGCCATGCAATAGCGGCAGCGCAGATCGCATCGATCGGTGACCGATATGCGCAGATAGCGGATGGTGCGGCCGAAACCGTCGACGAGGCCGGAGGCGGCGGGCGTTGCTCCCATAACGGAACAGCTAGGCGCTCGCAGGGTCGGTAACAAGGGCAGCAATCCGGTTGCTGCGAGACTCGCTGCCCCATACGGTCACGCCGGTGAACAAGATCGCAGGCGACATCGTGGACGTGATATTGGCACCGGGCGCCGAAAGCCTGGCGGCTCTGGTGGATGCCGCGGGTGGACGGGCCGGGGCGGACTGGGCCGATGTGCTGCTGGTCGACGCGCGCGATGGTGCGGCGCTGCTGCCGGACGTGGAAGCGGCGGCGGTGCATGCGCGGCAAGCCGTGCTGGCGATCGTTTCCGATCATGCGGGCGCCGCTGCCGCTTACGACGCGGGCGCGACGCATGTTGCGGTTGGCGAGCCGACCAGCGAATCGCTGGCGCTGGCGCTGCGTTATGCCGGTCGATACGCGCGGCGCCTGCGTGGCAATGGGCGGATGCGGCGGGCGGGCGAACTGGCCGAAGGTGCGGTGGCGCGCTTTATAGCCGCGGGTGATCCGGTGGAGCCGGCAACGGTGGCGGTGGTGGCGATCACCCATTTCGACACAGTGAATGCCGCGTTCGGTCGCGAAGTCGGCGATCAGTTGCTGCGCGAGGCGGCGGGGCGGCTGACCGCGGTGCTGCCGCCTTATGCCGTGATCGAACGCGATCAGGGCGCGCAGTTCATCATCGCCGTGCGCGAGGACGTGGAGGCGGCGCGCAGGCGCATCGCCGCGATCGAGGGTGCGCTGGCGCGGTGCTTCATGCTGGGGCGCGAGGAAGCATGGCTGGGCGCGCGGATTGGCGTGGCGCATCGCGATGACGGTGAGGCTGCAGGCTCGCTGCTAGCGCGGGCGCGCGAGGCGCTGACGGCAGCAGCAGCAGGCGATGCGCCGCAGGTACGGGTGGCGCCGCAAGGCCATGTTGCGGCGGGGCTGGATCTTGCCGCCGATCTGCACCGCGCGATCGACCGGCGCGAAATCGACATCCTGTTCCAGCCGCAAGTAGCGTTAGCGACCGATCGCATCACGGGCGTAGAGGCACTGGCGCGGTGGGAGCACCCGAAGCACGGTGTGCTGGGCGCGGGCACGTTGTTTTCCGCAGCCGAGCGGGCGGGGCTGGGACTTGCCTTGTCCGAGCATATTCAGCTGCTGGCGCTGACGCGCGCGGCGGCGTGGGAGGGTGCGCTTGGCAGCCTGCGCGTTGCGGTGAACGTGACGGCGGCGGATCTCGCGCGGTGGGATTTCGCGCCGCATTTCATGGCGCTGGTGGAGCGCGCCGGGATCGACCCGGGGCGGGTGACGGCGGAGGTGACCGAAAGCGGGTTCGTGACCGACCTGCCGCTGGCCGCAACACGGCTGGAGGCGCTGCGCGCGCGTGGGCTCAGGATCGCGATCGACGATTTCGGCACCGGCTATTCGAGCCTTGCGTATCTGAAGGCGCTGCCGCTCGATTACTTGAAGATCGATCGCAGTTTGACGCAGGACATAACGGGCGCACCGCGCGCGCGCGTCGTCGTGCGTGGGATCCTGTCGATCGCCGAAGGGCTGGGCCTCAAGACGATCGCCGAAGGGGTGGAGAATGTGGCGGAGCGCGATCTGCTCGCCGCGGAGGGCTGCACCTATTATCAGGGCTTCCTGTGCGCCGGGCCGCTCGACGAGCGGGCGCTGGCGCGATTGATGGAGGATGACCGCGCATGATCCACGCCCTGCTTGCCCCCATGATGATCGCGGCGGCGGTGCAAGCCGCGCCGGCCGAGACGCCCACCGCCGCGATCGAGACGGAGATGGCGGCGAGTGCGGCCGGCTGGAATGCCGGATCGCTGGAGCGGTTCATGGCGGTCTATGCCGATGATGCGGTTTATGCATCGGGCAAGGAGCTGGCGCGCGGCAAGGCAGCGATCGCGGCGCGTCATGAGAAGAGTTTCGCCGATCGCGCAAACAGCCGCGGACGGTTGTCCTTTCAGCCGGTGGCGTGGCGCACGATCAGCAACGTCCACATGCTGCTGGCGGCGCGCTGGACACTGACGCCCAAAGCCGGCGAGCCGCAGACGGGGCTTACCACCCTTCTGTTCGAGCGGCGCAAGGCGGGCTGGCGGATCATTTCCGACCATAGTTCCTGAGTTGCTGGCCGGGATGAAGATCTACACGATTGGCTATGAGGCCACGACCATGGCCGATTTCCTTGCTGCCTTGACCGGGGCGGGGGTGAAGCGGGTGATCGACGTACGCGCGCTGCCGCTGTCGCGGCGGCCGGGCTTTTCCAAATCAATGCTGGCGGCGACGCTGCGCGAGGCGGGGATCGACTACGTTCACCTGAAGGCGCTGGGCACGCCCAAGCGCGGGCGCGATGCGGCGAAGAAGGGCGACGTGGCGACCCTTCGCGCGGTGTATGATGACCAACTGGCGCTGCCTGAGGCACAGGCGGCCGCCGCGCAGATGCGGGAACTGGCGGCGGAGATGCCGTCCGCGCTGCTGTGTTACGAGCGCGACCCCTGCCATTGCCACCGCACCTTGTTGCTACAGGCGGAAGGTGAGGGTGCCGAGGTGGTCGACCTGTTCACATGACAGATCGGGTGGGCCACGCCGGTCTGCCCCGTGTAGAGGCGGATCATGGCCAAAGCTGATCGACTGAACCGACTCGATACTCGTCGCCTAGAGCTGGAGGCGGAGTACACTGACGCGCTGATCGCGGCGCTGCGTACGACGGCGTCGGGCAAATGGGGGCTGTTCGATCATCAGGGTGATCGCCGGACGCGCGAGAAGACCGCGCCGGTCATCGATCATCTCGCGGAACTCGGACAAGATATCGATAAGATGCGCGAACAGTTGCTGCTGCCGCCGTTCGCACTTCAGCAGGAGTTTCTGCAATCCCGCGGCCGGGTGAATGCGGATGCGGTCGGCGAGCCGAAGCAGGCGCAAGCGTGGCTGGACCGGCTGGCGCACTCCGCCGGGGCGTAGCCGGACGGGGCAGGCGCTGCCCCGGACCGGCCGTTTTTGTCGTCAGCCGGTGACGGGCAGGCGGACGGTGCCGTCGTCAAGCCGCTCAAGCGCGCTGTACGCCACCACCGTGTCGAGCGTCAGTGGCGCGTAAAGATGCGGGAAGAGCTGGCCGCCGCGGCTTTCCTCCCAACGGATCTTGTCGCCCAGCGCCTCCAGGTCGACCGCGGCGACGTGCAGGTTTTCCTGCCCAGTGAAGCGCTTGTCGACCGTTTCGGTGAGCTGCGCGGCGGTGGACAGGTGGATGTAGCCGTCCTGCAGATCGACTGGCGCACCGGCAAAGGCGCCGTCGTGTTCGAGCGCCATCATCTGCTCGTTCGTCAGCACCTTGTACGCGGTCGTCGGCTTGCTCATTGTCCATCCTCCGGGCCGGCGGCGGCGTCATCGCCGATCGTCGCGCCGCTGTCCGGAGCGGTTTCGGGAGCGGAGAGTTCCGTGGCGACGGCCTCTTCCGCTGCGTTCTCGGGCTCGGGCTCCTCGTCGATCCGCGCGCAGCCGACGACATGCTCGCCGTCGCCGACGTTGAACAGGCGCACGCCGGCCGAGTTGCGGCCGATAACGCGCAAGCTGGCTAGCGGCATGCGGATCAGCTTGGCCTGATCGGTGACGAGCATCAGCTGGTCGTTCTTGCTGGCCGGGAAGCTGGCGACGACGGGGCCGTTGCGATCGATATTGTCGATGTTGACGATGCCCTGGCCACCGCGGCCGATGCGGCGATACTCGAATGCCGAGGACAGCTTGCCATAGCCGTTCGCGCAGACGGTGAGGATGAACTGTTCGTGCGCGCGCAGATGCTCGAACCGGTCCATCGGGATCTGCGGCTCACCCTCACGCTCGGTCGCCTTCCACGGGGCGAATCGGAGATACTCCTCGCGTTCCTCCTGCGTGGCGCCGGTGCGGTGCAGGATGGAGAGCGAGATCACCTCGTCGCCGGGCGCCAGGCGCATGCCGCGTACGCCGGTGGAGTTGCGGCTTTGAAATTCGCGCACGTCGTCGCCGGGGAAGCGGATCGCCTTGCCCTGACGCGTGGCGAGAAGGACGTCGTCATTCTCCTCCAGCAGCGCGACGCCGATCAGGCGATCGTCGGCATCGTCGCCTTCGAACTTCATCGCGATCTTGCCGTTCGAGGGCACGTTGGTGAACGCGTCCATCGCGTTGCGCCGCACGCTGCCCCGCGCCGTCGCGAACATGACGTGGAGCTTGCCCCATTCCGCCTCGTCCTCCGGCAGCGGCAGGACGGTGGAGATCGTCTCGCCCGGCTGGAGCGGCAGGAGGTTGATCATCGGGCGGCCGCGGGTGTTCGCGCTGCCCTCGGGCAGGCGCCACACCTTCATGCGATACACGCGGCCGAGGGTGGAGAAGAACAGCACCGGCGTGTGCGTGGAGGTGACGAACAGGCTGGTGACCGCATCCTCGTCCTTCGTCGCCATGCCGCTGCGGCCTTTGCCGCCGCGCGCCTGGGCGCGGAACGCCTCCAGGGGCGTACGCTTGATATAGCCCTGCATGGTGACGGTGACGACCATGTCCTCGCGCTCGATCAGATCCTCGTCGTCGATGCCGTCGGCGGCAGCGGCGATCTCGGTCCGGCGCGGGGTGGCGAAGAGCGTGCGGATCTCGGTGAATTCCTCGCGCATCACCGCGTAGAGCTTCACGCGGTCGGCGAGGATCGCGAGCAGCTCGGCGATCGAGTCGGCGAGCGTTTTCAGCTCGTCGCCGATCTCGTCGCGGCCGAGCGCGGTGAGGCGGTGGAGCCGCAGGTCGAGGATCGCGCGGACCTGGATTTCGGTGAGGCGATAGGTGTCGCCCGTGATCTCCGTTTCGACCGCCTCGACCAGCTTGATATAGCCGGCGATCTCCGCAATCGGCCATTCGCGCGCCATCAGGGAGGCGCGGGCCTCGGCCGGCGAGGCGGAGCCGCGGATGATGCGGACGACCTCGTCGAGGTTGGTCACCGCGATGACGAGGCCGAGCAAGATGTGCGCCCGGTCGCGCGCCTTGGCGAGTTCGAACTTCGAGCGGCGGGTGATGACCTGCTCGCGGAACTGCACGAACGCGGCGATGATGTCGCGCAGCGGCAGCATTTCGGGCCGGCCGCCGCGGATCGCGAGCATGTTGGCGGGGAAGCTGCCCTGCGCCGGCGTGTGGCGCCACAGCTGGTTCAGGACGACGTCGGGGGTCGCATCGCGCTTCAGCTCGATAACGACGCGCACGCCCTCGCGGTTCGATTCATCGCGGACGTCGCCGATGCCTTCGATCCGCTTGTCCTTGGCGGCTTCGGCGATCTTCTCGACCAGCGCGTTCTTGCCCTGCTGGTACGGAATTTCCGTGAGGACGATCGAGCGGCGATCGCCGCGGCCTTCCTCGATGACGTAGCGCGAGCGGACGATGATCGAGCCGCGGCCGGTCTCATAGGCGCTGCGCGCACCCGCCCGGCCGAGGATCACGGCGCCGGTCGGGAAATCCGGCCCCGGCACGATCTCCATCAGTTCTTCGGTCGTCAGCGGCTCGCCGCCTTCGACGGCGCGATCGAGGTAGGCGAGGCAGGCGTCGATCACTTCGCCGAGATTGTGCGGCGGAATGTTGGTCGCCATGCCGACCGCGATGCCGCCCGCGCCGTTGACCAGCAGATTGGGGAAGCGCGCGGGGAGGACCGAGGGCTCGCTTTCCGAGCCGTCATAGTTCGGCTGGAAATCGACGGTGTCCTTGTCGAGATCGTCCAGCAGATAATCGGCCGCGCGGGCAAGGCGCGCCTCGGTGTACCGCATCGCGGCGGGCGGATCGGGATCCATCGAGCCGAAGTTGCCCTGGCCGTCGATCAGCGGCTGGCGCATCGACCAGTCCTGCGTCATGCGCGCCAAGGCGTCATAGATCGCGGTATCGCCGTGCGGGTGGTATTTACCGATCACGTCACCGACGATGCGCGCCGATTTGCGGTACGGCCGATTGTAGGTGAAGCCGCTTTCGTTGGCCGAGAAGAGGATGCGCCGGTGCACCGGCTTCAGACCGTCGCGAACGTCGGGGAGCGCACGCGCCACAATCACGCTCATGGCGTAATCGAGGTAACTGGTCTTCATTTCCTCGACGATGGAGATCGGTGCAATGTCCGATGGGTCGGCGAGGACGGTCTCGTCGGTCAAAACGCTACTTTCGGGTTGGGAGTCGTGTGTCGTGCCGGTCTAGGAGCCTGCAACCGAAATGTCACGCGTGCGGGCGCACATGCTGGCGGCGTCACACCGCGATTTCGGGTACGATCGGCCGCGTCATCCAGCGCGCGGTAGAGCCATAGCCAGCCACCTTGTCGGCCAGCGCAGGCGAGACGGTTTCCTCAGCGAAGCCCAGCCGCTGCCAATATGGCACGGCGCCCTCAACCGCGATGAGTTCGGCGCGCGCCAGGCCCTGCCGCGCCGCGGTGCCGGTGGCGACATCGACCAGGCGCCTTCCGACAGCGGTGCCGCGGCTGGCGGGCGCAACCGCCAGGTCGTGGATGAACAAAATCGCGCGTTCCTTCGGTTCGGACAGGATCGTGCCGATCGCCGGCGGAGACCGGCTCGGCCAGCCATGGGCCAGCAGATAGGCGATCAGCGTTTCGCCGCACGCTTCGGTCCGAATGGCGGCAAAGCAACAGGATTGGCGCAGCGTCAGCCGGCTGGCGAAGGCTGCGGCGTCTTCACGCAGGAATGCGGGATAAGCGAGCGATTGGATCTCCAGCGCCTGCGGCAGATCTGCGACGGTCAGGCGTCGGATCGCGATCGGCGATGCGGACGGACCGACCATCGTCAGGGCGCGATTTCGGTGCCGTCCCAGGCGAACAGCTTGCCGCTGTCCTGCGGCTTCAGCCCGTCGATGACGTCCAGCAGCTGGACGGCGGCGCGGCCCGGCGCGAACAGGTCTCGGCCCGATTGCTGGAACGGCTTCGATAGCTTCGTGTCCACCGTGCCCGGGTGCAGCGCGACCACGATGCCGCGCTCGTTGCGCCGCCTGTCCTCGATCGCCAGTGTGCGCACGAGCTGGTTGAGCGCCGCCTTGCTGGCGCGATAGCCGTACCAGCCGCCCAGCCGATTGTCCGAGATGCTGCCGACGCGGGCCGACAGGATCGCGAGGACCGACCGCCCGGCGCGCGGCATAATCGGCAAAAAGTGCTTGGCAACCAGAGCGGGGCCGATGGCGTTTACCGCATATTGTCTGGCCAGCCACTCCGCATCGAGATCCCGCAGCGCCTTTTCCGGGCCGCGCGCGCCATCGTGCAGCAGGCCGGTGGCGACCACCACCAGTTCGGGCGAGCCGGCGCGCGCCGCTGCCTGCGCCACCGACGCTTCGTCCGTGATGTCGAGTTCGGGGCGGGAGAAGCATTGCACCGCCGCGTCTTCTTCCCGCAACGCTTCTGCCAGCGCGCCGCCGATGCCACCCGAGGCGCCGATGATGACCGTCTTCATGACCTCCGGCTAGGCGCGCAAAGCATTACGTTCAATGTCCATTCAGCGCACTTCCTTGATGAGGGGCCATGAGGACAGTAAGCGCAACAACAAGCATTCACGCTCGAATGAGGAGAGCAGTTTCGATGAAGAGCATTTCCCGCGTTGCCTTCGCGGCCGCGCTGATGGCTGGCGCGGCAGGCATTGCCGTTTCGCCGCCGGCACTTGCCCAGAAGAAGGCGGAGCAGGGCGCCCCCAAGCTGAAGCTCAGCAAGGAGGTGCAGAATGCCGCCGCCGCCGCGCAGAAGGCGATTGCGGCAAAGGATTACGCCACCGCCGGCACGCAGCTGACTGCGGCGCAGGCCGCCGCGAAGACCGAGGATGACCGCTACATCGTCGCCGCGCTGCAGCTGCAGGCCGAGGCGAGCAAGATGCAGGATGCGCGCGCCGCGAACCAGCAGGTGAGCGACCAGGGGCTGAAGGCACCGCTCGAGGCGCTGATCGCCAACCCGAAGACCCCGGCGGTCGACGTGGCGAAGTATAATTATCAGCTCGGCGTCATGGCGGCCAACGCCAAGGACAATGCGGGTGCGGCCACCTATTTCCAGCGTGCGCAGCAGCTCGGCTACAACGACCCCAATCTGCCGCTCCAGCTGGTGAAGCTGAAGATGGACGCGGGCGATGTCGCCGGCGGCACGGCGGAGCTGGAAAAGGCGCTCGACGCGCAGGTCGCCGCTGGCCAGAAGCCGAGCGAAGAGCTGTATAAGTACGCCATCGCGCAGACCAACAAGAAGCGCATGGGCCCGCAGACGGCCAATTGGATCAAGAAGTGGCTGGTCGCTTACCCGACGCGGCAGAACTGGCGCGACGGCATCGTCACCTATGGCCTGACGCAGCAGAGCGCCGTGACGCTGGACAAGGGGCAGAAGGTCGACCTGTATCGCCTGATGCGCGCCAGCAAGTCGCTGGCCGACCAGTATGACTACGAGATCTATGCGCAATGGGCGTATGACCTTGGTCTGCCGTACGAGGCGAAGGCCGTGATCGACGAGGGCAAGGCCGCCGGCAAGCTGCCGGCCGGTGCCGCCGCCGACCTGCTGCGCGTGACCAACCAGGCAATCGCCAGCGAAGGCTCGCTCGCGCCGGTGGAAGCAAAGGCGAAGGCGGGTGCCAACGGCCGTATCGCGCTGAACACGGGCGACGCGTATCTGGGCATGGGCAATTACGCCAAGGCCGTCGAGCTGTACAAGGTTGCGCTGCAAAAGGGCGGCGTCGATGCGGATACGGTGAACACGCACATGGGCATCGCGCTGGCGCAGTCGGGCGACAAGGCCGCGGCGAAGGCGGCGTTTGGCGAGGTGAAGACCGCCCCGCGCAGCGACATCGCTTCGTTCTGGACGCTGTATCTCGACAATCCGCCGTCGGCCTGACCGGCGCGGAAATCGTGAACGGAAAAGGGGTGGCTTCGGCCGCCCCTTTTTTGTTGTGATGATTTACTCTGCGGGCACCACGATCGGCACGCCGGGCGCTGCCTTGGCGGTGCGGATCGTCAGCGACGATTTGACGCTCGCGACGTTGGGCGCGGCGGTGAGGTGCGTCGTCAGGATGCGCTGAAACGATTCGAGGTCCGACGCGACGATCTTCAGGATGAAGTCGATCTCACCGTTCAGCATGTGGCATTCGCGGACCTCCGGAATGCCGGCGACGTGCTTTTCGAAGGCGGCAAGATCGTGTTCCGCCTGGCTGCGCAGGCTGACCATCGCGAAGACGGTGATGGGGAAACCGAGCATCGCCGGCTCGCAATCGGCATGATAGCCGCGGATCACCCCGGCCTGCTCCAGCGAACGGACGCGGCGCAGACACGGCGGTGCGGTAAGCCCGACGCGCTCTGCCAGATCCACATTGGTCATGCGGCCGTCTTCCTGCAGCAGCGCCAATATCTGACGGTCGATCCGATCAAGCACGAAAACCGCCATTTGCACGCAGCATATCGATCACGAACATGCCATCACCTATAGGATAGTTGCGCGACAACGCAATTGTCGATCAATGGCTTTGGTCACGATTCATTTGTTTTTCCGCGTGTATGGGTTCGCTACGAGCGACGCCGGTTGGCGGCATCGTCGCCGGCGGAGAATGGGTTAGTGCGTGCGGTTCGACGATAGCCTCAAAACGGTGCTTGCGGCCGATGCGTCCACCGCCTTTGGCGCGCAGGCGACGTTTCGGCAGCTTGCCGACCTGATCGCACGCGGCCGCGTGGCGGCGGATGCGGAGACGCTGGCGCGTCTGCGGCAATTGCGCGACCAGGTGCCGGCGAGCGTCAGGGCCGCCGTGGCGCGCAGCTTCGCCCTGGCGCAGCCGCCCAAGGATCTTGTCGCCGTGTTTGCGGAAGACGAGGCGAGCGTTGCGTCTGCCGTGCTGCGCGGGGTGCGCCTGCCGGCGGGTGATTGGATCACGCTGATCCCTGCGCTGCGGCCGAGCGGGCGGGCGGCGCTGCGGCGGCGCGAAGATCTCGATTCAGATGTGATGCGCGCGCTGGAAAGCTTCGGCTCCACCGACTTCGCGCTGGCCTATGTGCCCGGCGGGGACGAGGACGCGGCGGCTGTAGGCATCGGCACCTCCGCTGAGGCGGAAAGCGTTGAGCCTTCGCACCCTGCACCAGAGCCAGAGCCAGCGATTGTGGCCCGGCCCGGGCCTGTGGCCACTGGCTTCGACATCGCCGATCTGGTCGATCGGATCGCCAGTTATCAGGAGCAGCGCGCTGCCGCGCCGGTCGCATCGCCGCTGCCGGAGGTGGATCGCTTTCGCTTTCAGACCGATGTGTCGGGCATTGTGCGCTGGACCGATGCGGCGCCGCGCGGCGCGCTGATCGGTGCCGATCTGATCGGAGCAGGTCTGCTTGCCGGCGGCACGACAGGTCAGTTGAAGCACGCGATGGACGTGCGCGATGCCGTTGCGCAGCGGATGAGCTTCAACGATGCGTGGCTGACGCTGGACGGTGCCGGGCCGCTCGGCGGGACATGGCAGGTGTCGGCCGTGCCGCTGTTCGATCCGGCGACCGGATCGTTCATCGGTTACCAGGGCGCAGCGCGGCGCTCGCGGCTCGATCGTATCGCGGCCGAGGTGGCGGAGAAGGGCAATGCGGAGGGGCTGCGGCGGCTGGTGCACGAGTTGCGCACGCCGACCAATGCGATCGCCGGCTTTTCCGAACTGATCGAAACGCAGTTGCTGGGCCCGGTCGCGCCGCCCTACCGCGAGCGGGCGGGCGCCATACGGCTGCTCGCCGCGGACCTGGTGGCGACGATCGAAGACCTCGATATGGCGGCGCGGATCGAGGGGCGGGCGTTGTCGCTTCGGCCTGAAACGGTGCCGCTGCGGCCGCTGCTCGAGCAGGTAACGGCCGATTCCCGGCCACTCGCGGCCACGCGTGGATGCGCGCTCGAGTTGGCGCCTGGCGGCGACGGCGTGGCCCTTCGCTGCGACGAGCGTGCGGCGGAGCGGCTGCTGGTGCGGCTGGTCGCGACGCTGGCTTCATCGGCGGAGCAGGAGGAAGCGATCTGCTTTTCGACCAGCGGGGCGGAAGGCGAGGCGACCATCTCCGTGACGCGCCCGCGTGCGTTGGCGGATATGTCGGAAGAGGAGTTGCTGCGCGTCGAGGCGTCGAGCGACGACCAGGTGCCGGGCGCGCCGCTGCTGGGCACCGGCTTTGCGCTGCGCCTTGCGCGTAATCTGGCTATCCAGCTGGGCGGCACGCTGACCATCGCGCCCGACCGGATCATGGTGGCGCTGCCGGTCGACGATGACGCGGCGCACGCGGGCGAGGCAGGGCAGGCCGCATCGACCTGATGACGGGTTCGGGCGGCTCCCGAGGTTGGCGGATGCCGCCGCCCGCGCCGCAGCAGCGGATCGTCTGGCCGGCGGCGTTCGGCCGGCGCTTCGTGGTGTTCGTCGATACGGAAGAAGAGTTCGACTGGGCGGCGCCCTTTTCGCGCGCGGCGCGGTCGGTTTCGGCGATTGCCGCGCTGCCCGAAATGCATCGCCGCTTTGTCGATCGCGGCGTCCACCCCTATTACCTGTGCGACTATCCCGTGGTGGCCGATCCCCGTGCCGCGGCGACGCTGCGGGGGCTGGTGGCGGATGGGCGCTCCGGGATCGGTGCGCAGTTGCACCCGTGGGTCAATCCGCCGCATGCCGAGGAGCCGTCGGCGCACCTGTCCTTCGGCGGCAATTTGCCACCCGAGCTGGAGGCGCAGAAGCTTGACCGACTGACGGCGACGATCGCCGACGTGTTCGATCGTGCACCGCTGGCGTTTCGCGCCGGTCGCTATGGCCTCGGCCCACGCACGCTGGGGCTGCTCGCCGAGCGCGGCTACCGGCTCGATACGTCCGTCAGGTCGTTTCACGATTACAGTGCGCAGGGTGGGCCGGATTATCGCGCGATCGGCCCGGATGCCTTTCGCGTACCGCAGGCGCCGGGGCTGATCGAGCTGCCGCTGACGACCATCTTCACCGGGCTCTTGCGTCGCGCAGGCGCGCCCGTCCACCGCGCGGCGACAAGACTGCCGCGTGGGGCAGGGCTGCTGGCGCGCTCGCGCTTGCTGTCGCGGGTGCCGCTGACCCCCGAGGGCGTTTCCATCGCGGAAGCATCGGCCGCGGTCCGGCTGGCGGCGCAGGACGGGACGCGTCTGCTGACCCTGTCGTTTCACTCACCCAGCCTGGTGCCCGGCCATACCCCTTATGTGCGCAACGAGCAGGATGCCGCGCAATTCCATCGATGGTGGACTGCCATGCTCGACCTGTTGGACGCGCAAGGCTTTGCGCCGGCCAGCCTGGACGAGGTGCTGCAAGCGGCGGCGCAGGATCGCGACACTCCCGCACGCCCCTGAGGCGCGACGACAACATTTCTAAAATGAGCCGCGGAACCTTTATGCGGCATGACCATTTTGATGCGCGAAGGCCCGCAGAATGATGGCGAGGCGCGCCGCAAGAGCATGCTGTCTGTTGCATGAAGACGGCAAGGGTTCGCGGCCCCTGATGCAGCGAACTCTCATACTTCAGTCTGAAGCGGTGCCGCGTCCCCGGTGCCGGTAAGATTTCGTTAGCGACGTGAGCCCCTGGTGCGTGGTGTTGTCTCCACCGCACGGGCTATCCCCATGGTTCTACCCTCTTTTGTCACACGCACGATCGCCGTCGCTGCCGTTGCATTTGCCGTGCCGGCCATTGCAGGCGCAGGGCCGCTTCAGGTCACGTCCAAGGTCTTTATCGAAGCGCCGACCCGCGCCGCCGACGGCAGCGCGAAGATGACGCTGATGCCGGCGAAGAAGGCCGTGCCGGGCGATCGGGTCGTCTTTGTCTTGGCCTATCGCAACACGGGCGCGCAGCCGCTCGACAAGCTGGTGTTCGACAATCCGCTGCCCGCCGGCATGGCCTATCGCGCGCCGGCGCAGGGCTCGGCCGCGCCCGAGCTGTCGGTCGACGGCAAGACGTATGGCCCGCTTTCCACGCTGCGCGTCGCCGCTGCCGGTGCGCCGGCCCGGCCGGCCCGCGCCGACGATGTCACCCATGTGCGCTGGCGGCTGAACGGCCCGCTGGTAGCGAACGGCCAAGGGCAGTTCGCATTTCAGGCCGTTCTCAAGTGACCTGCGCGGTTCCGACCGCGTCTCCCTCCACCTTTCAACAAGTGAACAACCAACATGACCGCACGTAACATGAAGATGCTGCTGCTGTCGGGCGCCGCGACGCTCGCCGGGTTGGCAGGAAACGCCCAAGCGCAGACGGCGACACCGGCAGGCACCACCGTCAGCAACACCGCCTCGGTCAGCTACACCGTCAACGGCGCGCAGCAGACCACCAACTCGACCACCGCGAGCTTCGTGGTCGACCGCAAGGTGAATTTCACCGTTGTGCTCGACCAGCCGGGTAACACGTCGGTGAACCTTGGCCAGCAGGACGCGGTGCTGCGGTTCAAGGTGACGAACACCACCAACGCGGTGCAGGATTTCTGGCTCGATCCCGATCAGACCACCCTTTCAGTCGGCATCATCACCGGCACCGACAATTTCGACGTCACCGGCCTGAAGGCTTATGTCGATTCGAACGGCAACGGCACCTATGAACCTGGTGTCGACACGCGTGAGTATATCGACGAACTGGCGCCCGACGCCTCGGCCACGGTGTTCATCGTCGGCAACGTTCCCACGACCGCCGGTATCATCATGGCGCAGGCATCGCTGCACGTGCTGGTCGCCGCGGGCGGCGCATCGGGTTCGAAGGGCGATCTGCTGGTCGCGACCGACCTCAACCTGGGCAATGCCGACAATGTCGTCGACGTGGTGTTCGCCGACGACGACAGCGATGGCACGCTGAACCTCGGCGATATCGCTCGCAACGGCCAGGGCCGTGCTTATGGCGCGTATGAGATCGGCGCGCAGAACGTGGCGCTGACCGTCACCAAGTCCGCGCTGGTCCTGTCGGACCCCGTCAACACGCTGAATCCGAAGGCCATTCCGGGCGCGGAGGTGCAATATTGCCTGCTCGTCCAGAACGGCACGGCGCTGACCGGCGCAAACGGCGTTGTGCTGACCGACGTGGTGCCGACCAACACCACCTATGTGCCCGGTTCGATCACGATCGGCGCACCGGGCGGCACCTGCGTGTTGCTGGGCACGACCGAGGATGACGATGATTCGGATGCCGGCGAGCTCGACGGCTTCACCGCGTCGTTCAACGCTGCGAGCAAGACGGTGACGGCGAATGTCGGCAGCGTTGCCGGCCTCGGCTCGGTCGCCGTCGCGTTCAAGGTGACCATCAACTAATCCACCCACACGGCTGAAACCCCACCGGCGCGCGCGTGAGGCGCGCGCCGGAAGGCTCCCGCATGTCGAAAATCCGCGCGCTCCTGACCCTTGCCGCCCTGTCGCTGGGCATGGCCGCCGCACAACCGGGTGCGGCGCAGGATGCTGCGCGCATCACCAATACCGCCATGCTGCGGTACGACGGCCCGACCGGGCCGATCACCATTCCTTCCAACACTGTCACCATCGATGTCGCGCACGCCAAGCGGCCGACCCGGTTGAGCATCAACCTGCTCCCGATCGGTTTCGAGCTGCGCGGCATGAAGTGCGAGACGGTGCCCACGCTCTCCTATACGCCCGCCCCGATCGACGCGGCGGATTTCGCCCGCGCGCCGGTGGCAAAGACCGTAGAACCACGCCAGGCGGTGATCATCGCGCTGGATAATGAGGGCGGCAACCGCGATCCGATGGTCCGGGAAATCTCGTGGGTTCGCGTGGAAAGCCAGTTCCAGAAGCTGCAACTGCCGCTGCTCGAAACCGGGCCGGACACCGGCATCTTCGCCGGCGGCATTCCCGAGCCGCAGCCCGTTCCCTCGGCATGTGAGCTGCGACTCGACCGCGGCGCGCACTTGTCGCTGCACTTCGACGAGGACGAGTTCAGCTTCGGCTCGACCTATACGCAGCTGATCGACCCGACCGGCTATCTGTTCGATTCGCAGACCGGCGCGCTGGTCGACGGGGCGGTGGTGACGCTGGTCGACGAAAGCGGGCGGCCCGCCACCGTCTATGGCGACGATGGCGTCAGCGCGTATCCATCGACCGTCGTGAGCGGCGGCAGCGTGACCGACGCGAGCGGCCGCGTGTACGATTTTCCGCAAGGGAATTACCGCTTTCCGCTGACCGCACCGGGCACCTATCGGCTGAAGGTGGAGCCGCCCGCCGATTATCGCGCGCCCACCGCGCGGCCGCGCGCCGAGCTGGACGCGCTGCGCGATCCGCGGGGCAAGCCGTTCCTGTTGAACTCGGCATCCTTTGGCGAGCCGTTCACGCTGAGCGATCCCAACCCCTTCATTGCCGACATTCCGCTCGACCGCGCGGGCGAAACGCGCTTGCTGCTGACCAAGACGGCATCCGTTCGCGAGGCGAGCCCGGGCGACGTGGTGCATTATGTGGTGCGGGTCGAGAACCGCTCGGGTGCAGCGGCGAGCGGCGTCGAGCTGAACGACATTCTGCCCAAGGGGCTGAGCTATCGGCGTGGATCGACGCGCGGCGCGGACGAGCCGACGGTATCGTCGGACGGGCGAACGCTTGCGTTCCGCGTGCCGGCGATCGCCGCAGCGCGCCAGGCCGAGATCCGCTATGCCGTGTCGATCAATCCCGGCGCGCCGACCGGCGAGGCGGTGAACCGCGTGCTGGCATCGGGCAGCGGCGGGGTGACCGGCAACGAGGCGGCGGCATCGGTGCGGATCAAGGCGCTGCTGTTCACCGACGGCTTCACGCTGATCGGCCGCGTTACCGAGGGCGGGTGCCGTGACCCCGAGGCGGGACGGCGCGGCATTCCCGGCATCCGCCTGATGCTGGAGGACGGCACGTTTGTCGCGACCGACAAGGACGGGCTGTACCATATCGAGGGCGTGCGCCCCGGCCGCCACGTCGTCCAGATCGACACCGCCAGCATTCCCGCCACGCATGAGGCGGTGACGTGCGATGCCGACACCCGGCAGGCGGGCAGCGCTACCTCGCGCTTCGTCGAGAGCGCGGGCGGGCTGTTGCAGCGTGTCGATTTCCAGCTGCGTCCGACCGGCGTGGCGCCGGCGAAGGCGGCCGATGCGCTGCCGGTGGCGACGCCCGCCGCCGATGCGGCGGGCGATCGCGACTGGCTGGCGGACGCGACGCCGGGCGTAGAGTTTCTGTTCCCGACGGTTGACCATAACCCGCGGGCGCCGGTGGTGCGTGTGGTGATCAAACACGGGGCGCAGCAGCGGGTGGCCTTGCGGATCAACGGTGCTGCGGTGGACACGCTGGCCTTTGACGCCACCGACACGCGCGGCGAGATCGCGATTTCGCGCTGGACCGGCATCGGCCTGGTACCGGGCGCCAATCTCCTCGAGGCGCGGGTGCTGGATGGCGAGGGGCGGGTCGCGCAGGTGCTGACCCGCACGGTGCATGTCGCCGGGGCGCCGGCCAGCGCGACGCTGGTGCCTGAGGCGAGCCGACTGGTTGCGGACGGGCTCACCCGCCCGCTGCTCGCCATCCGCCTTGCCGATCGCAACGGACGGCCGGTGCGGGACGGCACCATCGTGCCGGTGGCGATCGCCGCGCCGTATCGCGTCGCCATCGAGCCTGATCAGGATGCCACGCGCGGCCTGCTGGCGCAGCCCACGCCCGCCGCCGTCGCGCGGGTCATCGGTGACGAGGGGCTGGCCTATGTGGTGCTGGAGCCGACGACGCAGGCGGGCGCGCTGCGCGCCACGGTGATGCTGAGCGACGGCAAGGTTTCGCGCGCAGTCGATACGCGGGCGTGGCTGACCGGCGCGGCGAAGGACTGGATGCTGGTGGGCTTTGCCGCCGGCACGCTGGGACACGATACGCTGAAGACGCGCAGCACCGATCTGCCCCGCCACACGCGCGGCAAGGTGGTGCGCGACGGGCAGCTCGCTTTCTATGCCAAGGGGCGGATCAAGGGATCGTGGCTGCTGACGATCGCCTATGACAGCGACCGGGCGTATGACCGCAGCCGCGGGCTGCTGGGCGTGATCGACCCGGACCGCTATTACACCGTCTATGGCGATCGCAGCCGCCAGGGGCAGGATGCGGCCACCTCGCGCAAGCTGTACCTGCGGCTGGAGCGGCGCGAGTTCTACGCCCTTTTCGGCGATTTCGAGACCGGCATGACGATGACGCAGCTGACCCGCTACAGCCGCACGCTGAACGGCGTGAAGGCGGAATATAGCGGCAAGCGCGTGAGCGTGGCGGGCTTCGCGGCGCACAGCGACGAGGTTTATGCCCGCGACGAGATCCGCGGGGCCGGGCTGACCGGGCCGTATCGCCTGTCGGGCCGTGACATCGTGCCGAACAGCGACAAGCTGCGGCTGGAGGTGCGCGACCGGCTGCGCCCGGAGCGGGTGCTCTCGGCCACGCCGATGACGCGGCATATCGATTATGACATCGACCCGACGATCGGCACCATCCGCTTCCGCGACCCGGTGCGGGGCAAGGATCTGGCCAACAATCCAGTGTTCATCGTCGTCGATTACGAAACCTATGGCCGCGGCAAGAAGCTGAGCGCGGGCGGGCGCGCGGCGGCCAAGCTGGCCGGCGACGCGGTGGAATTGGGCGTCTCGGCGATCCGCGACGAGGCGCAGGGCGCCACCGTCGCCGGCATGGACCTGCGCGCAAAGCTGAACGACACCACCGAGCTGCGCGCCGAGGCGGCGACCGGCGGCGCGCAGGGGATCGGCACGGGGCAGGCGTGGCTCGCCGAAGTGGAGCATCGCGGCGCCCGGCTCGACATGCTGGCCTATGCCCGCCAGCAGGACACCGCCTTTGGCGTGCGCCAGCAGAGCGTGGTGGAGGCGGGCACCCGCAAGTTCGGCTTCGACGGGCGCTGGACCGCGACCGACCGGGTGTCGCTGACCGGAGCGGCGTGGCGCGAGGTACAGATCGACGGGCCGGGCCGGCGCATGGCGGGCGAGGCGCGGGTGGAGCTGCGGCGGGCGGCGGGGACGATCTTCGCCGGCACGCAGTTCGCGTTCGACACGGGGCTGGACGGGCAGGATCGCAATTCGAAGCTGCTGACGCTGGGCGGCACGCAGGCGCTGCTGGGCGGCAAGCTGTCGGTAACGGCACAGACGCAATTCGCCCCCGACGGCGCAAAGGACAGCGTGGACTTTCCGGCGCGCCACCAGCTGATGGCGGCCTATCGCCTCACCCCCGCGATCCGCCTGATCGGTGGCTATGAAATTGCCGAGGGCAAAGACGCGACGGTGAACAATGCACAGATCGGTCTGGACGCGACACTGTGGCCGGGTGGCAAGGTGACGGGGACGCTCAACCAGCAGGCGTCGGGCGGCGTTGCGGGTGGGTCAGGCGCTTCGCGGCTGTACGGCCAATATGGCGTGATCCAGTCGGTGACGCTGGCCAAGGCGCTGACGCTGGATGCGACGCTGGACGCCAGCACCACCGTGCGCGGCGCCATTCCGGCCGGCGCGGCGATCCGCCCTTTCCAGGCAGGGAGCGGCGGGAGCATCGGCATGATCGACGCGGCGAACAATGATGGCGATTATGTCGCGATGACGCTGGGCCTTACCTATCGCCACGATCAGTGGAACTGGCGCGGGCGATTGGAGCACCGCCGCTCGGATCAAAACGATCGCTTCGGCGTGACGGCCGATGTTGTCCGCACGCTGGGCGAGGGGAAGACCATTGCCGCTGGCCTGCGTTATTTCACGGTGACGCAGCAGGACGGCGCCACCGCCCGCAGCCTGTATGCGGATGTGGCAGTGGCGTGGCGGCCGCTCGACAGCCGCTGGTCGGTGCTTGACCGGGCCGAGCTGCGCCGCGAGCGTGCGGATGGCGCGATCATCGGCCGCAATGCGCTGGGCGTGCCGGGCGGCAACGGCACCGGTCAGGACACGCTGCGCGCGATCCACAATATCGCGGTGAATTACCGCACCGGATCAGAGGGCGATGCGCACGGCTTGTCGGGCACCGTGTACCACGGCGCGAAATGGGTGCGCGGCAGCTATGGCGATGACGATTACACCGGCTTCATCCAGGTTCTGGGCTTTGATCTGCGGCAGGATCTCGGCCAGCACGTCGACATCGGCGTGCAAGGCTCGGTGCAGCATGCGCTCAACCCCGGCCGCGTGGCGTTCAGCGCCGGCCCGTCGATCGGCGTGTCGCCTGCCAAGGACATGTGGATCAGCGCCGGCTACAACATTGCCGGCTATCGCGACCGTGATTTCGAGGATGATCGCTACACACGGTCGGGTGCGTATGTGACGATGCGAATGAAGTTCGATCGCGATACGCTGGGCCGGATGGTGGGGCGCGAATGAGGCGGCTTCTGCTCCTGATCGCCGGCGTGGCGGCAGCTCCGGCGCTGGCCGATCCGATCAGCGTCTCCAAGAGCGCGCAGGTCGTCTCCGCGCCGATCGCGACAAACGTGCCGCGATCGATCCCGGGCGCCGAGGTGGATTACACGATCGCGTTGTCCAATCCGCTGGGCAACATCGGCAAGACCGTTCGCGTCACCGCGTTCGAAGATCCGCTGCCGCCCGGCACCATGCTGCGCGTGCGCGATCTCGGTGCCGCAGGCAGCGGGCCGGTTGAGTTCGTCGACGGCGCGCTTCTTGGGCTTGGCGCTAGCGGGCTGACCTACAGTTTCGGCGGGCTTGCCAGCACGGTCGACAGCCTTGAATTCTCGAATGGCACCAGCTGGGGCTATACGCCGGTGCCGGATGCCGACGGCTACGATCCAGCGGTGCGGGCGATTCGCGTGAAGCCGACCGGCACGTTCAAGACGAGTGGCTCCTTTACCCTGCGTTTTCGGGTGAAGATCCGCTAGCCAAGGGTGGTTGGTCCGCGGCCTTGAGCCAATGCGTGATGGCAACAATGGCGGTGCGGCTGGTTCGCCGCGCGTCTTCGATGCCGCGCGCCAGGTCCGCGTCGCGCCATGCCTCACTGGCGGCCGCGAACCCCAACGTGCCGGCGAGGCCCGAGAGTTTATGGCCGTCTGGCAGGTCGCCTCGCGACAAAGCCGCGAGCGCACCTCGCAGCTCGTCGCGCAAGCTGGCGGCCAACTGCTCGACGGCAGGGCGGCCGAAGGCGTCGGCAAGACGCTCGAGTGCGGTGAGGTCCGGCGGCAGCCAGCGGGTGAATAATGCCGTCAACTCGGCCTCGTCTTCCTCACCGGTGATCCATGCATCATGGCCGGCCGCCGATCGAGCGGACGGCACCCCCAGAACGATGCTCAGCTTCGCGTCGTCGGCAAGTGATGCTTGATCGTCAGAGCTGGGTGACGACACGACCATTGCTGCATCGGTTGACGTTGCAGCATCGCTCGAAAGTATAGACCAGCCCGCGCCGCTCAATGATTCAAACAGGAATGAACTCTCTTTCAATACGGTTTGAAGGACAGCGGTATAATGTGTTTTACGTATTTATTCCTCCAGCTTTTTATTTGCCAGTTGTTAGCAAAGTGTCTGCCGCCGCGCTATTTGTTAGTGACAGCACGTTCGATCATCGGGCAGCGACGCAAGGGAAAGATGCCGCAATCCAATCCGAGCAGCCGTATTCTGATTGCCGACGACCATCCGCTAACGCGCGAGGGGCTCGCGTTGGCAGCCCGCGCCGCCTCGCAAGGCGTGTCTGTCGACACGGCTGGATCTATCAAAGAAGCCTTGTTCATGGTGAGCGAACGTTCAACCTATCGGCTGATCCTGCTCGATCTCGTTTTGCCGGATGCGCACGGTTTTTCCGGGCTGATGCAATTGCAGCATGTCGCCAAAGCGACGCCGATCGCGATGATTTCCGCCAAGGAGGATGCGCCCTTGGTAGAGGCGGCCCGGGCGCTTGGCGCGGCTGGATTTCTTTACAAGACACGCCCACTCGATGTGCTTGTCGGCGAGATACGTGAAATCCTGGCTGGCAATTGCGTATTTGCGCATGAGCCGAGCAGCGGCAGTGCGGCGGCGCTGAGCAAGCGGATTGCCAGCCTGTCGAGCGCGCAACTCAAGGTGCTCGTCGCGCTGGCCGATGGGCGCCTCAACAAGCAGATCGCGGGCGATCTCGCCTTGTCGGAGGCAACGGTGAAGTCGCATCTTTCGGCGATCTTTCGCAAGCTCGGCGTCGTGAATCGCGCGCAAGCGCTGCTGGCCGTGCAGCCGCTGCTCGGCGGCCAGGTGGCTGGCGGCGTGGCCACGTGAAATTGGCGCCGCCGCGCAAGCCATCGGCGTGGCCCTTTGTCGCCGTTGCATTGCTGATCCCCATCGTGCTTGCGGTGACGTTGTTATGGATTCAGGCGGAATATAGCCGCTGGGAAACGCTGCGGGTCGGGGCGCAGCAATCCTACAGCCGGCGTAGCCAGCTCGTCGATCTGCTCTCCACGATGCGCGCGGCGGAAACGAGCGAGCGCGGCTATGCGCTGGGCGGCGACGATCAGTCGCGCGCCCGCTACGTTGCGGCGGAGGGGGCGGTGCGTCGTGAGTTGCGCAACCTCTTCCGCGCGTATCGGCAGGAACCGTCACCACCGCAGATCGGAGAGTTGAGCCGTATTGCCGACGCCAAGTTCGCTGAAATGGACGAGGTGATCCACCTATACGATCGGCTTGGCGCCGCCGCGACGCGGAGCCGGATCAACGAAGGTGACGGTCAGCGGCTGATGGCGCAGTTCGAGCAACTGGTCGGGCACATCTTTCGTCGCGAGATCCAGGTCGGCGACCAACGCGTAAAGGCGTTCCGCGCGCGTGCGGCATGGATCGAGTGGATGATGTGGGTCATCGCCGCAATCGCAAGCGTGGCGCTGACGATTATCCTGACGCAATTGTGGCGACAGCGCCGCGCCAAATACAAGGCCGCGCTCGCCGCGTATGAAGCGGCCGAGCGCAACCAGACAATCCTGAACGCTACCGCTGACCCGATCGTGATCATCAATCCAAGCGGGACGATCGAGACGATCAACGCCGCCGTCACGCGCGTGCTGGGCTATACGCCGGAAGCGGCAGAACGCCGCGACATTGCGATGCTCTCCGATATTGCGCCCGGAGCCGACAATTTCATGAAGCGGATCCGGCTGGCGGACGGCAGCCTGCGCACCAGCTTTCTTCCGGAACAGCCGATCCGAACGCAGTTCGGGGAAACGATCCTGTTCGATGTCGCGCTGGGTGTCATGCGGCTGCCCGATGGCGATCATATCGTCGCTTCGCTGCGTGACACGACCGAACGCCAGCGGCTCGATCGGCTGAAGGATGATCTGATCTCCACCATCAGCCATGAATTGCGCACGCCGTTGACCTCGGTGATCGGCGCCCTGTCGTTGCTGCGGGCCGATGCTGCCGGCGCCTTGCCCGAAGAGGCGCAGGAGCTTGTGCAAATCGCCGAAAGCAACGGGCAGCGGCTGATCCGGCTGATCAACGACATGTTGGACATCGACCGGATCGAGGCCGGCAATTTCCGCTTGGCCACCGCGCCGCTCGACCTACGCGACGTGGTGCGGCGGGCCTGCAATGATCATGCGGTGCTCGCCACCAGTTACGCCGTGACACTGGACTGTCAGCTGCCGGACGAACCCCTGATGGTCGAAGGCGACGAAGCCCGCCTGCTTCAGGTGCTCGCCAATCTTCTGTCCAATGCGGTCAAGTTTTCGCCAGAGGGCGGCAAGGTGACGGTCTGCGCCCGCCATGACGCGCGCGCGTTGCTGGTCGAGGTGGCGGACGAGGGGCATGGCATCGCCGAGGAGTTTCGCAGCCGTATCTTCGGCCGGTTCGAGCGTGCACCACGATCGGAAGGGTGGTCTGGTACGGGGCTGGGGCTTGCGATCGACCGCGACATCGTGACGCGGCATGGGGGGGACATCTGGTTCGAGGATCGGCCGACCGGCGGCACGCGCTTCGTCTTCTCACTACCGGCGATCGATGCCGCCGATGCGGCGGGCGCCGCTGCGAATCGCGGGCTTGTTCTGATCTGCGAGGGTGATGTCCGGCTGGGGGAGGAACTGCAGAAGCTCGTTGAGGCAGAGGGGCTGACGAGCCGGGTGGTGACCTCCGCAGCGGCGGCGCGCGATGCACTGGCCGACGGCGGCTACGACCTGCTGATACTCGACATGGCGCTGGATGACCCACTTGCCTTGTCGCTCGCCCGCGACGTCCGGCGGGCGGTCGCGCCCGGTGCGCTGTCGATCATTCTTGTGTCGCCGGACGGCAAGGGTGACGCAACGGCGCGGTTCTCGCTCGATCTGGTCGACTGGATGGACAAGCCGGTCGATCCGGCACGGCTCAAGGCTGCGCTCGCGGCGGCGATGCCCGCCAACAGGACGGGCATGCCGATCGTCCTCCATCTCGATGACGATCAGGATACGCTTGACGTGACCGCACGGACGTTGTCCGGCACCGCGCGTATCCTGAAGGCGCGATCGCTGGCCGATGCGCGCGCGATCCTGCGAAGCCAAACTCCGGACCTCGTGATCCTCGACTATCACCTGGCGAGCGGGACGGGGCTCGACTTGCTGCCGGACCTCACTACGACGCGCGGCGTTGCAATCCCCGCGATCGTCTATTCGGCGCATGACGTCCTGCTCGATCCCGAGGCGCTGATCGACGCTGTGGTGGTGAAATCGCGGCACTCGGCGGCCGACCTGAAGGCGACGATCCGGCGTGTGCTGTCCGTTCGGCACGAGAGGGCGGCATGACGGCGACCGGCGATCTGCCCATCCTGTACGTCGATGATGACAAGGACATCCGCCACATCGTGCGACTCGCCCTGTGGCGGGACCCGCGGATCGACTTGCGGCTGGCGAGCGGCGGGGCGGAAGCCCTGGCGCTGGTGGCCGACGAAGCGTGGCGACCCGCCGTTGTTTTGCTTGACGTGATGATGCCCGATCTGAGCGGGCCAGAAGTGATGGCCGCGATGCGCAGCATTCATGGGCTCGGCGACGTGCCGTTCATCTTCGTCACCGCCATGGGGCGGCAAGCGCAGATCGACGACTATCGTGCGCTGGGTGCGGCGGGCGTGATCGTCAAGCCGTTCGACCCGCTGACGCTGCGGGAGACGATCGGCAAGCTGGCTGGTTTCTGACGGCGAGCTGTCATGCGGAGGCGGGCAGGAGTCGGGCTGTGCGTAGGCTGCGGCGATGGTAAGGGAGACAGGATTCGAACCTGCGACATCCTGCTCCCAAAGCAGGCGCGCTACCAGACTGCGCCACTCCCCGACGCTTGTGCTCGCTAGGCGTTGTTCTCGCCCGGCGCAAGTGACACGCGGTGGGCCCGGCAGGACTCGAACCCGCAACCTAGCCGTTATGAGCGGCCAGCTCTAACCGTTGAGCTACAGGCCCGTCCGCGCGGTAACTGCCTAAGCTCAGTCGTGCGCCGCGGCAATGGCCAACCGGCAGCACGGCAGAGATAAGCGCCCCACATAAAAGGAAAGGCGCCCCTGCATGAACAGGAACGCCTTCTCTTTAAGCAAAAGCTGTGGGCAGAAGCCCAGACAGCTATTACTGCATGTTGTCGACGCGCTCGTCAGCCGCGTCACGGACGTTGTCCGCTGCGTCTTCCATGTTGTCAGCCGCGTTCTCGAGACCTTCGGCCGCCATCGCGTTGGTCGAGTTGTCGGCCATGTCCTCGAGGTTGTCCGCCATCATTTCCATGTTGTCGGCCATCATGTCGGCGTTGTTCTCGACCGCGGCGGCCTCCGGCGACTTCGAGCAAGCAGCCACGGACATCAGGCCGGCGGCGGCAGCGATCAGAACGATCTTCTTCATTCGAATGCTCCCAAGCATTTAATTCGTTTCGCGGCCGACCCAGTTGCCGACGCGATTTCCGGCAAATACCTGACCAATCCGGTGGGTCAATGAGGAAATTCATCTGGGAGCAAGGTTCGCGACGAACCGATTTAGCGCGCCGGCCGCTCAACCGGCCCGATTTCCTCCGGTGCGTTGGCCACAATCGCCAGCATTGTCGTCCAGGCGGCGACGCTCTGGCGCAGCTTTTCGGGGTCAACGCGGTCAAGCGTATCGTCGGGCGTGTGGTGCACATCGAAATAGTCCAGACCGGACTGGTTGAGGTCCACCCCGGCGACGCCCTGCGCCACGATCGGGCCGATGTCGGCGCCGTCGCCGGCGGTGCCGTTGCCGCGCACAATACCGAGAGGGCCAAGTGCGCTGGCCAGCCGGTCGCCGATCGACTTGGCAGAATCGGGGAGGGCGGTTTCGAAGCGCCAGACGTTGTCGGCGCCGAAATCGCTTTCCGCGGCAACGACGTGCCGCTCCTGTCCATGCCGTTCGGCATAGGCGCGCCCGCCAAAGCCGCCGACTTCCTCCGCGCCGAACCACACGACGCGGATGGTGCGGCGGGGGCGCTTGCCGCTGTCGAGGATATGCTTGGCCGCAGCGGCGGTTATCGCCACGCCGCTGGCATCGTCGATCGCGCCGGTGGCGAGATCCCAGCTGTCGAGATGGCCGCCGATCAGGACGATGCCCGCGGCAGGATCGCTGCCGGGCACCTCGGCGATGACGTTGCCCGATTCCTGCTCGCCGACCTGACGCGGGGTGAGCAGCAGCTTCATGCGGATCGGCTTGCCGCGGCGCGCCATGGCCTCGACCAGCTTGGCATCGGGCACCGACAGTGCGGCGGCGGGGATCGGAGTAACGCCGGCAGGCCAGTTGGTGGTGCCGGTGTGGGGCAGGCGGTGATCGTCGGTGCCGATCGAGCGGATCACGATCGCTGCTGCGCCCTTTTGTGCGGCAAGCGCCGGCCCGGCGAAGCGCGCGATGCCGGCCTGGCCGTAGCTGGAGCCGTCCTGCGTCTTCTTCATGGCATTGCCGACATACGCGATCTTGCCCGAAAGGCTGCCATCCGGCGCAGCAGCCAGATCGCCATAGGTCGGAAAGATCACCATTTCGGCCTCAAGCCCGGTCGCGGGCGTAGCGCCGGAGTTGCCAAGCGCCGCGAGCTGCAGCTTCTGCGGGAAGGGCGCCACGATCTCCGCGTGTTCCTCGCCGCGCACCCAGACCGGCATGCGATACGTCTCAATCCGCACGTTCTTGAACCCGAGCGCCTTCAGCTTGGCGGCACTCCAGGTGCGGGCGCGTGCCTCCGCCTCAGTGCCGGCAAGCCGCTGGCCGACCTCCGTCGTCATGCCTTCGACGATGTCATAGGCAACATCGTCCTTCAGCGCGGCATCGCGCAGGCTGGCGACTTGCGGATCGACGGGTGCGGGAAAGGCGCGCTGCGCGGTGGCGGCAGACACGGTGCCGGCGAGCAGCAGGGCGGCGACGGAGAGGCGCATCAACATGGCCATGGCCTAAGTCGGCCGGGCCGGTTTGCCAACGGGTCCACGCAGCATTACATGCGCACCAAGACTTTTCCCGTCATTCCAGCTTACGGAGCAACAGGCGACCCATGGCCGTCCAGTATACCTACGTCATGAAGGGTCTGACCAAGACCTTCCCGGGCGCCAACAAGCCGGTGCTCAACAACATCAGCCTGCAATTCATCCCCGGCGCGAAGATCGCGATCATCGGGCCGAACGGATCGGGCAAGTCCACGCTCATGAAGATCATGGGCGGGATCGATACCGAGTTCACCGGCGAGGCGTGGGCCGCCGAGGGGATCAAGGTCGGCTATCTGCCGCAGGAGCCACAGCTCGATCCCGACAAGACGGTGATCGAGAACGTGCGCCTGGGCGCAGGCCCGATCGCGGCGATGGTCGATCGGTTTAACGCGATCTCGGCCGAAATGGGCGATCCGAAGGACGACACCGACTTCGACAAGCTGATGGAGGAGATGGGCGAGCTTCAGGCGAAGATCGACGCCGCCGACGGCTGGAGCCTCGATTCGCAGCTGGAGCAGGCGATGGAGGCGATGCGCTGCCCGCCGTCCGACAGCCCGGTCACGAACCTGTCGGGTGGTGAGAAGCGCCGCGTGGCGCTGGTTCGACTGCTGCTCGAAAAGCCGGACATCCTGCTGCTCGACGAGCCGACCAACCACCTGGACGCCGAGAGCGTTAGCTGGCTGGAGAACTTCCTCAAGGAATATACCGGCAACGTCATCCTCGTCACCCACGACCGCTACTTCCTCGACAATGTCGTGAACTGGGTGCTCGAGCTCGATCGCGGGCGGTATTACACCTACGAATCGAACTATTCGGGCTATCTGGAGAAGAAGGCCAAGCGGCTGGAGCAGGAGGAGCGCGAGGAGGCGGGCAAGCAGAAGGCGATCGCCGACGAGCTTGCCTGGATGCGTCAGACGCCCAAGGCGCGCCAGACCAAGTCCAAGGCGCGTATCCGCGCATTCGACGAGCTGATGGAGAAGCAGGAGAACCGCGTCGCCAGCAAGGCCGCGATCCTGATCCAGCTGCCCGAGCGGCTTGGTGGCAAGGTGATCGAGGCCAAGGGACTGACCAAGTCCTATGGCGACAAGCTCCTGTTCGAGAACCTCGACTTCAACCTGCCGCCGGGCGGGATCGTGGGCGTAATCGGGCCGAACGGCGCCGGCAAGTCGACCTTGTTCAAGCTGATCACCGGGCAGGATCAGCCCGACGCGGGAACGATCGAAGTCGGTTCGACGGTGAAGCTCGGCTATGTCGACCAGAGCCGCGACGATCTCGATCCGAACAAGAACGTCTGGCAGGAAATTTCCGACGAGCTAGAGGTCTTTCGTTTCGGCAAGCAGGAGATGGGGACGCGGGCCTATGTGGGCGCGTTCAATTTCCGCGGGCCGGATCAGCAGAAGAAGGTCGGCCAGCTATCGGGCGGTGAGCGCAATCGCGTGCACATGGCCAAGATGCTGAAGGAGGGTGGCAACGTCCTGCTGCTCGACGAGCCGACCAACGACCTCGACGTGGAAACGCTGCGCGCGCTGGAGGAGGCGTTGGAGACGTTTGCGGGCTGCGCCGTGGTGATCAGCCACGATCGCTTCTTCCTCGATCGCCTCTGCACGCACATTCTGGCGTTCGAAGGCGACAGCCACGTCGAATGGTTCGAAGGCAACTTCGAGGCGTATGAAGAGGACAAGCGCCGTCGACTGGGCGATGCGGCGGATCGTCCGACACGACTGGCGTACAAGAAGCTGACGCGTTGATCGGATTGTCGCCCCGGCATCTGTCCGGGGCGACACTGGACCAAGGAAAAGGCCCGCCCGGCTGATGCCGCGGCGGGCCTTTTCCTTTTACTGGCGCTGGTCGGCGCTTTTGGCGCGGATCGCGCGGAACTCGGAGGCTGGGCGCCATTCGGGCCAGACCCCGACCTTTGAGAGCTTTTTGCCCATGGCGTAGAACAGGTCGACATCCTGCGCCGCGCCGGTGAAACTCCAGTCGGGCGCCCAGGCGTCGCAGGTCTTGTGGTAGCAAGCCATATAGGCGTCGAGCCACTTCTGCCCGGCCGTGCGCCCGCCGACGCGCATGTCGCTCGCGCCGCCGAGCGCCATCAGTTGCAGCGCAGGCACGCCGCGGCGAACGACCGAGAAATGATCCGCCCGATAGAAGAGGCCGCGTTCGCTGGCTTCCTCCGGCGTGACGACACGGTTCTGCGCACGCGCCGCTTCGGTCAGCAACTCCTCAAGCGAGGATTGTCCGGCGCCAACGAGGATTACGTCCTTTGCCTCGCCCGCAGTTTGGAGAATGTCGAGCGTCAGATTGGCGACGGTCTTTTCCAGCGGCGCAGTGGGGTAGGTGGCGTACCATTCGGAGCCGAGCAGGCCGCGCTCCTCCGCTGTCCATAGCGCGAAGACGAGCGTGCGGTCGGGCGCCGGACCAGCCTTGAACAGGCGGGCAAGCTCCATCACGCCGGCAACGCCGAGCGCGTCGTCATTAGCGCCGGGGCGAATGGTGCGGTTCTGCGCGTCTGGCGGACCTTCACCGTACGCGTCCCAATGGGCGGCGAACTGGACGGTCTCGCTCGGCTTCAGCTTGCCCGGAATCTTGGCGAGGACGTTGGCGCTTTCGATCCGCTCGACGGTGACGGGCAGCTTCGCGGTGAAGCGCGCCTTCATGGTGATCGGGCGGAAGGCGGCGGAGCGGGCCTGCTGGCGCAATGCCGTGAGGTCGAGTCCCTCGGCGGCAAAGACGCGGTTCGCTGCCTCGCCCGACATCCAGCCCTGGAGCGCGATACGCTGGTCCTCGGGGCCGCGCACGATGTCGTAATTCTCGCCGTTCGAGGCATTGGCGGTGGACCAGGGGTAGCCGGCGCCGGCGGTGTCGTGGACGATCAGCGCGCCGATTGCGCCGCGCCGTGCCGCTTCCTCGTATTTGTAGGTCCAGCGACCGTAATAGGTCATCCGCTTGTCGCCGAAGCGGCCCTTGGCATCGACGCCGTCGGGTGCCTCGAAGTCGGGATCATTGACCAGGAAGACGGCGACCTTGCCCTTCAGGTCGACGCCCTTGAAATCGTCCCACTTCGCCTCGGGCGCGCTGACGCCATAGCCGACGAAGACGAGCGGCGCATTCTCGATCGACACTGTGGGGTCGGCCCGAACGGTGGTGAGCGCGACGTCGGTGCCCTGCTTCAGCTGGGTCGCGCCGAAGCTGATCGGGCCGTCGCCGAGCCGGGTGTGGATCAGCGGCACCTTCTGCGTCCAGGCGCCGTCCGGACCCGCGGGCTCGAGGCCCAGCGACTTGAAGTGCGCGATCGCCCAATCGATCGTCTTGGTCTCGCCGTCGGTGCCCGGCGCACGACCGCCGTAGGCGTCGGACGCAAGCTCCCTAGTCATTGCCGACAGCTTGGCGGGATCGGTCTTGGGCGGGTTGGCGGCCGCGATCGCGACGAGCGGCAGGAGATAGGCAATCTTGTTTTTCATCAACGCACCCTACGCACAAATACGCGGCCGTCCTCGCGCCGCTCGGTATGGAAATTGGGCACCGCGGCAATCAGGTCCGACAGGCGCTTGTAGCCATAGTTGCGCACGTCGAAGCTCGATCGATTGGCGGCGAGCTGTCCCATGGCGGAGAGGCTGACGAAGCCTTTCTCATCGCGCTTCACCGCGGAATAAGCGTCGATCAGGAGCTTCACCAATTCGTCGTCGATCCGTGCAGGTCCATCACTTGGTGCCGGCTCGGTCGTGGCAGGAGGTGGCGGCGCCGCGGCCGGTTCCTTGCCGTTGGCGGGCGCCGCCTGTGCTTCCTTTGGCGGATTAGGCGGGGAGGTTGGCTTGGCGCTTTCCTCCTCGGCGTCCATCAGTTTGTCGACATCGATGAAGCGGGTGCAGGCGCGCTTGAAGCCCTCGGGAGTCTTGGCTTGGCCAAAGCCATAGACGGGCAAGCCATCCTGCCGCAGCCGGGTGGCGAGCGGCATAAAGTCGCTGTCCGACGACATGATGCCGAACCCCTCGACGCGCCCGCGGAACAGCAGGTCCATCGCATCGATGGTCATCTTCATGTCGGTGGCGTTCTTGCCCTTGGTGATGTCGAACTGCTGCTGCGGCTCGATGCCATGCTTGATCGTCATGTCGCGCCAGCCACTGAGCGCTGGCTTCGACCAATTGCCGTAAACACGCCGGATGTTGACCGTTCCGAGCTCGGCGAGAACGGTCAGCACCGGGTCGATCGCGTGCCAACTTGCGTTGTCCGCATCGATCAAGAGGGCGATGTTGCGGGTGGGGGTGTCGTCAGTCGCCATGGCAACGGCCATTGACGCTGCGCTCCCCCACGTCAATCAGCCGTTGCTGCCGCGACGGTCGCTCGGCACCGCGACATCGGCGTTGATGTCGTCCTGCTTGGTAGCACGGGTGGTGCCGTCGGGATCCTCGAGGCGCTCCATATCGGCCTGAGAGCCGACATCGCGCGCCAGTGCGCCGCCGCTGGTGCCGGTCTGCGCCGTGCCCTTGGGGATCATGCCCTCGATCAGATCCTTGTCGTCGTTGTCGCGCGCGGTCTCAGTACGGTTGTTCTCGGCCATTTTCTTCTCCTTACGAAGGAGAGAACGGGCCGGGCCGGCCGCGGTTTCGTCAGGTCGCCGGATAGCTGATCGCGATCACCTCATATTCCTTTTCGCCGGCGGGCAAGGTGACGCGGCGCAGGTCGCCGACTGCGGCGGTGCGCAGGGCACGAGCGAGGGGCGCATTCCAGCCCACGCGCCCTTGTGCGGCGTCCGCTTCGTCATCGCCTACCAGCGTCAGGGTGCGGTGCTGGTCGTCCTCGTCGGCGATGGTGACGGTGGCGCCGAAGAAGATGCGCGTGCGATCGGGCGCCTGTGCGGGATCGACCACCTTGGCCGCCTTCATCCGGCGCGAGAGGAAGCCGAGCCTCCGGTCGATCTCGCGCAGGCGCTTGCGGCCGTAAATATAGTCGCCGTTCTCGGAACGGTCGCCGTTACCGGCGGCCCAGGCGATCGTCTCCACTAAAGCCGGGCGCTCCTTGGCGAACAGCTGATCATATTCGGCGCGCAGCGCGGCATAGCCGGCAGGGGTGATGTAATTGGGGCGATCCATCGCGGCAGCTCTACACAGGCCGCTGCCGCGATGCACCCGCGCCAGTGGATCAGCCGGTGCGGTTGCGGCCCATGTACCAGCTGAGGTTAGCCGGGCCGCGGCTCTTGGCCCGTGGCGGGTTCATCAGGTCGTACACCACGGCATTTTCCAGCACCCGCTGCACGTAATTGCGCGTCTCCATATAGGGGATCGCCTCGATCCAATCGACCATGTCGATCGCGCTGGTGCGCGGATCGCCGTTGGCGCGCAGCCATTTGTTCACGTTGCCTGGCCCAGCATTATAGGCGGCGATCGCCAGCGGGTAGCTGCCGTAGATGCCGAAGATCCGCTGGAAATAGCCCGAGCCGAGCTGCGTGTTGTAGTTGGTGTCGGTGGTCAGCCGGCTGGGTTCGTAGGAAAGCCCCATCTTGCCCGCCTGTTCGCGCGCCGTGCCCGGCATCAACTGCATCAGCCCGCGTGCGCCGGCATGCGAAACGGCGGCACGGTCAAACTGGCTTTCCTGCCGCGCGATGGCGTGGATCATCGTCCATTGATCGTCGTAGCCGGACGGGATCGAGACCGTGGGGAAGGCGATGGCGCTATATTCGGTCTGATCGTTCTGCATCGCCTTGCGTCCGACGATCACCGCCAGATCGGGGCGGCGGAGCGAGCGGGAGAGCTCCTCCGCAAGGAAATGCTCGGCATCGCTTTCCACATCGGCGGCGATGGTCCGCACAAAGGCGGTTTGGTCCTGATATTGGCCGATTGAGCCGAGGAACTGTGCCGCGCGCACCGTCTCGCGGTTGAGGAATGCTTGGCGCGTTGCCGGGTCGATCGCCGGCGCGGCGACGTCCTGTGGCGCGGCGAGCGGGCGGCGCAGATGCTCGAGTGAGAGCTGGCCATAAAACTGGTCGCGATAGCCGGCGGCGCGATTGAAGAAGGCGGTGGCATCGGCGCTGCGCCCTGCCGCCTCGGCGGCGCGGCCGGCCCAGTAGAAACCCTTGGCGCGCGTCTGCGGCGACTGGCTGCCACGGCCGTAGCGATCAAACATCGTCATTGCATCGGCTGGGCGGCCAAGCTGTTTCATCGCCGTCTGCCCGGCGAGCCAGACGAGGCTGGTATAGTCGTCACGCTCGCCATACGGCTTCTTCGACACGTCGGTGCCGGCCGGATAGGCGTCATCGACTTGGCGCGCGATGTCATAGGCGAGCTGGTGCTGATTGTCGGCGGACGCGGCGCGCGCGTTGGTCAGCAGCACCTCGTAGAATTCTTCCACGTCGCCGGGCAGCGCCATGCCAGGCTGCCGGGTGCGGGCCAGCCACGATCGCGCGCTGGCGCTCGCGCCGCTGTTGCGCAACCAGGTCGCCTTATCGGCGATATAGCCTGCGTCGCTCGCGCCGGCCGCATCGTTCGCAGCCGCCAATGAGGAGGCGGATTCAGACTTGGTGCGGAAGGCGAGCCGTGCGTCGAACAGGGGGCGGCGGGCAGGGGAGGTGAGTGAGATCTGCCGCGCGGCGGCGGTGGTCGATCCCTGCCACAACAGCGCGTCCATCCGCGCGTCGTGATCCTCGGGACGAAGGGCGCCGGCAAAATTGGTTAAGAGCGTCGTCTCGTCAGTCGACGACAGCGCGCCGCGACGCCACGCATTGCGCGCGGCGGCGTAAGCCTCGTTCGTAGCACCAGTGGCTTGCAGCGCCTTGGCCTGCGCAACTGCGCCGGTGGCGGTGAGCGGCGGGTAGCGCCGGAAAAACGCAGCGACGTTGGCCGGTGCGGCATAGCCGTTACCCGCCTGCCGCTCGGCGGCGCGGCGGTTGGCAGCTTCGTTCGGCCAGCCGGGATGCGCCATTAAAAATTCGGCATAGCTGTCGAAAGGCAGCGAATCTGTTTGTTGCAAGGCGCGCCACTGCGCAAGCGCCGCCGCCAGATCGGCGTTGCTGGTGGCCGATGTTGTCGCGGCACCAGCCGGTTGGCCCTGCGCCATCATGTTGGCGGCGCGCGTTCGCGCAGCCTCATCCTGCGCGACGAGCAGCGCCGCGCCCAAACCCAATGCTAATGCGATCAATGCCCCTGCCCTCAATCCAGTCACCATTGTGGACAGAATAGCCAGGCAACCCGTATCTGTCCTGAACGACCCAACGCACCACATCCCGTTTCAGGAGCAACACATGTTTTCCGGATCGATTCCGGCGCTCGTCACGCCGTTCGACAGTGACGGCCGGTTCGTCGAGCGCGCCTATCGCGAGCTGATCGAATGGCAGATCAGCGAAGGCTCCTCGGCACTGGTACCGTGCGGCACTACGGGGGAGGCGGCGACGCTGGCAAAGGACGAGCATTTCGCCATTGTGCGGGTCTGCGTCGACCAGGCGCGCGGGCGCGTGCCGGTGATCGCGGGCGCAGGCTCGAACGATACGCGGGTCGCATCGGCAAATATTGCGGCGGCGAAGGAAGCGGGGGCGGATGCGGCGCTGATGGTGCCGCCCTATTACAATCGGCCGTCGCAGGAAGGGATCTATCACCATTTCGCTGCGCTGGCGCCAACCTCGCCGCTGCCGATCGTGCTCTACAATGTGCCGGCGCGTACGGTGACGGACATCCAGCCGGAAACGCTGATCCGGATCGTGGAGGCATTTCCAAAGGTGTTCGTCGGGGTGAAGGATGCGTCGGGCGTGCTGCAGCGCGTGTCGCAGCACCGGGCGGCGTTGGACGCCGATTTCTGCCAGTTGTCGGGCAATGACGATCTCGCGCTGGCGTTCAATGCGATGGGCGGGGTGGGCTGCATTTCCGTGACCGCCAACGTCGCGCCGCGACTTTGCGCCGAAGCCCAGGCGGCTGGCACGGGCGCGGAGGCGCTGGCGTTGCACGATCAGTTGTTCGCGCTGCACACCGCCTTGTTCACCGATGCCTCCCCGGGGCCGGTGAAATATGCCATGAGCAAGGTTCGCCCGGCGTTCCCGCAAGGGCTTCGCCTGCCGATGACGTGGCCGAGCGAAGCGAGCCGCGCAGCGGTGGATGCCGGATTGCAGCGGGCAGGGCTATTATAAGACCTCCTCCTGACGGCATGTTGCGCATCTAAATCTGGCCGCGATTCTCTCGCACGATCCCGGCAAACTCACGGGAGAGCGGCGTGCCGGCATGGATGATGCTATGATGCAGGCGGTTGCGGGGCCGCCTGCTCCAACCAAGCCGGTAAAGGTGGAGCGCCCGTGCCCGGTGGCGCAGCCGGGCGAGGAAATCATCGTTTGCGCGCGGCCGAACGATGGTTTCCGACTAAAGCCTCTTGCCGATCGGTACAGGCCAGAACGCGCACCCTCCAAAGCGGAAACTGCCATCAACGGCGTTGGCACCGTTGCGGTGGAGGCCGAGCAGGCGGCGGACGCGCAAGGCGCACCGGTCAACCGTGCGATGAACCGCCTGCGCATCCCGGTTGGCGGCAAGAAGCGCTGAAAACGCCGCCTTCCCACACGCGCCCTGACGCCCTACATCGCCCCGTCCATGTCACGCCCCAAACCCGCTACCTTCGACAAGAAGAAGATCGTCGCCGAGAACCGCCGCGCGCGTTTCGATTATTCAATCGACACGACATATGAGGCCGGCATTGTGCTGACCGGTACCGAGGTGAAGAGCCTCCGCTTTGGCGAGGGATCGATCGCGGAGAGCTACGCCGAGATCAGCGAGGGCGGCGTGTGGCTGATCAACTCGAACGTGCCCGAATTCAGCCACGGCAATCGCTTCAACCATGAGCCGAAGCGCCCGCGTAAGTTGCTGCTTCATGAGCGCGAGGTGCGCAAGCTTCACGGCGCCGTGGCGCGCGAGGGCATGACCCTTGTGCCGCTGATGGTGTATTTCAATTCGCAAGGCAGGGCGAAGGTGGAACTCGCCCTGGCAAAGGGTCGCAAGGCGCATGACAAGCGCGATGCGATCAAGGAGCGCGACTGGAAGCGCGAGGCCGGTCGCCTGATGCGTGAGCGCGGCTGATGACCGCGCGTGCGCTGACCTTCTGGCAGCGCTGTGCCGCATGGTGCCATCGTAACCTGCCGACGCGCGAGTCGCTGGAAAGCAGCCGCTTGCTGCGCCCCTTTGCGCATCGGGTGCTGGCGCCGGAATTGTGGCGCTTCACCCGCCGCTCGGTGCCGCGCGGCGTGGCGCTGGGGATGGTGACAGGCATCCTGTTCCCGGTCGCGCAGATCCCCTTCTCCGCGATGCTGGCGTTGCCGACGCGCTCCAACATTCCGGCGGCGGCACTTACCACCTTTATCACCAATCCGGTGACCACACCGCCGCTGTGGGTGCTGGCCTATTGGATCGGGAAATGGGCGCTTCACCTCGACGAGGCACTGCCTGGCGATCCGGTGAGCAAGGCGGCGCAGGATGCGGCGCAATCAAGCTGGATGCAGTGGCTGATGTCCGACGCGGCACCCGCGACCGCGCTGGGGCTGCTGATCGTGACGGTGGTTCTGTCCGTCGCCGGATATGCGCTGTCGGCGGTCGGCTGGCGGCTGTGGATCGCGCGCAAGTGGCGGCATCGTCACAAACGCGACCACATTGACGAGGCGTCTTAACAGGATAGAACACGTGCCTTCACTTACCCGAAGGCCATTGTTCATGCGTCCGTCGTTCATTCTCGCCGCCATCCTGTCCACCACCGCTGCCGCCGCGATCGCCCAGACCGCAACGCCGCCCGCGCAAAAGCCGGCCGCTGCCAAGTCGGCGGCGACCAAGCCGGCCGCGGCGAAGGGCGATGCGCCTGAAATCGGCACTTTCGGCTTCGACATGGCTGGCCGCGACACCAGCGTGCCGCCAGGCGACGACTTTTTCGATTATGTGAGCGGCACCTGGGTCAAGAACACCCAGATTCCGGCGGACCGCTCCTCCTACGGCATGTTCCACAAGCTGCAGGATCTGTCGCGCGAGCAAACCCGCACGATCCTCGACGAGCAGATGCGGCAGCCGGGCAGCAAGTCCGGCGATTTCTATGCCAGCTTCCTTGATGAGGCGGCAGTGAATGCCAAGGGCGTCGCGCCTGTGAAGCCGTGGATCGCGGCGATCAAGGCGGCGCCGACCAAGGAGGCGCTCGCTGCCGAAGCCGGTCGCATGGAGCGGCGCGGCGTGGAGTCGTTCTTTGGCACCTACGTCAATCAGGACGACAAGGACCCCGAAACCTATGCCGTGGTGTTCGGCCAGGCAGGGCTGGGGCTGCCTGATCGCGATTATTATTTGAAGGACGATGCTAAGCTGGCGGCGAACCGCACCGCCTATCAGGCGTATCTCGCCAAGATGCTGACGCTTGCCGGCGAAGCGGACGCGGAGGCGCGCGCCGCTGCGGTGATGAAGCTGGAGCACGACATTGCCGAGGCGCACTGGTCGCGGGTCGACAGCCGCGATGCCGACAAGGTCTATAACAAGATGACCTTTGCCGAGCTTGCCGCGAAAGCGCCGGGCTATGACTGGGCTGGCTATTTCAAGGCGGCCGGCATTCCGACCGACGCGCCGCTGATCGTGGCGCAGCCCAGCGCGTTCACCGGTGAGGCGAAGGCCTGGGCCGACGCGCCGCTGCCGGTGCTGAAGGATCACATGCTGTTGCGCATGCTGTCGAGCTATGCGCGCTATCTGCCCAAGGCGTTCGATGAAACGCGCTTCGCCTTCTACGGCACCGAACTGGCGGGCACGCCCGAGCAGCAGGCACGCTGGAAGCGCGGCGTCGATCTGGTCAGCAGCCAGATCGGCGAGGATCTCGGCCGCGTCTATGTGGCGCGCTACTTCCCACCCGAGTCGAAGGCGGCGGCGGATGCGCTCGTGCGCAACATCATCGCCGCCATGGGCGAGCGACTGAAGAAGCTGGAATGGATGGCGCCTGAGACCAAGCAGAAGGCGCTGGCGAAGCTGGCGACCTTCACGCCCAAGATCGGTTACCCCGACAAGTGGCGCGACTATTCCGCGCTGGAGATCCGGCGTGACGATCTGGTGGGCAATGTTGCGCGCGCGAATGAATTCGAATTTCAGCGCAATCTGAACAAAATCGGGCAGCCGATCGATCGCGGCGAATGGTTCATGACGCCGATGACGATCAATGCTTATGCCAACCCGACGATGAACGAGATAGTCTTTCCGGCAGCAATTCTACAGGCACCGTTCTTCGATCCCAAGGCCGACCCAGCGGTAAATTACGGCGCGATCGGCGTGGTGATCGGGCATGAGATCAGCCACCATTTCGACGATCAGGGCCGCAAGTATGACGCGACCGGCAAGCTAACCGACTGGTGGACGCCGCAGGATGTGGCGCGATTCAAGACCTTTACCGATCGTCTTGTGGCGCAATTTGATGCCTATGAGCCGCTGCCGGGCCAGCATGTGCAGGGCGCACTGACGCTGGGCGAGAATATCGCGGATCTCGCCGGTCTGACGGTCGCTTACGATGCGTATCAGCTATCGCTCGCCGGCAAGAAGCCGCCGGTGCTCGACGGCACGACGGGGCAGCAGCGCTTCTATCTCGGCTACGGGCAGGTGTGGCGCACCAAGTATCGCGAGCCGGCGCTGCGCCAGCAGTTGCTGTCCGATCCGCACGCGCCGGGCATGCAGCGAACCGACACTGTGCGCAACATTGACGCCTGGTATGATGCGTTCGGCGCGCGTCCTGGGCAGAAGCTGTACCTCACCAAGGATCAGCGCGTTCGCATCTGGTGATCGCATCCGCGCCGCATCGCGCTTGACGGCGGTGCGGCGCGGATGGAGGACCGTGACATGGCGACGCTTCCTACCCTTCGCGCATATCACCTGACCACCGAAGGGGCGCTGGGTATCGCGATGGGTGCCGGGCTGGTCGCCGCGGTGCTCATCTTATGGCTGATCGGCGATCCGGTGGTCGCGATCGGCTTTCTGGCGGCGGGGATCGTCGTCGGCGGCGCGATGGTGGCATGGCGCATGCTGGCGCCAGCCGAAGCGCCGTCCGCGCCGGCGGTCGATTGGCAGCTCGTTCGCGCGCTGGCGGAAGAAAGTCCTGATGCGATCGCGATTACCGATCGCGCGGGACAGCTCGTTTGCGCGAACGAGCGATTTGAGGAGGTTTTCTCCGGGCTGCCGACGCCGCCCAGCTTGCCGATCGGCGAAGCCGGCGTCGGCGCGTTGGCCGCGGCCGGGCGAACGGCGTGGCGGGACGGCCGGGCACGGCTGGAGCATGCCGAAGTCGCTGGACGAGCCATTACTATCGACGTGACGCGAACGGGCGCACACCAGGATCTGCTGGTCTGGCGGGCCGCGTCAGCGATCGAGGCCGATGGCAGCCGCGCGCTGGCAGAGGCCTTGTCCGGCGCATTGGGCAAGCGGCTGGCGGGATCGGGCATCATGGCGGCGCTGCTGACCACCGACGGGCGCGTGCTCGCCGCCGACCCGGTACTGCGCAGCCGCGCGATGGGCCATGCCGATGCGCCGTTAGAGGGCGCGAACTTTGCCCGCTTTCTGGCGACGGACAGCCGAGGGCTGATCCGTTTTGAGCGTGAAGGGATGGACGGCAATCCCCTGCGTCTCGTGCAAGTGCCGTTCGCCGATGTGGAGGGCGCGCCCATTCTCGTGGCGCTGCTCGATGAAGACGAAACGCCAGTCAGCTTCGGCGGCAGTGCGGCAGCACACATCCGGACGCTGGTGCAGCTGATGCCACTCGGCATCGCCCTGGTCGACCGCGATGGGCGGTTCTTGGAGATGAACGACGCGTTCCTGCGTGCGGCGTCGGTGAACCGCGGTGCGCCGCCCCTTTACCCCGGCGATCTGGTGGTGCGAGAGGACAAGGCCGCGGTCGCGGACGCAGTGCGGCGATTTGCGGGGGGCAACAGCGCGCATGTGATGGACATGGCGGTGCGGCTGCGCGACCATCCCGACGAGCCGGTGGTGCTGTCGATCGCCGGTGCGCGCGGCTTGGGCGACGCGGCTGTTGTGCTCAGCCTGAAGGACAATGGCGAGGAAACGCGCCTCAAGCGCGAAGTGGCGCAGGCGACCAAGATGCAGGCGGTCGGGCAGCTTGCCGGCGGCGTTGCGCATGATTTCAACAACATCCTGACTGCCATCATCGGTCATTGCGACCTGATGCTGATGCGCCATTCGCCCGGCGACAGCGATTATGACGATATTCAGCAGATCCGGAACAATTCGAACCGTGCCGCTGGCCTGACCCGGCAGCTCCTGGCCTTTTCGCGGCAGCAGACGCTGCGCCCGCAGATCCTGCAATTACCCGACGTGGTTTCCGAAGTGTCGAACCTGCTGAAGCGCCTGCTGGGCGAGACGGTGACGCTGGAAGTGCGCCACGGGCGCGATCTGGGGCCGGTGCGCGCCGACCCCGGGCAGCTCGAGCAAGTGGTGGTCAACCTTGCCGTCAATGCGCGCGATGCGATGGTGCCCAAGCACCCGCATGGCGGCGGCAAGCTGACCATCCAGACCCGTTCTGCCACGCCGGCCGAAATTCGGCGCCGCGGCCCGGACATCATGCCGGTGGGCGAATATACCGCGCTGGAGATCGCCGATACCGGATCGGGCATTCCGGCAGAGGTGTTGCCCAAGATCTTCGAGCCGTTCTTCACCACCAAGGAGGTCGGCAAGGGGACGGGGCTTGGCCTTTCCACCGTGTACGGCATCGTCAAGCAATCGGGCGGCTACATCTTTGCCGACTCCAAGCCGGGGATCGGTGCGACCTTCACCATCTACCTGCCCGTGCATGCCACGGGCGAGATAGCCGCGCCGCGCCATCCTGTCGCAAAGAAGCGGCCCGCCGATGTTTGGGGCACCGGCACCGTGCTGCTGGTGGAGGACGAGGACATGGTGCGGGCGGTGGCCGAGCGGGCGCTGTCGCGGCAGGGCTATACCGTGCTCACCGCCGAGAACGGCGAGGTGGCGCTGGAGCTCATCGAGCAGCATCCTAAGCCCGACTTGTTGGTCAGCGACGTAGTGATGCCGGCGATGGATGGCCCCACCATGGCGCGCCGGATCAGGCTCCGCTATCCGGATCTGCCGATCCTGTTCATGTCCGGCTACGCCGAGGAACAGCTGCGGCGATCTATCGATCTGGAAAACGTGGCGTTTATTCCCAAGCCGTTCTCGGTCCAGCAACTCGCGGAGGCGGCACGCGACGCGCTTGGCCAGCCCGATTGAGCGGCCAACACGGCGCCGCGGTGAAGCGTTGCGGTATCGTTCTGTTCCCTCTATGCGCCCGGCATGACCAATCGCGTCCTGCTCGTCGAGGATGAGCCGCTTATCGCCATGATGCTCGAGGATTTTCTCGATGTGCTCGACCGGCAATGTGCCGGAACCGCCGACTGTGTGGAGGCGGCCATTCCGCTTGTCGAGGCAGGCGGGTTCGACTGTGCCATTCTTGATGTGAACCTGCGGGGCGGCGAGAAGAGCTGGCCGATCGCAGCTGCGCTGGCCGAGCGGCAGGTGCCGTTCGTGTTTGCCACGGGCGGGGCGGACGACATGATCGCGGACGAATTTCGCGGTCGTCCGATCCTGCAAAAGCCGTTCACGCTGGACGGCGTGGAAAAGGCGCTCGACGCGCTCGGGTGATCGGCATGGGGCTGTACGCTGGATCGGTTGGCCGTCAGCACGCGTCAGTCGATGGCGAGATGTTGGGCAAGACGCGATCTTTGCGCCTGATCGCGGCAATGCTCCTGCTCGGCTTGTCGGCGTGCGGCGAGAAGTCGGCGCCCGGTCAGCCTGCCGCGCGACCTGAAACGTCGACATCGGCAGCGCCATCCGCTGGTGACGACACCGCTGTCGACGACCGCATCGCCTGCGCCACCGGGGGCGAAACGGCGCTCTCGATGAACTGTCGGATTGAGCGCACGCAGACCGACGAGGGGCTCGTCATCACCATTCGTCACCCTGACGGCGGATTTCGCAGAGTGCTGGTCGTCAAGGACGGCCGCGGCGTCGTGCCTGCCGATGGGGCGGAGCCGGCGCAGGTGGTCCTGGCCGGCCAGAATCAGATCGACGTGACCATCGGCAGCGACAGATATCGTCTGCCGGCGGTCGCCAAAGCTGCGACGCCGTGATCAGGATCGACGGACAGCCGATCCTTGACGCGGCGCAGATGCGCGCTGCCGAGGCGCAGGTGATCGCCGCCGGCACAAGCGCAGAGGCGCTGATGGCGCGCGCGGGTGAACAGGTGGCGGAGCAGGTGCGACGCCTTGCGGCCGGCACCGAGGTGCTGGTGCTCTGCGGCCCGGGCAATAATGGCGGCGACGGCTATGTCGCGGCGGCTGCGCTGCGCCGGGCCGGCCATGCGGTGCGGGTTGCCGCATGTGCGCCGCCAGCGACAGTCGCCGCAAGCGCGGCACGTGCGGCCTGGATGGGGCCGGTGGAAGAACTGGGTGGCGCCGCGCCCGCGCCGATCGTTGTCGATGCGCTGTTCGGGATTGGGCTCAATCGGCCACTCGATGCTGAGATCTGCGAACCCCTTTGTAACCTTATCCGAGGCGCGCGGCTGTCGATCGCGGTGGATGTGCCGAGCGGAGTGTCCACCGATGAGGGGAGCAGCCTTGCCGATGTGTCGCCCGTCGATCTGACGCTGGCGCTGGCTGCGGTGAAGCCTGCGCATGTGCTGCAATCGTCGGCTGCGCGCTGTGGCGACATACGGCTGCTGGACATCGGGGTGGATGTGAGTGGACCCGTTCGCGTTGCCAGCGCGCCCGAGCTTCGTTCGCCAAGTCCCGGTGATCACAAATATTCGCGTGGTCTCGTCGCTGTGGTGGCGGGCCGGATGGCTGGCGCCGCAGCGCTCGCGGCGGTCGCGGCGGGGCGTGGTGGTGCAGGGTATGTGCGCCTGCTGGGCAGCGCGACCGACCGGCTGCCGCACGCGATCGTTCGACAGCGTTTCAGCGCCGAGGCGCTTGCGGATGAGCGGGTTGGTGCGGTGGTGATCGGGCCAGGGCTGGGCCGTGACGATAAGGCGCGCGAACGATTGGACGTCGCGTGTGCCAGTGGGCGCCCGATGGTGATCGATGGCGATGCGCTCCACCTGCTGGGCGAGGCGCCGGCGCGCGTTCCTACTATCCTGACGCCCCATGCCGGTGAGTTTGCGCGGCTGTTCGGCGATATAACCGGCAACAAAATCGATTGCGCGATCGAGGCGGCGCGGCGAGCGAATGCGGTGGTGGTGTTCAAGGGCGCGGATACGGTGATCGCGGCGCCTGATGGCCGGGCGATCGTTCATGCGCATGCCCCGGCATGGCTGGCGACCGCCGGAACGGGTGACGTGCTGGCGGGCGTTATCGGCGCGCAACTCGCCGGCGGGGCGGATTTGTTCACAGCGGCTGCCAACGGCGTTTGGTTGCACGCTGAAGCCGCGCGGCTTTCTGGTCCAGCCTTTATCGCCGATGATCTTGCCGCGCATCTGCCGGCGGCACTGGGAGCCTGTTTGTGACGGAAGCGTCCACGATCGTGCGTGTCGCCGCGCGTGGCGAAGGCGTGACCGCCGACGGGCGCCACGTGCCCTTTGCGGCGCCGGGAGATGGCGTGAGCGAGAGCGGCGCGATCGAGGCTGGCCCGCACCATCAGGTGCCGCCGTGCCGGCACTTTCCCGAATGTGGCGGGTGCCAGTTGCAGCATCTGGACGATGCGGCGTGGCGCCAGTTCATCGTTGATCGCATTGCCGGGGGGCTGGCGGCGCATGGCCTGTCGGCAGAGATCCGTACGCCGGTCTTGTCGCCGCCGCGCACTCGGCGCCGCGCGACGCTGCATGCGGAGAGCTCGGGGCGGATCGGGTTTGCCGTCGAGAAAAGCCATGCGATCGTGGACCTTGCCGAGTGCCACGTTCTGGCGCCCGAGCTCTTCGCGCTGGTGGCACCGCTACGGCGGTTGATCCATAAGCTGCGGCCCAAGCGGCGGCTGGATATTCACCTGACGCTGGCCGATCAGGGTCTCGATGTGCTGATCAACGGCGTGATGCCGGAGGGGCTGGCGGCAGCCGAGGCGATTACCGCCTTTGCCGAAGCGAACAGGCTGGCGCGTATCGCGTTCGACGAAGGCTATGGACCTGAGACGCGGTGGGAGCCGGATGCCGTAACCATCACGCTCGGCGGTGTTCCGGTGCCGTTGCCGCCGGCATCCTTTCTGCAGGCGACCAGCGAGGGGGAAGCGGCGCTGGTCGCGGCGGTGCGCGCGATCGTCGGCGAGGCGCCAGTCGTGGCGGATCTCTTCGCCGGGCTTGGCACCTTTGCGCTGGCGCTGCCGGGGCGGGTCTATGCCGCGGAGGCGGGACGTGAGGCGATCATGGCGCTGAAGGCAGCGGCGGGGCGCTCGCAGCGGCCGGTGTTTACCGAGCACCGCGACCTATATCGCCGGCCGCTGACGCCGGCGGAGCTCGATCGCTTCGGTGCGATCGTGATCGATCCGCCGCGTGCGGGGGCGAAAGAGCAGGCGCAGGCACTGGCGGCGTCGCGGGCGCCGCGGCTGGCCTATGTGTCGTGCAACCCGAGCAGCTTCGCACGTGATGTGAAGGTGATGGTGGACGGTGGCTGGCAGGTCGACTGGATCCAGCCGGTAGGCCAGTTCCGCTGGTCGACCCACGTGGAACTGGCCGCGAGCCTCAGCCGCGCAACTTAAAGCAACGTCTTAGATGTCGGCGGTAAGGCGTCCGTAAAGCTCCGGCCGGCGATCGCGGAAGAAGCCGAAGGCGGCGCGGTGGCGCTTCACGCGATCAAGGTCGAGCGTGGCGGTTATGACGCCTTCCTCCTCGCGGCCGAGCTCTGCAATGATATCGCCGCGCTCGTCGCAGATAAAGCTGGTGCCGTAGAAGGTCTGGCCATGCTCGGTACCGATGCGGTTGGCGGCGACCACGGGCACGACGTTCGACACGGCATGGCCGACCATGGCGCGGCGCCAGAGGCGGGCCGTGTCGAGCGAGGTGTCGTGCGGTTCGCTGCCGATCGCGGTGGGGTAGAAGAGGACCTGTGCGCCCATCAGCATCATGGCGCGGGCGGTTTCCGGGTACCATTGATCCCAGCAGATACCGACGCCGAGTTTTGCCGGGCCGTCCCACACCTTGAAGCCGGTGTTGCCGGGGCGGAAGTAGAATTTCTCTTCATAGCCTGGGCCATCGGGGATGTGGCTTTTGCGATAGACGCCCTGGATCGCGCCGTCGGGGCCGATCATGGCGAGGCTGTTGTAGTGATGCGGGCCGTCGGCCTCGAAGAAGCTCGTGGGGATCGAGACCTTTAGCTCGGATGCCAGAGACTGCATGGCAAGCACGGCGGGGTGCTCGGCCGTGGGCTTGGCGTTGGCGAACAGGCCCTCATCCTCGACACGGCAGAAATATTCGCCCTCAAACAGCTCTGGCGGCAGGATAACCTGTGCGCCCTTTGCCGCTGCTTCACGCACCAGACGCGAGACGTTGGCGATGTTGGCATCGAGATCGGCGGAGAAGGCGAGCTGCAGCGCGGCGACGGTGATTTCGGTCATGCGCGGCCATGTAGGGGATGCGGCGGGCGCTCGCCACCCTTGGCTGAAGCGCGGCCTTTAGGCGGCGAAGATTGGCCTCGCCCGGCTACCGTGCGGCCTGTTGCCGGCGCAATTTGGCCACGCTGCCCGCAGCGCCGGCCAGATGATCAGAAAATGGTGTAGCCGCCGTCAATGGTGAAGGTGTCGCCGGTGTGGAAGCGCGACGCGTCGGAGGCGAGATAGACGGCGAGGCCGCCGAAATTCTCCGGCTCGCCCCAGCGCCGCATCAGCACGCGCGAGATCACCTTTTCGTTGAAGCGATCATTGCCCTGCGCGCGCGACGTCATGTCGGTCGCGATCCAACCGGGGAGGATGGCGTTGGCGCGGATGCCGTAGCGGGCATATTCGACCGCCAGGCCGCGCATCATCGGGAGCAGTGCGCCCTTGGTGGCGGCATAGGCCTGATTGCGGGGGGCGCCGTGCACCGCGGAGGTGGAGGAGGTGGCGAGGAGCGAGCCGCCGAGATCGCCGCCCTTCGCGCGTGACACCATGTGGCGCGCGGCCTCGCGCAGCGTCCAGAACACGCCGTCGAGGTTCACCGCCATGACGCGGCGCCAGAGGTCGGTGCTCATCGTGTCGAAGCTGTCGGCGCCTTCGCCGACGCCCGCGTTGGCGGCGACGAAATCGAGCCGGCCCATGGTGTCGACGGCGCGGGCGACGCCGTCGCCGACGGCGGCCTCATCGGACACATCGACGCGCTCGACCAGGATGCGGGTGCCGTGCGCGGCGAGACGCTCCTGCGCGGCGGCGTTCTTGGTGGGATTGTTGCCCCAGATGACCACGTCCGCCCCGGCCTGCGCCAGCGCATCAGCCATGCCGATGCCGATGCCGCCGTTGCCGCCGGTGATCAGCGCGACCCGCCCGCTGAGGTCGAAGGATTTGTAGGCCATGATCCGCTCTCCTGTTGTTTTATCGGCAGGAGCCTAGCCAAGGAGTGGGGCGGGTGGCCAGTGGGAACGGGGTGTTAGGGCGAAGGCTGTCGTGATGCGGCTTGGGCCTGCGCGTATGGATCCCCGCCTGCGCGGGGATGACGATGGTGGATGAGTTTGGCGCGGCAACAACTACTGCCGCCGCGCCGGTGTCACCTTACGCGGCGGTGCCGACCTGGCTGTGGCGGCGACCGAAGCCGAAGTAGATCGCCAGGCCGACGATCTGCGCGATGACGAAATAGAACTGCGTCGTGCTCGGCAGGCTGTAGAACAAATACGCGCAGCCAAGGATTGCGATCGCACCGACCAAAGCGGCGGCGGGCACGCGGAACTTGCGCTCCGCCTCCGGTGCGCGGCGGCGCATGATCAGCATGCAGCCAGCGACCGAGCCGAATGCCACCAACGTGCCGGCGTTCGCCAGCGCGGCAAGCTCTTTCAGCGGGATCAGGCCGGCGAGCACCGCGACGATCGCGGCGGTGAACAAGGTGACGCGCGTGGGCGAGCCGCGTTCGGACACCTGCGCCAGGCTGCGCGGCAGCAGGCCGTCGCGCGCCATGACGAAGAAGATACGGCTCTGGCCGTAGAAGAAGGCGAGGATCACGGTGGGAAGCGCAATCACCGCCGAGATGGCCAGGTAGCGCGCGGCCCAGGGGTGCTGCAGCTCACGCAGGATCAGCGCCAGCGGCTCGGGGCTGTTGGCGAAGGAGGTGTAGGTGAGCGCACCGATCGCGCAGGCGGCGACGGCCATGTAGATGAGGACGCAGGCGACCATCGAGCCGACGATGCCGATCGACAGATCGCGCGCCGGGTTCTTGGTTTCCTCCGCCGCGGTGGCGATCGCGTCGAAGCCGTAGAAGGCGAAGAAGATGATCGCGGCGGCGGCCATGACGCCGCGCTCGACGCCATCGGCCGCGACCGATTTGCCGAAGCCGAAGGGCATGAACGGTTCGAAATTGGCGCTGTCGAAGGCGGGCAGCGTAACGGCGACGAAGACCACCAAGGCGGCGAGCTTCACCAGCACCAGCACGGCGTTCAATGTGGCGCTTTCGCGGGTGCCGAGGATCAGCAGGCCGGCGACGACAAAGATGATGATGACGGCGGGGACGTTGACGATGCCGCCAAGCTCGGGCCCCTGCATCAATGCCATGGGAATGCCGAAGGCATCGTGGAGGAGCGGCGCGGCATAACCTGACCAGCCGACCGCCACGGCGCTGACCACCAGCGAATATTCGAGAATGAGGCTCCAGCCGACCACCCAGGCGAAGAGCTCGCCGATCACCACATAGGAATAGGTGTAGGCGCTGCCCGAGGCGGGGATCATGGTCGCCATTTCGGCATAAGCGAGCGCGGCGCAGGCGCAGATCGCGCCGGCGATGACGAACGACAGAATGACGCTGGGGCCAGCCTTGTCCGCACCGACGCCGATCAGCGTCAGGATGCCGGTGCCGACGATCGCACCGACGCCCAGCGCAATGAGGTGCGGCCACGACAGGCTCTTGGTCAGCCGGTGTTCGGCGCTGACCTCCTCATGCGAGAAGGCCGACTTTCGGGAATTCCAGCTCACTTCATTCTCCCCCAGCGGCCGCGCTGAGCCGTTCGGCGCGGCCTCCTCCCATGTCCGTTTCGCCGCGCTGATCGCGGCTGCGATGGCGTGCGGTGTAGCGCCGCCGCCGCGCACGGCAATGGTGCCCGGCCGCGGGACGCGTGCAAAGGCCAACTTTGTTCGGGCAAACGCAAGCTTTCGCGCAGCGGCGTGATGGCCGGGGTGGGCGGGTGGACAGCCCGAGCGGAACCTGTGATCGATGCGTAATGACCGAGCGTTTTCTTGATATCGAGCCAACGGACGACCCCGCGCGTTTCCGCCTGCATGTGACCGATCAGGTGTGCGTCGGCCCGCCGGGCAACGTCTTCATGTTCGGCGGCGTGGGGCTGGGCGCGGCGACGGTGGCGGCGGAGCGCGCGACCGGGCGCGGGGTGATCTGGTCCACCGCGCAGTTCATTTCCTATGCCCGTGTCGGCGACACGCTGGACCTGTCGGTGGAGGTGCTGTCGGGCGGGCGCAACATCAGCCAGGTGCGCGTGACGGGCACCGACAAGGGCAAGCTAGTGATTTCGGTGAATGCCGCGCTGGGCGATCGCGAGGGCATGCCGTCTGCGCAATGGGTGACACCGCCCGACATGCCACCGCCCGAGGAATGCAAGGCGCGGCCGCTATGGCCGGCGCAGGACGCGAAGCTGATGGACCGGCTGGACGTGCGGCTGTCGCCCGGCCGCTATGGCGCGGTGCCGCTGGACGGCAATCCTTCGGCCGACGGACGCATGGTGGTGTGGATCCGCACCAAGGATGGCGCGCCGGTGGATACCAGCGTGCTGGCGGTGTTCGCCGATTTCGTGCCATCCGGCCTTGCTTCCGCCTTCGGTCGGCGGGGCGGCGGCAACAGCCTGGACAATACGCTGCGCATCGCGCGGATCGTGCCGACCGAATGGGTGCTGTGCGACGTGAAGATCAGCGCCGCGAGCCGCGGCTTCGGCCATGGCGCGATCCATATGTTTGCGCAGGACGGCACCATGATGGCGAGCGGGAGCCAATCGGCGATCCTGCGCTTCATGGACCCGGCCTGAGCGGGGCTGGACTGAGCGGGGCTGCCGCGAACGGGACGACAAGGCGTCGTCCCGGACGGGCGTTGTTCAGCTGGGGTGCGCCTCCGACTCGCGCTCGGCGGCGGTGCCAGTGGTCGGCACCGCGGCGTTGTCGGTGTTGCCGTCCGACGGGTCGGCGGCGTTCTGATAGGCGGCGCTTTCGTCGGCGATGCCGGCATCCTGGCTGCGCTTCGCCGCGTCTTTCATCTCGCTTTGGGTTGGATCGGCCATGGTGATCTCCGTTGCTGGTGGCGGGATAACGCGTGAGCGGGCGGCTGAGCCTCATTGCGCGGCAAAGGGCGTGGCGGCGGGGCGCACCTGTTGGCGCCGCGCGGGTTGGGGTTGCGGCGCTTTGCGCCTAGGGGAGCGCCTCCTGACGTAGGGTGTGACGATGCTTCGACCGATCCTGGCTGTTTTCGAGCCCTTCGTGCTGGCGCTGCTGGGGACGGTGGCGCTGGCGTCGCTTCTGCCCGCGCGCGGCGTCGGTGTGCCGATCTTCGACGCGCTGACCACGGCGGCGATCGTGCTGCTGTTTTTCCTACATGGCGCGAAGCTGTCGCGCGAGGCGCTGCTGGGCGGCGCGCGCAACTGGCGGCTGCACCTGGCGGTGCTGACCACCACCTTTGTGCTGTTTCCGATGCTGGGGCTGGGGCTTGTCACCTTGCCGTTCGTGACGGGGACGATGGCGGCGGGGCTGCTGTTCCTGACTTTGCTGCCATCGACCGTGCAATCGTCGATCGCGTTTACCGCGATCGCCGGCGGCAATGTGGCGGCGGCGGTGTGCAGCGCGTCGTTCTCCAACCTGCTGGGCATCGTCGTGACGCCGGCGCTGGTGGCGATCCTGATGTCGCTGCCGGGCGCGTCGGCGAGCATTTCCACCGATGCGATCGAGGGCATCGCGCTGCAGTTGCTGCTGCCGTTCCTGCTCGGCCATGCGCTGCGCCCGTGGATCGGCGGGTTCGTGACGCGGCACAAACCGCTGGTGTCCACCGTCGATCGCGGGTCGATCCTGCTGGTGGTCTATACCGCGTTCAGCGCGGCGGTGATGGAGGGGCTGTGGCAACGCGTGTCGGGCGAGAGCCTGGCGGTGCTGCTGGCGACATGCTGCGCGCTGCTGGCGGCCGTGATGCTGCTGACGCTCGGGCTGGGGCGGCTGCTGGGGTTCAGCCGCGAGGACCGCATCGTGCTGTTGTTCTGCGGATCGAAGAAGAGCCTGGCGACGGGCGTGCCGATCGCAGGGCTGCTGTTTCCGGCGGCTGAGGTCGGCGCGGTGATCCTGCCGGTGATGGTGTTTCACCAGATCCAGCTGATCGCCTGCGCGGTGATCGCGCGGCTGTATGCCGAGCGCGCGGGGCGGGCGGCGGCGCTCGCCTGACGGGCGCGGGCCGGTGCCGATAAACTTCAGCGCATCTCCACGTCCCAGCGGTTCACCGTCAGCTTGCCGAGGCCGCGCACCGGCTCGACGCCGATGGCGAGGCCGGACATCCATTCGTTGCCGGTGATCTTCCCCTTCTGCTGCAGCCAGCGGAGGAACGGCAGCATGTCGAGCGTGCCGGCGGGCAGGTCCTGCGGCTGTTCGGGCGCGATCATCAGGAACTTTTCCGCCATGCGGGCGGACCAGCGGCGGCCCTGCGCGTCGACAAAGGTGCCGATCGGCGCGGCGCGATCGAAATAGGCGCGGGTGCTGGCGGGCAGGTGAAAGAACCAGCCGATCTCGATCACCTTGGCGTGAACGTCGGTGGGGCTGGAGCGGAGGTAGAATTCGGTCAGGACGTTGCCGTCGCCCCAGCCGTTGTCGATCGTCCAGGCGAAGCGCTGGCGCAACGCGCGCAGATCGCGCACGCGGATCGGGGGAACGGCGGTTTCGGGCTCGCCGCCGTCGTAATTGCCGTACATCACCGCGTCATAGCCCCAGACGCCGGGGCCGAAGCCGGCGCTCACCGGCGGCCAGCGCCAGTGGAAGCTGGTGTCGGCGGGAAAGCGGGCGAGGTCCACCACTATCGCGTCGGCGTGGGGCGCCCATGGCTTCAGCACCGTCACCTCTTCGCCGCCCCACGGCTGGGCGAAGGCGAAATAGCGGTCCTTGGTGAAGGGGGTCTTGGCCGACACGACCACCTGACCGGGGCCGGCAGACGGGCGGGTGGCGACCACGAAGACGCCGAAGGCGAGCAGCGCGACGACCAGCAGGCCGAGCAGGATCCGAAGAACTTTCACCGCAAATCCCGTTCGTTGCGCCCCAAGATTGCCGGGATCGCTACAGCCATGCGCGGCGGCGATCAATCGCGGCGTACACCGCCGAGCAGGCGCCGCGCGGCGCGCGTGGTGGGCACCTCGACCCAGTGATAGGCGGCAAAGCCGAGCGCGATCGAGCCGAGCACGATGGCGAGGCCGAGCGGCCAGACCCAGGCGGCAGCGATGGTGATCGGGGTGATGGCGGCGAGCAGCAGCGGGTGCGTGAGGTACAGGCTGTAGCTGACGTCGCCGAGCCGCCCGAGCAGGCCGATGTGGCGGCGGCCGATCTGCCGCTCCAGCATGACGCCGCCCAGTACGATCAGCACCGCCGGCGGCGCGAAAAAGGCGACGCGCGGGAGCGGCGGATCGAGCAGCGACAAGGCGGCGAAGGCGAGCGCGATCAGCGCGGCGCCGAGGAGCGCGGGCGCCTGCATCAGCCGGCCGCGGCAATAGCCGAGCACCATGCCGGCGACGAATTCCAGCGGGATCGGGCTGGTCATGCGGACGAGAAACGCGCTGTCGGCGGGGACGACGGCACGCAGCGCGGTGATCGCGACGAACAGCAGCGCCATGATCGCGATGCGCCACAGCACGGGGACGCGCAGCAGCGCGGCGAAGACCAGGTAGAAATAGATTTCGTAGTTCAGCGTCCAGCCGGGGCCGAGAATCGGGCTGGTGTCCTGTACGCGCTCGTTGAAGTAGAAGATGAACAGGAACGAGAAAGCGATTTCGGCGAGCGTCGGCAGCATCTGGCCGCGCAGCGCGAGAATTGCGATCATGGCGAGCGTCGCCAGCCAGTATATCGGCACCACGCGGGCGATGCGCGAGGCGAGGAAACGGCGGGCGGTGACGGGGCGGTCGGCCGTCGCCGTCACCATCACGAAGCCGCTGACGACAAAGAAGATGTCGACGCCCGAGGCGAGCCAGTGCGGGCGGCTCCCCTCCGTGATGAGGCCGAGATCGTAGGCGGCGTGGTAAAGCAGCACCATCAGCGAGGCGAGCCCGCGCAGATACTGGATCGACAGAAACACGCCGCCGCCATGCCCGCCGTCGAACGGCGCGCGACGCGCATCGCGGCGTTCGAGGAGAGAAGTCATGAGCGCGGCCTTCGCATGGAACAGCGCGGGCTTGTACCCGAACGCGCGCCGCTGCCAAGAATGCGGGCAAGATTGCGGGCAAGGATGCGGGCGATGGGCATGGCTATTGCCCGCGTGCCCAACCGACCGGTACAGATCGTATCCGATCGCATTGCGCGAAAACACAAACACAGGAGACGAGGGTGGCCGTGAACGAACTGCTTGAACCGCTGACGCTGAAGCGCGGGCCGGCGATGAAGAACCGTTTCATGCTGGCGCCGCTGACAAATCAGCAAAGCCATGCCGATGGCCGGCTGTCCGACGCAGAGCATCACTGGCTGACGATGCGCGCCAAGGGCGGCTTCGGCATCACCATGACGGCGGCGGCGCATGTCCAGGCGGTGGGGCAGGGCTTCGAAGGGCAGCTTGGCGTGTTCGACGATGCCCAGCTGGAGGGGCTGACGAAGCTGGCCGATGCGATCCGCGCGGCGGGTTCGGTATCGTCGGTGCAGCTGCACCATGCGGGCAACCGGTCGCCCAAGGAGCTGGTGGGCACGCCGGTGTGCCCGTCGGACGATCCCGAGACGGGCGCGCGCGGGCTGACGCTCGCCGAGGTGGAGCAGCTGCGCGACGATTTCATCGCCGCGGCCAAGCGCGCCGAGCAGGCGGGCTTCGACGGCGTCGAGATCCACGGGGCGCACGGCTATATCCTGGCGCAGTTCCTGTCGCCCGAGATCAACAAGCGTGACGATCGCTATGGCGGCAGCCTGGAAAATCGCGCGCGGCTGATCTTCGAGATCATCGACGGGATCCGCGCGACCTGCGGCAAGGATTTTCAGGTCGGCCTCAGGCTGTCGCCCGAACGCTTCGGGCTGAAGCTGGCCGAGATCCGCGACGTGGCGGCCGACGTGCTGCGCCGCGGGGATATCGATTATCTCGACATGTCGCTGTGGGACGTCACCAAGGAGCCGTACGAAGAGGCGCATCAGGGCCGGTCGCTGATGAGCTATTTCACCGAGCTGCCACGCGGCGACGTTCGGCTGGGTGCGGCGGGCAAGGTGATGACGGCGCGCGAGGCGGCCGACGTTTTGGCGGCGGGATGCGATTTCGCGGTGATCGGGCGCGGCGCGATCCTGCGGCACGATTTTCCCGAGCGCGTGCGGCAGGATGCGGATTATGTCTCGCCCGCGCTGCCCGTGACGGTTCAGCATCTGCTGGACGAAGGGCTGAGCCCGCAGTTCGTGGACTATATGCGCAACTGGAAGGGCTTCGTGGCGGAGGATGTCGCCGCCTGACGCGACATGGGCCGGCGTGACGCGATGCCGCGGCGCGCCGGCCTATTGCTGCTGAAACCGCTCGTTGATGCTTTGCGCCGCGGCGCGCAGCTCGGGCACCAGTTGCTGGCGCATGTCCTCGACCGGAAAGCGCATCGACGGGCAGCAGGCGTTGAGCGCGGCGATGACATGGCCGCCGGCGTCGTAGATCGGCACCGATAGCGAGCGGACGCCGACCTCCAGCTCCTCATCGACCAGCGAATAGCCGAGGTCGCGCACCTCGGCGATGATCGCGCGCAGCTGCTTTACCGTGCGCACGGTGTTGGACGTATGCTCCTCCAGCACCAGGCGCTTGAAATAGCGTTCCAGCGACTCGTCGCTCTCGCCGGCGAGCAGCACGCGGCCGGTGGATACGGCGTAGGCGGGGAGGCGATTGCCGATGTTGAAATTGACCGAGATCACGCGATCGGGCGTCGAGCGCGCGAGATAGGTGACGTCGTCGCCGGTGAGGACGGCGGTGTAGATCGATTCCTGCGTCTTTTGCGACAATGCGTTCATTACCGGCTGTACGATGTCGAGAATGCCGACCGAGGACAGCGCCGAATAGCCGAGCTGCAGCACCTTGGGCCGGAGCGAGAAGTGCCGGTCGCGCTTCTCGGCATAGCCTTCGCGCACCAGCGTGAGCAGCAGGCGCCGCGTGGTGGCGCGCGACATGCCCGTGACCTTTGCCACATCGCTGAGCGTCATCGACGGGGTGTCGCGTGTAAAGGCGCAGATGACCTCCAGCCCGCGCGCAAGCGAGGCAACATAATCGCGATCACCGTCTTCCGATTCGTTCATCGTGATGGTGGCGTCGTCATCGGCGATGGCGCCGGCTGCCTTTGCTGACATTGCAAACATTCCTCGGGAAACATGCCGCGTAGCATTCGAGCCATCGCGAAAACGAAAAATAGGCTGGGTTCCCATGGCGTAAACCACGCGCCGCGCTTCGCAAGGGGCAGCGCGCCGCGCAACGATGTGTGTGCGCTATCGCAACACAAGTTCGCTATGCGTCCATATGCGTTGACTGCTATTGGCGTTGGCGCACATTGAAGCGATCGGCAGGGCGGGGAGCCAGCCGGCACAAGGGGACGGGACATGCGAAAGACATTCGCGGTCGGCGCTGCTGTTGCGGCGTTGACGCTGGGCACGCATGCGCTGCGCGCAGAGGAATTTCGGGTCGAGCTGGCCGCGCCGGGCGCGAAGGAAGCGCCCTATGAAGGGCGCGTGCTGCTGGTGCTGGCGGCGAGCGACAAGAGCGAGCCGCGGTTCCAGGTGGACGCCAGTCACGATGCCGCGCAGGTTTTCGGCATCGAGGTGGAGGGCTTTCGCAACGGCTCCGCCAAGGTGATCGGCAAGGACGTGCTGGGCTATCCGGGCCGCAGCCTGTCCGACATTCCCGCCGGTACCTACACCGTGCAGGCCGTGCTGCATAAGTACGACACGTTCACGCTGGGCAATGGCAAGGTGGTGAAGCTGCCCGCCGCACGCGGCGCGGGGCAGAACTGGCGCAAGGAGCCGGGCAACATCATCAGCAAGCCGATGAAGGTGAACTTCGATCCGAAGCGCCCCGGCGAGATCAAGGTGGCGCTGACCGACGTGATCGGGCCGGTCGAGGAGCCGAAGGACACCGAGTTCGTCCGGCATTTCAAGTTCAAGTCCGAGCGACTGTCGAAGTTCTGGGGGCGCGACGTCTACATGCGCGGCCATGTGCTGGTGCCCAAGGATTTCGACAAGCATCCCGAGGCGAAGTATCCGCTGGCGATCTTCCACGGGCATTTCCCCGAGGATTTCGGCGGCTTCCGCACCACGCCGCCCGATGCCAACATCAAGTGCGAGCCGAACAAGCGCTTCATCAACGAGACCTGCTATGCCCGCACCGAGCAGCAGGAAGCGTATGACTTCTACCAGAAGTGGGTGTCGCCCGATTTCCCGCGCATGCTGATCGTCGAGATCGACCATTCGAACCCGTATTACGACGACAGCTATGCGGTGAATTCGGCCAACATCGGGCCGTATGGCGATGCCATCACCTATGACTTCATTCCCGCGCTGGAGAAGAAGTTTCGCGGGATCGGCCAGGGCTGGTCGCGATTCCTGTACGGCGGGTCGACCGGCGGCTGGGAAGCGCTGGCGGTACAGGTGTTCTACCCGGACGAATATAACGGCGCGTTCGCAGCCTGCCCCGATCCGATCGATTTCCGTCAGACGATGGTGACGGACATCTACAAGGACAAGAACGCCTATTTCTGGACCGGGCCGTTCGGCAAGGTCGCGAAGCCGGGCAAGCGCGATTACCTGGGGCACATCTCGCACACGATCGAGGACGAGAACCGGCTGGAGCTGGTGCTGGGCGACAAGACGCGCTCGGGCGGCCAGTGGGACGTGTGGGAAGCGGTGTATTCGCCGATGGGCGAGGACGGCTATCCCAAGCGCATCTGGAACAAGGCGACCGGCGAGATCGACCCCAGCGTCGCCGCCTATTGGCGCGACAATTACGACATGCGCTACATCCTGGAGCGCGACTGGCAGAAGCTGGCGCCCAAGCTTCAGGGTAAGATCCACATCTATGTCGGCGACATGGACAATTTCTACCTGAACAATGCCGTCTATCTGATGGAAGATTTCCTGAAGAAGGCAAAGCCGGTCTATGGCGGCGAGATCCTTTACGGCGATCGCGACGAGCATTGCTGGAACGGCGATCCGACGCAGCCCAATTCGGTCGGGCGGCTGCGCTACAACTGGATGTACGTGCCCAAGATCCTGCAGCGGATCGAGGCTGCGGCACCCAAGGGCGCCGACCTGACGAGCTGGCGGTACAAGTAACCAACAGATTGCGCGCCGCGCCGGCATGGCCAGCCGGCGTGGAGCGAAAGCTGCGACCAACCACGAAGACAAGTCACCGAGCCGGCAGGGGACGCCGGCATCGGACGACCATCCACACCAAAAATCGGGGAGTTTGATGATGACGAACAGGTCACACTTACGGCGTTTCCTTTTGTGTTCGGCAGTCATGCTGGGCGGTGCGGCGATGCCCGCCCTGGCGCAGGAGGCGCCGGCCGAAGCCACGGCGGCAAGCGGCGACAGCGATATCGTCATCACCGGCTCGCGCATCCGCTCGCCCAACCTCGAAAGCGTCAGCCCGGTGACGACCGTGTCGGGTGAAGAGTTCGCGGTGCGCGGCACGGTGCGCACCGAAGACCTCGTCAACCAGCTGCCGCAGGTGTTCGCGGCGCAGGGCGCGGCAAATTCGAACGAGGCGACCGGCACGGCGCAGGTCGACCTTCGCGGTCTCAGCCCGTCACGTACCCTGGTGCTGATCAACGGCCGCCGCCTGCCGTACGGCTCGCCCAAGAACATCCCGTCGGACATCAACCAGGTGCCGACGCCGCTGATCCAGTCGGTCGAGGTGCTGACCGGCGGCGCATCGGCGGTCTATGGCTCTGACGCGATCGCGGGCGTCGTGAACTTCAAGCTGGTGGAGAATTTCAGCGGCGTTCGCTTCACCGGCAGCATCGGCGGATACCAGCACACCAACGATCGCGCCGGCCTGCGCGACCTGCTCGACCGCAACAACGAGCGGGTGCCGGGTGCGTATCTGAAGCCCGACAAGAATGTGTGGAACGGCTTCACCACCGAAGTCTCGGCGGTGTTTGGCGGCAATCTGGACGAAGGCCGCGGCAACGTCACCGGCTATGCCACCTATCGCAAGGTCAACGCGATCCTGCAGCGCGACTATGATTACAGCGCCTGCGCGCTGGGCGCGACAGGGACGGGCGGCAGTGAATTTTCGTGCAGCGGCTCGGCCACCAACGATCCCGCCAACTTTACCAATGCGGGCCGCATCCCGGGCCTGCCGACCTCGTTCCGCGCGACGCGCGACGGGCAGTTCGTGCCGGGTTCGCTGACCTACAACTTCGCCCCGTACAATTATTACCAGCGCCCCGACGAACGCTACACGCTCGGCGCGACCGCGCATTACGAGGTGAACGAGAACTTCACTCCGTATCTCGAGGTCGGCTTCATGGAGGACCGCTCGATCGCGCAGATCGCGCCGGGCACCAACAGCGCCGGCATCACCGTGGGTGCGGGCAGCATCAGCGGGATCAACTGCGACAATCCGTTCCTCAGCGCGCAACAGGCGAGCTTCCTGTGCACCAGCCGCGGGCTGTCGACCGGCAGCATCTATGACGCGGCGGGCAATTACGTCGGCCCGCAGTCGGTCGCCAACGGCGTGCTGGTCGCGCGCCGCAACGTCGAGGGCGGCAACCGTCAGGACGACATTCAGCACCAGAGCTATCGCATCGTGGTGGGCGCGCGCGGCGATATCGGCGGGCCGTTCAAGTACGACGTCTATGGCCTGTATTCGAAGGTGAATTACCGCAGCCGCTTCTCGGGCGATGCAAATCGTCAGCGGACGGCCAATGCGTTCAACGCGGTGCGCAATTCGGCCGGGCAGATCGTCTGCGCGATCAATGCCGATGCGAACCCGAACAACAATGACGCAAACTGCTCTCCGTTGAACTATTTCAGCGGTGCCGCCAGCCAGGATGCGGTGGATTACGTCGCCGAGGTGAAGTCGATCACCGGCGACACCAATCTCGTCAACATCGTCGCGGCGGTGGACGGCAATCTGGGCGAATGGGGCATCACCTCGCCGTTCGCCAACACCGGCGTCGCGGTCGCCTTCGGCTACGAATATCGCAAGAACGCGGTCGATTATCAGCCGGACGAAATCTATCAGGCGGCGGCGAGCCCCGAGCTGCCGATCAGCGGATCGGTTGCGGTGAAGGAGCTGTTCGGCGAGCTGATCGTGCCGCTCGTGGAGGATCGCCCGTTTTTCCAGAGCCTGTCGTTCGAGGGCGCGTACCGCTATTCGGACTATGACAGCGGGTTCAAGACCGACACGTACAAGCTGGGCCTGAACTGGTCGCCGGTGCGCGATTTCCGCCTGCGTGGTTCGTATCAGCGCGCGGTGCGCGCGCCCAACGTGATCGAGCTGTTCTCCAGCCAGCAGCTGTTCGAGGTCGAGCTGACCGAGAATGCCAATGGCTCGTACGATCCGTGCTCGGGCGCGAACCCGATCGCGACGGCGGCGCAATGCGCCCGTACCGGCGTGACGGCGGGGCAATATGGCAACATCGTCGACAATCCGGCGGGCCAGTTCAACTCGCTGATCGGTGGCAACCCGGACCTCGACCCGGAAACCGCCAAGACGCTGGCGCTGGGTGCGGTGTTCGAGCCACGCTTCGTGCCGGGCCTTTCCATCTCGGTCGATTATTTCGACATCAAGGTGGAGAATCTGGTCGGCAGCGTGAACCCGAATCTGTCGATTTCGAACTGCCTGGCGAACGGCGACCCGTATTTCTGCAGCCTGATCCAGCGCAGCCCCGACAGCGGATCCTTGTGGCAGGGCGAGAACGGCTTCTTCCGCCGCTTCAACGTCAACACCGGGTCGCTGCAGACCAAGGGCGTCGACGTGGTGGTCGATTACCGGATGCGCCTCGACGATCTGGGCATCAACGCCGGTCGCTTGAACTTCAACCTGGTGGGCACCTATCTCGACTCGTACAAGACGGTGCCGCTGCCCAACTCGCCGCAGTCCGACGTGTACGAGTGCAAGGGGCTGTATGCCGGCCTGTGCGGTCGCCCGCGGCCGGAATGGCGGCACAAGTTCATGACGACCTGGGCCCCGGCCGATCGCTTCAGCCTGACCGGCACGTGGCGCTATGTCTCGTCGGTGAAGATCTCGCAGACCAGCAGCCAGCCGGCGCTGACGGGCAGCTTCTCCGAGGTGAACCGCGAGCTGGGCGCGCGCAATTACTTCGATCTCGCCGCCGCCTTCACGGTGCGCAAGGATCTGGTCTTCCGTGCGGGCGTCAATAACCTGTTCGACAAGGATCCGCCGCTCACCACCACGGCGGCGATCGAGGATGGCGGCAACGGCAACACCTATCCGCAATTCTATGACGCGGCGGGCCGTTACTTCTTCCTGAGCGCCTCGGTCGGTTTCTGACGATCGTGACGCTTGAACCGGGGGCGTGCGCTGGTACGCCTCCGGTTACCGTTTTTGGGTGGGGATAAGATCATGAAGTTGCGTTGGTATGCCGGGGCTGCGCTGGCGGCCGTTCTGTCCACAAGCGCGCTGGGCGCTGCCGCCGCGCCGGTGACCGATGCCGATCGTGCGATGGCGCGGCAGATGCTGGAGGAAGCGATCGCGACGCCGACGGCGCGCGGCCGTGGGCAGGTGCCGACGCTGATCGAGAAATATGCGAAGCGGCTGCGTGAGGCGGGGTTCAAGGCCGACGAGATCATGGTCGTGCCGGTGGATTCGGAGGGCGAGAAGACCGCCGCGCTGGTGGTCCGCTACGCCGGGCGCAACCCGAGCGCCAAGCCGATCGCGTTCCTGGGCCACATGGACGTGGTGGATGCGCTGAAGGAAAACTGGTCGACCGACCCGTACGTGCCGACCGAGAAGGACGGCTATCTCTATGGCCGCGGGTCGACCGACAACAAGGCGGGCGTGACCGCGCTGGTCGCGAGCTTCATTCGCCTGAAGCGCGCGGGCTTCGTCCCCGACCGTGACCTGCTGCTCGCCTTTTCGGGCGACGAGGAAACCGGGATGCTCTCGACGCGGGCGCTGACCAAGCATCCGCTGGTGTCGCGCGCCGAGTTCGCGCTGAATTCCGATGCCGGTAGCGGGCAGCAGGGCGAGGATGGCAAGTATCGCTTCAACATCCAGGCGGCCGAGAAGACCTACGCCAATTACGCCATCTCGGCGAAGAACCCGGGCGGGCACAGCTCGGCGCCGATGCCGGACAATGCGATCTACGATCTGGCGCGCGGGCTGGTGAAGCTGGAGGCGCTGCGCTTCCCGGTGCAGTTCAACGAGATCACGCGGATCATGGTCGCCGATCTGGCGAAGGAGAAGGGCGGCGAGCTGGGCAATGCGCTGACGACGTTGCTCAAGAACCCCAACGATGCCGCCGCGCGCGCGGTGGCGGAGAAATATCCGCATCAGGCGAACATTCTGTGGACGACCTGCGTCGCGACGATGCTGGAGGCGGGCAATGCGCCCAATGCGCTGCCGCAGAATGCGACGGCGAACGTCAATTGCCGTATCTTCCCGGGCACCAAGGTGGAGGATGTGCGGGCGACGATCGCCAAGACGCTTGGCAATGACAAGCTGACGGTGGCGATGGTCGGCGAGGGCGTGGAAAGCCCGGTATCGCCGGTGAACCCAGCGCTGTTCGCGCGGCTGCAGAAGGCGATGGACGCGACCTATCCGGGGGTCGAGCTGAAGCCGAGCATGTCCTCGGGCGGGACCGACGGGCGCGAATTCCGCGCGGCGGGCATCCCGACCTATGGCGCAGGCGCGCTGGCGCTGAAGGCGGACGATGCGCGGGCGCATGGCACCGACGAGCGCGTGCCGATCGACGCGTATCTGAAGCAGCTGGATTATTGGGACTTCCTGCTACGCGATCTGGGGAGCCGCAAGTGATCGGCGATCTGGCGCGGCGCGATGTGATGCGCGGGGTGGCGGCCGGCGCGGCGATGATCGCCATGCCGGGTGCCTTGCCGGCGCAGGGCGCGGCAGGGCCCTCCTTTCCGCCGATCGCGCCTATTTCGCGCGCCGAGCGTGAGGCGCGGCTGGCGCGGATGCAGGCGGAGCTTCGCCGGCGGAACCTGTCGGCGCTGCTGGTCGAGGCGGGGTCGAGCCTGGTGTATTTCACCGGGGTCGATTGGTGGCGCAGCGAGCGGACCACCGCGGCGGTGATCCCGGCCGAGGGCCCGGTGCTGATCGTGACGCCGTTCTTCGAGGAGCCGTCGATCCGCGAGATGCTCGACGTGCTGGGCGAGGTGCGCGTGTGGCAGGAGGACGAAAGCCCCTTTGCGCTGATCGCCGGTTGGCTGAAGGAAAAGAAGCTGGGCGCCGGCACGCTGGCGGTGGAGGAGACGGTGCGCTTCTTCATCGTCGATGGCGTTCGCCGGCTGCTGCCGGCGCTGAAGACCGTGTCGGGAGCGGGCGCCGTCAACGCGCTGCGCATGATCAAGAGCCCGGCCGAGATCGCGCTGTTGCAGCGCGCCAACGACATCATGATCGCGGCTTATCGCGCCACCCACGGCCAGGTGCAGGCCGGGATGACCGGCAACGACATCAACGCGATCATGGAAGGCGAGCTGAAGCGCTTCGGCGGGCAGCGCGCGTCGAGCAGCGCGCAGGTGGGACCGGGCAGCGCACTGCCGCACGGCTCCAAGGAACGGCTGAAGCTGACCGAAGGCACCGTGGTGCTGATGGACTGCACCTGCAGCATGCACGGCTATGTCTCTGACGTCTCGCGCACCTTCGTGTTCGGGGAGCCGACCGCGGAGCAGCGCCGCGTGTTCGGCCATATGCGCCAGGGCATGAATGTGGCGATGGACGCGGCCAAGGTCGGCGCCCCGGCGGGCAGCGTCGATGACGCGGTGCGCAACTATTACGAGAAGCTTGGCTACGGGCCGCGCTACGCGCTGCCGGGGCTGTCGCATCGCACCGGCCACGGCATCGGCCTCGACGTGCACGAGCCGGTGAACCTGGTGCATGGCGAAACCACGCCGCTCGCGCCGGGGATGTGCTTCTCGAACGAGCCGGGCATCTACCTGCCGGGCAAGTTCGGCATCCGCATCGAGGATTGCTTCACCATGACCGAGCAGGGGCCGCGCTTCTTCACGCAGCCGCCCTCGTCGCTCGACAAGCCGTTCGGATAAAAGAGGAGGGGGCTGAAATGCCACGATTGAAGAGGTTGTTGGGCGGCGCTGCGGCGTTCGCCATGGTGGCGCTCGCGCCCGCGGCAATGGCGCAGGAAGAACAGTCCATGTCGCCGGCGCTGCCGAAGATCATGAGCCTGCGCGATCAGGCGCAGCTTCGCGATGCGTGGCTGGAGCGCCGTTTCGAGACCGTGCTGCCGCAGCTGATGCGCGAGAACGGCATCGACATGTGGGTGCTGATCGCGCGCGAATATCTGGAAGACCCGGTCGTCTCGACGATGCTGAACGCGACGAATTTGCGCGCGCGGCGGCGGACGATCCTCATTTATTTCGATCCGGGCGAGGGCAAGCCGATCGAGCGGCTGGTCGTCAGCAAGCACGGTATGGGCAATCTCTACCAGCCGGTATGGGACATGGAGAAGCAGCCCGATCAGTTCGCGCGCGTGCGCGAGCTGATCGCCGAGCGGAACCCGAAGAAGATCGCGCTCAACATCTCGTCGCTGACGGCGTTCGGCGATGGCCTGACGCACAGCCAGTACACCGATCTGATGAAGGCGCTGACGCCGGAGCAGCAGAGCCGCATCGTCTCCGGCTATCCGCTGGCGATCGGCTGGCTGGAGACCCGCACGCCGGAGGAAATGAAGGTCTATCCAGAGATCGTGCGCGTCGCGCATGCGATCATCGGCGAAGGCTTCTCGCCCGCGGTGGTGAAGCCGGGCGTGACGACCAACGAGGATCTCGTCTGGTGGTATCGCCAGCGCGTTGCGGACCTCGGCCTTGCATCGTGGTTCCACCCCTCGGTCGAAGTCACCCGCAAGGGCACGCCGGGCGTGCTGCGCGAACAGGCGAGCGTGATCCAGAAGGGCGACATGCTGCGCGTCGACTTCGGCATCCATTATCTGAACTTCAGCACCGATACGCAGCACGTCGCTTACGTGCTGCGTGATGGCGAGACCGATGCGCCGGAAGGGCTGAAGGCGGGGCTTCGCGACAACAATCTGGTGCAGGATGCGGTGACCAGCGAATTCCGCGTCGGCGCGACCGGCAACGAGGTGCTCAACCGTGCGCGCGCCAAGGCGATTGCGGCGGGGCTGAAGCCGACGATCTATTCGCACCCGATCGGCTATCACGGCCATGGCGCGGGCAGCTCGATCGGCCTGTCGGAGGAACAGAAGTTCGTGCCGACCGGCGAATACAAGCTGCGGCCGAACATCGCCTGGTCGATCGAGCTGATGGCCACCAAGTCGGTGCCCGAATGGGGCGGCCAAATGGTCGATTTCAAGAGCGAGGAAGACGCCTTCTTCGACGGCAAGACCGTTCGCTACATCGACGGGCGCCAGACCAAGTTTCACCTGATCGGAGCACGCTGACGATCCCTTTTACCTGCCGCCCCCGCGGCGGGCCGTCGCGTGTTTCCACACTTGGTGGGTCTCATCATCCTCGATGAGACCCACTTTTTATCGGTGCGTCAGGGGCGCGGCAGGAGGATGAATTCGTCCTGCGCACCGTCCAGGAAGCGGAAGGTGCCGTCCGCCGCGAGGAAACCGTCCTCCTCGTGCATGAAGCGGACCTTCTGGTTACCCCATTCGGGCACGTTGTGCTGTGCATTCAACTCGATCGACCAGGCGGTGTTCGGATCGATGCGATAATCGCCGCGGCCGGGCGCCGGCTTCTGGCTTTCCCAGGCGCCGATCCAGGTGCCCGCGCCATGGCCGTGATAGCCGATCGGATGCGAATAGATCGTGCCGTCGATCTTCTCCGCCTCTACCTGCCGGCGTGCCGCTGCCAGCACCTCGTTGCCGGTGCGGCCCGGCTTCAGCGCCGCGACCGTGGCGGCGCGCACGCGGTTCATCGCGGCAAGACCGTCCTTCAGGCCCTTGGGCGCATCGGTCTCGCCGGGCTTCAGCACGTAGGCGAGGCGCTGGATGTCGGTGTTGAGCCCGAGATAGGTGATGCCGAAATCGACGTGCAGCATGTCACCCGGCATGATGATCGTATCGCCGCGATGGCCCATCTCCTGCACGCTGAACTTGCCGCCGTCGGCGCGCTGGATCGCGACGCTCGGCTGGAACCAAGTGTCGAGCCCGAGCGAATTGATGCGGTTGCGGAACCACCAGACGACATCGTCCGAGGTGGTGACGCCGGGGGTGATGACGCGTTCGGAGAAGCCTTCCTCGATGATCGAGTGCGAGATGCGCGAGACGATCGGGTAGCTGGCCATCTCCTCTGGGATGCGCGTTTCGAGCCAGCCGAGCGCGAGGCGTTCGTGCGAGACGAGGCGCTTCGCCATGTCCGGCCCGAGCGCGCGGACGATCGCCTCGTAATGGGTGGAGCTGAGGCCGTCAGCGAGCGGGAAGCCTTCCGAGCGGTTGAGCGCGATGGTGGACGGGTTGCGATCCGCGATTATTTTGGCGAGCTCGGCCCATTGATCGGGCTGCTCGTCCGGGTTCCAGGCGGGCTGAAAATCGCCCACCGGATAGCGGGCGAGCGCGAGCTTTTCGATCGGCTTGCCCTCGCCCGGATCGAAGAAGACGAGGATGGTGCGGCGGCGCGCGTGGAGCCAGGTGGCGGGCAGCATCGTCGCCATCACCGGATCCTCGTTATACTCGCCGGCGACGAGCACCCACATCTGCACCTTGTCACGGCGCATCAGCGTGGGGAGCACCTGTTCGAAGCGGAGCTTGAGCCAGCGATCCTCGGTCTCGGCGCGGCGCTCGAGCGGGAGGATGGCAGGCATCTGGAGCTCGGCGCCGCGCGTGGTTGCCGTGGCCGGTGCGGTGGCCAGCGCCATGGCCAGAAGAAGTGCCGACATCGATTCCCCCAAAAACGTGTGTTCACATCACGAACAACTGTTCGCTAATGCTACAATGCCGCGACTGAAATGACACCCCCGGAGCGGCGCGTTTGCCGCACCGGACGTTTGCGTTTGGAGCAACGGCCCGAGGCGTGACAACGGCGACCCGATCGTTAGGTGTCAACGGGTTCGAGCGGGGGGAACAGGATGCGCGTGAGGCTGATGGTGGCGGCGATGGCGTTGGCCGTGCCGATGGGAGCCGCCGCTGCGCCGGACGACAGCGCCGCGCCGGCGGTGGTGCTGTATCGCCATGCGACGCTGATCGACGGGACGGGCGCGCCAGCGGCGGCGAACATGACGGTGGTGACGCGCGGCGACCGGATCGACGCGGTGCTGCCCGATGCGAGGGTGACGCCGACGCTACTGAAGGGTGCGCGCGTCGTGGACCTGAAGGGGCGCTATCTGCTGCCCGGGCTGATCGACAGCCATCAGCATATCGCGACGCCGCCCAACCGGCGCCGCGCCGAGGCACTGATGCGCCGCGACCTGTACAGCGGGATCACCGCGACGCGGATCATGGCGGACGACCTGCGGTCGGTCGCGGAGATCGCGCGTGCGGCAGTGGTGGGGGAGATCGCCTCGCCAGACCTGTATTATGCCGCGCTGTTCGCCGGCCCGAGCTTTTTCGACGATCCGCGCACGCTGGCGGTGAGCGCCGGCATCAAGCCGGGGACGGGCGCGTGGATGCAGGCGATCGACGCGCAGACCGACCTGCCGCTTGCGGTGGCGCGGGCGAAGGGCACGGGGGCAACGGCGATCAAGATCTACGCCAATCTGCCGGCCGACCTGATCGCGAAGATCACCGCGGAGGCGCATCGGCAGGACATGCAGGTGTGGGCGCACGGCATGGTGTTTCCGACGCCGCCCGCCGACGTGATCGCCGCGGGGCCGGATGTCGTCTCGCACAGCTGTTATCTTGCGTATCAGGCGGTGGAGAAGCGGCCGGCGACGTATCAGCAGCGGGTGGTGATCGACCCGGCGCCGTTCATCGCGGGCGACAATCCGGTGATGGGCGGGCTGTTCGCGACCATGAAGACGCGTGGCATGCTGCTGGATGCGACGCTGCGCGTGTATCAGGAGGGCGAGAAGCGGGCGAAGGCGGGTGGGCCGCCGGCTTATTGCTCGCTCGACCTGGCCGCGGCGCTGACCGCGCAGGCGCATGCGGCGGGGGTGGAGATCTCCGCCGGCACCGACGGCGACACGCCCGCGGGCGCACCCTATCCAGGGCTGTTCGACGAGATCGAGTTGCTGGTCGGCAAGGCCGGGTTCACGCCGGCCGAGGCGATCCGCGCCGCGACGCTGACGGGCGCAAAGGCGATGGGCGAGGAAGCGACGCAGGGCACGATCGCGGCGGGGAAGCTTGCGAACATGGTGGTGCTGGCGCGCGATCCGCTGGCCGATATCGGCAACATGCGCAGCGTGGTGATGACGGTGAAGCGCGGGCGCGACTATCAGCGTGGCGACTTCAAACCGGTGACTGCGGAGGAACTTGGCCGTGACTGATCGACGCACCTTTCTGGCCGGTATGATGGCGGCCAGCGCCGCGCCGGCAATCGCGCAGCAGCCCGTGGCGGCAAAGCGCGACATGCTGATCGTCAATGCGCTGGGCGGCTTTTCCGACCCCAATGCGCCGCGCGGCGACGGCATTGCGCCGCGCGACACGCGCACGCCGCTGAGCGCGCGCGTGGTGAAGGATGCGCTCGCGTCGGGCATGAGCGCGGTGAACGTGACGCTGGGCTATGTCGCCGGGCCGGACGAGCCGTTCGAGCAGACGGTGCGCGAGATCGGGCTATTCGACTGGCGCATCCGCAACAGGCCAGACGCGCTCGCCAAGGTGCTGACCGCCGCCGACATCCTGCGCGCGCACGCGGCGGGCAAGGTCGGTGTGATCTACGGCTTTCAGAACACCGCGATGCTGGGCGACGACGCGGCGCGCGTCGACATCTTCGCCGACCTTGGCGTGCGCGTGATCCAGCTGACCTACAATCCCGCCAACAAGGCCGGTAGCGGATCGATGGCGCCGGAGAATGGCGGCGTGACCGACTTCGGGCGCGCGGTGATCGAGCGGCTCAATGCCAATCGCGTGATGGTGGACCTGTCGCACAGCGGCGAGCGGACGTGCCTGGAGGCGGCGCGGCTGTCCAAGCAGCCTATCTCGATCAACCACACGGGATGCCGCGCGCTGACCGACCTGCCGCGCAACAAGACCGATGCCGAATTGCGGCTGGTGGCCGAGCGCGGCGGGTTCGTCGGCATCTATTTCATGCCGTTCCTCAATCCGACGAGCGTCGCGAGCGCGGCGGACGTGGTTTCGCATATCGAGCACGCCATTCAGGTGTGCGGCGAGGATCATGTCGGCATCGGTACCGATGGCGGCACGACGGCAGTGGACGACATGGCGGCTTATCGCGCGGCGGGGCGCAAGGAGATTGCCGAGCGCCGGAAGGCGGGGATCGGCGCCAAGGGCGAGAACCCCGACACGCTGCCGTTTGTCGAGGATCTGAGCGGGCCGGGGCAGTTTCGCAAGCTGATCGCGCTGCTGGAGCGGCGCGGGCACAAGGCGGCGCGGATCGAAAAGATCATGGGGCAGAATTTCGTTCGCTACGCGCGCGACGTGTGGGGGGCATGAGCCCCGAGGCGATCGCCTTCGTCAATCAGGCGCTGGTGCCGATCGGGCTGGCGCTGATCATGTTCAGCATGGGGCTGACGCTGGCGCTGCGTGACTTTGCCGCGATCCTTTCTGGTGGGCGCGCGGCGGTGGCGGGGCTGGCGACGCACCTGCTGGTGCTGCCGCTGCTCGGGCTGGGCGTGGGCGCGCTGTTCGGCCTGTCGCCCGAGCTGGCGCTGGGGCTGTTCATCATCTCGATCTGCCCGGCGGGGACCACGTCCAACGCGCTGACCTTCGTGGGGCGCGGCAATCTGGCGCTCGCAGTCGTGCTGACGCTGATGACCAGCGTGGTGACGGTGTTCACCATTCCGCTGCTGCTGCGCTGGGCGGTGCCGTGGTTTTTGGGCGACGGGGGCGCGGTTGGCGGGAGTGGGGCGGTGCCGCAGCTCGATATCGTCAGCACCATGGGGCAGCTGGCGCGGATCACGCTGGCGCCGATCGCGCTGGGCATGGCGGTGCGCCGCTTTGCGCCGGGCGCGGCGGCGGTGATGGCCCGGCGGCTGCGGCCGACGGCGTTGGTCGTGCTGGTGGCGGTGATCGGTTTTTCGGTGATCGTCAGTTTCGACATGGTGGTGCAGAATCTGATCGCGGCGACGCCCGCGATCTATGCGCTGAACGCGGCGGCGATGGCGTTCGGCCTGCTCGTCGGGCGGGTGCTGGGGCTGAACCAGCGCGATCGCATGACGCTGGCGATCGAGACGGGGGTGCAGAATGCGACGCTCGCCTTGTTCCTGACGCTGACGGTGCTGGGCAGCCTGCCGCTGGCGGTGACGCAGAACATCTATGGCGTGGTGATGCTGCTGAACGCGACGCTGCTGATCCGCTGGTTCAAAGGGCGAATCGCGCGCGAGGAGGCGGTGGCATGAGCATACGGTTCATCGATGCGGCGGCGGTCGCGCGGCGGCTGACCTATGACGTGGCGGTGCCGCTGGTGCGCGAGGCGATGGTGGCGCTGTCGCAGGGGCGCACCCGGCAATTGCTGCGCGGTATCATCGATCTCGATGGCGAGAATGCCTTTGGCGTGATGCCGGGCGCGCTGGACGCGGGGCCGTTCGGGGCAAAGCTGGTAAGCGTGTTTCCGGGCAATGTCGCGCGGGGCGGCATGACGCACCAGGGGCTGATCGTGATGTTCGATCGCGCAAGCGGCGCGCCGGTGGCGGTGGTGGATGCGGGCGAGGTGACGGCGATCCGCACCGCGGCGGCATCGGCGGCGGCAACGATGGCGCTGGCGCGCAGGGAGGCGGATCAGCTCGCGATGCTGGGAACGGGCGAGCAGGCAGAGCGGCACGTGCTGGCGATCCGCGCGGTGCGGCCGCTGGCGCGGGTTACGATCTGGGGGCGCGATGCCGGCAAGGCGGCGGCACTGGCGGAGGAAATGGGGGGCGACGTGGCCACATCGGTGCGCGACGCGGTGGCGGACGCGGGGATCGTCTGCACGGTGACGGCGGCCGCGGAGCCGATCCTGTTCGCCGGCGATGTCGCGGCGGGAACGCATATCAATGCGGTCGGTTCGAGCCGCGCGGGGCCGGTGGAGATCGCGCCCGATCTGGTGGCGCGCAGCCGCTTCTTTGCCGATCATCGTGAGGGCGTGCTCAGCCAGGGCGCGGAGTTCCTGCGCGCGAAGGCCGAGGGGCTGGTGGATGACGCGCATGTGCTCGGCGAGATCGGCGAGGTTTACGCGGGCACGCTGGCCGGGCGGACCGCGGCGGACGACGTGACACTGTACAAGTCGCTGGGCAGCATCGTGCAGGATCTGGCCTGTGCGGCCTGGCTGTGCGCCAGCGAGGGCTGATCAGCCCTTTTCCAGCGCGATGCCGGCGAGGTTCTGCGTGCGCTTGATGTGGCGCAGGCGGAAGCGTGGCGGGCGGGGCAGGGCGAGATAGGTGGCGTAATGGGCGCGGTGCGCGCGGGGCACTTTGACGGCGCCGTTCGCCTGCGCGATCACCGCGGCGGCATCGCCGAGCAGGACGGCGTCGTCGAGGTCGAGCGCGTTCGCCAAGCGCAGCGCGGCGAGGAGCGCGAGCCATTCGGCGGTCATGCTGGTGCCTGCGCCGAGCCCGCGCTCGATATGGGGGCGGCCGGCAGCGACGACGGCGAACTCCATGCCGGCGGGCAGCGGGCGCAGGCCGCCATCGAAGAAGATCTTCACGCCTGGCGGTGCTGGCCGGGGGCGAGATCGGCGAGCGTCCAGTCCCCGATGCGCCAGCGGACGAGGCGGAGCGTCGGGTGGCCGATCGCGGCGGTCATGCGGCGGACCTGGCGGTTGCGGCCTTCGCGGATAGTGAGCGAGAGCCAGCAATCGGGAATGGCGGCGCGGTAGCGGATCGGCGGATCGCGCGGCCAGAGCGCGGGATCGGCGATCCGCTCGACCTCGGCGGGTCGGGTGGGGCCGTCCTTCAGCGTGACGCCGCTGCGCAGCCGGGCGAGCGCGTCGTCGCTCGGCTCGCCTTCCACCTGGACGAGATATGTCTTGGGCAGCTTGAACTTCGGATCGGCGATGCGCGCCTGGAGGCGGCCGTCGTCGGTGAGCAAGAGGAGCCCCTCGCTGTCGCGATCGAGCCGGCCGGCGGGATAGACGCCGGGCTGCTTGATATAGTCGGACAACGTGGCGCGGGCTTCGGGCATGCTGCGATCGGTGAACTGGCTGAGCACGCCATAGGGCTTGTTGAAGAGGAGGAGCGTCATCCGCCCGTGATGCTCCGCGCCACGGCCTCGGCGGTCTTGATCCCGTCGACTGCGGCGGAGAGGATGCCGCCGGCATAGCCCGCGCCTTCGCCCGCGGGGAACAGGCCGATCGTATTGAGGCTGTGCCCGTCTTCGCCGCGACCGAAGCGGACGGGGGAGGAGGTGCGGGTCTCGACGCCGGTCATGACGACGTCGGGGTGGTCGTAATCCGTGATCTGGCGGCCGAACACCGGCAGCGCCTCGCGCATTGCGGCGATGGCGAAATCGGGCAGGCATTCGGCGAGGTCGGTGGGGGTGACGCCGGGCTTGTAGGACGGAACCACGGCGCCGAGCGTGGTGGATGGACGGGCGGCGAGGAAATCGCCGACGCGCTGCGCGGGCGCCTTGTAGTTGCTGCCGCCGGCGACAAAGGCGCGCTCTTCCCAATGGCGCTGGAGCTTGATGCCGGCGAGCGGATCGCCGGGATAGTCGCGCGCGGGATCGATCGCGACGACGAAGCCCGAGTTCGCGTTGCGCTCGTTGCGCGAATATTGGCTCATGCCGTTGGTGGCGACGCGGCCTTCCTCCGAGGTGGCGGCGACCACCGTACCGCCGGGGCACATGCAGAAGCTGTAGACGGTGCGCCCGTTCGAGCAGTGATGCGAGATATGATATTCGGCGGCACCCAGGATCGGGTTGCCCGCCTCATGGCCGAAGCGCGAACGGTCGATCCAGGATTGCGGATGCTCGATGCGCACGCCGATCGAGAAGGGCTTCGCCTCGGCATGGACGCCGGCGTCGACCAGCATGGCGAAGGTGTCGCGCGCGCTGTGACCGACGGCGAGGACGACATGGCTGGCGGGGAGATAGTCGCCAGTGTGGAGATGCAGGCCGCGCAGGCGGCGGTTGCCTGAGCCATCGGTTTCCACATCGAGGCCGTCTACGCGGGTCGAGAAGCGGTACTCGCCGCCGAGCTCCTCGATCTGGGCGCGCATGCTTTCCACCATCGTGACGAGGCGGAAGGTGCCGATGTGGGGATGCGCCTCGGTCAGGATCTCAGGCGGCGCGCCAGCCTTGACGAATTCGGTCAGCACCTTGCGGTTGAGGTGGCGCGGATCCTTGATGCGGCTGTAGAGCTTGCCGTCGGAGAAGGTGCCGGCGCCGCCCTCGCCGAATTGCACGTTCGATTCGGGGTTCAGCTCGCTGCGGCGCCACAGGCCCCAGGTGTCCTTCGTGCGTTCGCGCACCATCTTGCCGCGTTCCAGCACGAGGGGGCGGAAACCTGCCTGCGCGAGAATCAGTGCGGCAAAGAGCCCGCACGGGCCGGCGCCGATAACGACGGGGCGGGGCGCGTCGGCAGGAGCGGTGACAGGGACGTGATAGCGGGTGTCGGGGGTGAGCTGGACGTCGCGGTCGCGCCGGAACTTGGCGAGCACGGTGCTCTCGTTCTTCACCGCGACGTCGACCGAATAGACGAGGCTGATGTTGCCCTTGTCGCGCGCGTCATGGCCGCGGCGGGCGACGGTGAAGCGGATCAGCTCGCGCGGCGTGATGCGCAGGCGACGGCAGATCGCGGCGGGCAACGCCTCGTCCGGGTGGTGCAACGGGAGTTTGAGTTCGCTCAGGCGGATCATCAGCGTGTTCTTACAGGGATGGGCGGCGCCGCGCCAACGCGAGGGTCAGGCGGTTTCGATCAGGCGATCGGCCTGGGCGCGGGCCTCGTCGGTGATGGTGGCACCCGAGAGCATGCGCGCGATTTCCTCGCGTCGCTCGGCCTCGGTGAGCTGGCGAACGCCGGTGCGGGTGACGACGCCGTCGTTGCGCTTGGCGATCAGGAGGTGCGCGGCGCCGCGCGCGGCGACCTGTGGCGAGTGGGTGACGACGAGGAGCTGGGTGCGCTGCGCCAGGCGGTGCAGTCGCTCGCCGATGGCCGAGGCGACCGCGCCGCCGACACCGCGGTCAATCTCATCGAAGATCATCGTCGCCGCGCCGCCTTCTTCGGCGAGCGCGACCTTGAGCGCGAGGATGAAGCGCGAGAGCTCGCCGCCCGAGGCGATCTTGATCAGCGGGCCGAAGGGCGCGCCGGGGTTGGTAGCGATCTCGAACTCGACGCGGTCCTGCCCGGCGGCGGCCCATTGCTCCTCGGGCAGCGGCACGACGGCGGTGCGGAAGCGGGCGGCGTCGAGCTTCAGCGGCGGCAGCTCCGCCATCACGGCCGCGTCTAGCCGCTCGGCGGCGGCAGTGCGGGCCTTGGACAGCGCGGCGGCGGCGGCGACATAGGTCTTGCGCGCGGCGGCGGCGGTCGCTTCCAGCGCGGCGATGCCCTCCTCTCCGGCCTCCAGCCGCTCGCGGCGGGCGCGCAGCTCGTCGGCGAGCGCGGCAAGGTCGTCGGGCTGGACGCGGTGCTTGCGCGCCATGCCGCGCAGCTCGAACAGGCGCGCCTCGTCATCCTCCAGCGCGCGCGGATCGAAGGCGAGCGCGCGCGTCGCGTCGCTGACCTGCTCGCCGGCGTTGCCCGCCTCGATCATGGCGCGATCAAGCGCGGCGAGCGCCTCGGCCAGCGCCGGATGGTCCGCGGCAATGCGATCGAGGATGCGCGCCGCTTGGCGCATGCTGGAGAGGGCGCCGTCGGACCCTTCCAGCGCATCGATCAGCGCGTTCAGATCCTCGGCGATCTTTTCCGAGCGCTGCATCGTGCGGCGACGCTCCGCGAGCTGTTCCTCCTCGCCCGCCTCGGGGGCGAGCGCGTCGAGCTCGGCGACGGCATGGTCGAGCCATTCGCGGTCGCGGGCGGCGGCCTCGATCTCCTCACGGGCTGCGGCGAGCGCGGTGTCGGCGGTGCGCCATGCCTGCCACGCGGCGCTGACGCTGGCGGTGTCGAGCCGCGCGAAGGTGTCGAGCAGCGCGCGGTGGCCGCGAGGATTGAGCAGGCCGCGATCGTCATGCTGGCCGTGGATCTCGACCAGCCGCGTGCCGAGCTCGCGCAGCAGCGCGGCGGAGGCGGGCTGATTGTTGAGGAAGCCTCGGCTGCCGCCATCGGCCTTCACGACGCGGCGGACGATCAGCGGCTCGCCCGCGTCGCTCTCGATACCGTTCTCGTCGAGCAGCGCGGCGATGTCGGCTGGCGCCTCGAATGTGGCGGTAACGCTGGCCTGGGTGGCGCCATGGCGTACGAGGCTGCTGTCGGCGCGCGCGCCGAGCGCCAGGCCGAGCGCGTCGAGCAGAATCGACTTGCCCGCGCCGGTTTCGCCGGTGAGCACGCCAAGGCCGGCGCCGAATTCGAGGTCCAGCGCCTCGATCAGCACCACGTCGCGGATCGAGAGCGCGGTCAGCATGATGGTGTCAACGCCCGGCGCACCGGGCGGTGCCTCACTGGTCCTGCGGCGCGTCGCTCGCCGGTGCGGGCGGCGCACCGGGCTGAACGCCGGTCGGCGTGGCGGTGGAGGGTGCGTTGCCACCCGCCGTCGCACCGGCGCCGCCGGTCGTGGTGGCGGGGGTGGGCGCACCGGGAGCCTCGGCGCGCGGCGTCGGCGCACCACCGGTGACCGGCAGCACGTCCACCTGCTTGCGGATCGGCGTTTCGGGGCGGGCGACGGTCGGCTGGGCGATCACCTGCTCGCCCGGGGCGAGCGGCGCAATCGGGTTTGGCGGGTTTTCGCCCACCAGATCGAAGGCGCGCTGGTACCACCAGGTTTCCGGGTAATTGGCGCCCAGCACCGCGGCGGCGCGCTTTGCCTCCTCACGCACGCCGAGCGCCAGATAGGTCTCGGTGAGGCGCATCAGCGCCTCGGGCGTGTGGGTGGTCGTCTGATATTCATCCACCACGCGGCGGAAGCGCAAGGTGGCGGCGAGCCACTGGCCGCGCCGCTCGTAGAAGCGGCCGATCTCCATTTCCTTGCCGGCGAGGTGATCGCGCACCAGGTCAATCTTTAGCCGTGCATCGGCGGCGTAGCGCGTGTTCGGATAGCGGCGGGTGAGCTCGCCCAGGGCGTCCTGCGCCTGTGCGGTGATCTTCTGATCGCGCGTGACGTCGCTGATCTGCTCGTAATAGCTCATCGCGATGAGATAATAAGCATAAGGCGCGTCGCGATTGCCGGGGTGGACCGACAGGAAGCGCTGCGCGCCCTGGATCGCCTCCGTGTAGTTCTTCGCGAGATAATTGCTGAACGCACCCATCAGCTGCGCGCGGCGCGCCCAGATCGAATAAGGGTGCTGGCGCTCCACCTCGTCGAACAGCGCGGCGGCGACCTTGTACTGGCGCTGATCGAGCTTTTCGCGCGCGGCGCTGTACAAGGTGCCGACGTCGCGGGCGACATAGGGCAGGTCGCCCCCGGCGCGATTGCGGGCGCAGCCGGCGATCGGCAGGGCCATGGCCGCGAGCATCAGGGCGACGAGCGGACGAGACGGAATGTTACGCATCGTGGTGGCCTTTAGCGCAGGGCCGCGCGTGCGAACAATGCTGAAACGCGTGTGATCGGATCTGGTGCGAAACGCATTGGTTCGGACGGCGTTCAGAGGATAGAGACAAAGCCGATCGTTACGGGGACACACATGACTGCAACCTTGCTGGCCACCAAGCGCGTCGAAAAGCCGTGGGGCAGGCACACTTTATACCCCGGCTTCCCCGATCCTTCGGCCGATGGCGAGCCGATCGGCGAGGTGTGGTTTCAGTCACCGCATCCGGGCGAACCCGAGATGCTGATCAAATATCTGTTCACCAGCGAAAAGCTGTCGGTGCAGGACCACCCGTCGGACGAGGAAGCGCAGAAGCGCGGCCTGCCGCGCGGCAAGGACGAATGCTGGCTGATTCTGGATGCCGGGCCGGATTCGACGATCGCGGTTGGCCCCAAGCAGCCGATGACCGCCGACGAGCTGCGCGAAAGCGCGCTGGACGGATCGATCGAGCACAAGCTCGACTGGAAGCCGGTGAAGGCGGGCGATTTCTATTATTCGCATTCGGGCGTGATCCACGCGATCGGCGCCGGGCTGACGCTGATCGAGGTGCAGCAGAATTCGGATACGACCTATCGGCTGTACGATTACGGGCGGCCGCGCGAGCTGCACCTGGACGACGGCGTCGCGGTGGCGGAGCTGACGCCGTACGTCGCGCCGCCCCGGCCGGGCGTGATCGAGCCGGGGCGCGAGATCCTGGTGGAAGGGCCGAAGTTCGTGCTGGAACGCTGGAACGGCGGCAAGCGCGATATCACGCTGCCCGAGGGAACGCCCGGCTGGCTGGTGCCGATCCGCGGCGAAGGCGTGGTCGGCGGCGTCGCCTGGCGCGCGGGCGAGTGCGTGCTGGTGGAGGGTCCCGAACTGCTCCATGCCTCCGACGACGCGGACCTATTGTTCGCCTATACGGGCACGACCCGGCTGTAATTTCCGCCGGGCCGCTTGCGCGATTGATGGCGCAAGCGGCTCGACATCACGCGCGCTTCCCGCGAAGGCGGCGCGTGCTTGATCTTGTCCCCCTTATCCTCATGGCGGTGGCCGGGTTCGTCGGCGGTGCGATGAATGCGCTGGCCGGCGGCGGCTCGTTTGCGACGATGCCGGCGCTGCTGGCGATCGGCCAACCGGCGAACATCGCCAATGCCACCTCCAATTTCGCGCTGCTGCCGGGTGCGGCGATGAGCAGCTGGGCATTTCGCGACGAGTTGGCGCCGGTCGGCGGGGTGAGCCTGCGCGTGCTGGGCGGCGTGACGTTCGTGGCGGGGCTGATCGGCAGCCTGCTGCTGGTGGTGACGCCGACCAGCACCTTCGACGTGATCGTGCCGTGGCTGGTGCTGTACGCCTTTGTCGTCCTTGCCTTCGGGCAGCGCGCGTCGGTGTGGCTGTCGCGGCGGTTCTCGATCGGACCGCACGCCTTGATCGCGGCGCAGGGGGTGCTGGGCGTGTACGGCGGCTATTTCGGCGGGGGCATCGGGCTGATGATGACCGCCACCTATGGCTTGCTGACCGGGCTGAACCCGCGCGATGCCTTTGCGCCTCGTACGCTGATGCTGACCACGGCCAATGCGGCGGCGGCGGTGATCTTTATCAGTTTCGGCATGATCGCCTGGGCCGCGTGCATTCCGATGCTGCTCGGCGGGATCGTCGGCGGCTGGGCGGGGGCGCATATCGGCAAACGGCTGCCCGCCGGCGCGGTGCGGGTGTGGACGCTGCTGGTGTCGGGGGCGACCACGCTGGTGTTTTTCTGGCGCGCCTACGGATAGGAACGGCCGTTCCTGCATCGCCTGCGGCCGGAGGTGTGACGGCTCGCAAATCATGCTAAAGTCGTGCGCGATGAAGGCTGTTTTCCGACACCGGCTCACCACCCGATTGTGGCATTGGGTCAATGCCGTCTCGATCTTCATTCTGGTCGGATCGGGGCTGGGCATCTCCAACGCGCATCCGCGACTCTATTGGGGCAGCTATGGCGCGAACTTCGACCCGGCATGGTGGGAGCTGCCGCGTTTTCCGGCGTGGCTGACGATCCCGGCGAGCTACAATCTCGCGATCTCGCGACGGTGGCATCTGTTCTTCGCGCTGGTGCTCGCCTTCGGGTTGCTCGCGTACATGATCGCGAGCCTGCTGAACCGCCATTTTGCGCGGAAGCTGCGGGTGCGGCGGGGCGACCTGTCGCGGCGCAACCTGATGGCCGACCTTCGCGAGCATCTGGCGCTGCGCTTTCACGATCCGGCGCATCCGACGGCGTATAACATCTTTCAGAAGCTGACCTATGTGGTGGTGATCTTCATTCTGCTGCCGCTGGTGATCCTGACCGGGCTGGCGCTGTCGCCCGGCATGAACGCGGGGTTGCCGTGGCTGCTCGATCTGTTCGGCGGGCGGCAATCGGCGCGCTCGATCCATTTCCTGTGCATGATCGCGCTGGCGGGCTTCACCGTCATCCACCTGGCGCTGGTGATCCTGGCTGGAGCGATCAACGAGACGCGGTCGATGATCACCGGCTGGTGGCGCGTGCCCGAGGAGCCCAAGCCATGATCGTTGGTCGACGCAGTCTGATGGTCGGATCGGCGGCGCTGCTGGCCGGCTGCGACAAGGTGATCCAGCAGCCGACCGCGCGGCGCATCCTGTTCATGGGCGAGGAGATGCATCGCGGGCTCCAACGCGCGCTGGTGAACCGCAACGCGCTGGCGCCGGAATTCACGCCCGAGCAGCGATCGCCCTTTTTCCGGCCCAACGGCACGCGCGATCCGGGGACGCCGGAATATGCCGCGCTGCGGGCGGGGAACTTCGCGGACTGGCGCTTGCAGGTCGGCGGCCTGGTTTCGCGGCCGCTGTCGTTGAGCCTCAGCGACCTCGGCACCTTCCCGCAGCGCGCGCAGATCACGCGGCATGACTGCGTGGAGGGGTGGAGCGCGATTGCCAAATGGCAGGGGCCGAAGCTGGGCGACGTGCTCAAGGCGGCAGGACTGCGCGACGGCGCGCGCTACATCGTGTTCACCTGCGCCGATCAATATCGCGGCGCGCCGTATTACGAATCGATCGATCTGGTGGATGCCTTCCACCCGCAGACGATCCTGGCCTGGGCGCTGAACGATCGGTTCCTGCCGGTGATGAACGGCGCGCCGTGCCGGCTGCGGGTGGAGCGGCAGCTGGGGTACAAGCACGCCAAATATCTGATGCGGATCGATGCGGTCGCCAGCCTCGACGGGATCGGGAAGGGCAAGGGCGGCTATTGGGAGGATAATGTCGATTACGGTTGGTATGCCGGCATCTGATTGTTACGGGTGCAGCCGATGGCTTTGATTGACCTGTTTCTCTCCCGCGCGGTGAAGCGCGGCACCCTGACCCTTCATCGTCCCAAGGCGCCGCCGCGCACTTTCGGCACGCCCGATCCCAACTTCCCCGATGTGACGATCCGCTTCGCCGACCGCGGCGTGGCGCTGGCGATCGCGCGCAATCCGGCGCTGGGCGCGGGCGAATGCTATATGAACGGGCGGCTGATCGTCGAGGAGGGCGACATTCGCGATCTCGTCGAGCTGCTGAAGCGCAACGATGCGTGGGAGAAGGGGCAGAAGAACCTGCAGCCCGGCCTTGCCGCGCGCACGTTCAACGCGGTGAAATATCGTGCCGACCGGATCAACATGGAGCGCCGCTCCAAGCGCAACGTGGCGCATCATTACGACCTCTCAGGGCGGCTCTACGATCTCTTCCTCGACCGCGACAAACAGTACAGCTGCGCGTATTTCACTGATCCCGGCAACAGCCTGGAGCAGGCGCAGGAAGATAAGAAAGCGCATATCGCCGCCAAGCTGGCGCTGAAGCCGGGGATGCGCGTGCTCGACATCGGCTGCGGCTGGGGCGGCATGGCGCTGTACCTCCACAAGCATTTCGATGTCGACGTGCTGGGCGTGACGCTGTCCGAGGAACAGCTGAAGGTGGCGCGCGATAGGGCTGCCGAGGCGGGCGTGGCGGACCGGGTGAAATTCGAGCTGATCGATTATCGCCGCGTCGAGGGGAGCTTCGACCGCATCGTCTCGGTCGGCATGTTCGAGCATGTCGGGCCGCCGCAGTATCGCACGTTCTTCCGCAAATGCCGCGAGCTGCTGAGCGACGACGGCGCCATGCTGCTGCACACGATCGGGCGCATGGGCGGGCCGGGGATCACCGACGACTGGACCGCGAAATACATCTTCCCGGGCGGGTACAATCCGGCGCTGAGCGAGATCGTGACGGCGTATGAAGGGCTGAAGCTGTTCCCGACCGACATCGAGGTGTTGCGGGTGCATTATGCCTATACGCTCGACCATTGGTACGACCGGACGATGGCGGCGAAGGATCAGATCGTCGCGCTGTACGACGAGCGGTTCTTCCGCATGTGGACGTTTTATCTGGCCGGAGCGGCGGCGGCGTTCCGCAACGGGGGGCTGTGCAATTATCAGGTGCAGCTAACCAAGAGCCGCCACGCGGTGCCGCTGACGCGCGACTATATGCTTGAGGACGAGCGGGCGTTGCGGGAGGATTGAAGGGGCGTGCTGGGTTCCGACCGAACTAGCGACTTATCTCGTTCGCCTTATGCCAACAGTGTGGCCAGCCGATCGACAAGGGGCGAGATGGTCGGAGTGCGCAGCTGCGCCGGTTCGTGACGAGCGTATTGCGCGTATGACGCGTGAACATAATCGCTGATCGACATTCCTCGCGCTTTGCCAGGTGGTGCCCAGCCGATCGGGCGTAGATGCCGCTCCGCCGGATCCACGCCGATTCGGCGAGCGATGGCGGAGAAAATAGGATTGCCGATGCCATTCGCCAGTGCGTCCGGCACGTCGCGCACAGGGCGCACCGGACCCTGCACCAAGCCGAGCCTTTCGAGCGCCAGTGCGGCGAGTCGCTCGAGCAGCTCGATCGTCGGATGATTTATGGTGTGCATGAACACACGACCCTGATTCTCCAGGCGGCGCAGGATGCCGCGAGTCCCGAAGCCATGCCGACGAAAGGTGCGGACCATGGTTTCGATCGCCTGGCCGTACGCGTCGAAATAGCCTAGCTCGGCAAAAACATGTGCATTGTAGAGCGCGAGTGCGCGCGCTGGCTCCAGCCCGAGGAGATAGGCAGCCACGGCGATCTGCGAATGGTACGGCCCCATGCCACTGTCGATCGGTCGATTGCCGACGAGCAGATACGCAGTGTCAGGATGGAAGCCGACAAAAACAACCGGGGGGATGAACAGTGCTGTACTGCCCGCCGCGGTCAGTGCCGGCGGAGCCAGCGGTAAGGTCTCATCCTCGCCCTGTATCTGCGTTACGACATAATCATAGCCGCGGATCGCCGTCGCTATGCTGTGATGCTCTTCGTTGGACAATGGGGAGTGGCCGGTGACGGTGGCGTGAGGAAGGATTCGTGCGGCTGCGGCAGCCATCCCCGCGACTTGGCACGTACCGACAAAGGCGATCTTCATGCGCGGGCCGCTCCAGGCTCGTTCAGCGATCGTTCGATCACCTCCTCGTCGCAGATAATACCCTCTGTCTGGCGTGTCGCCTGCCGGCGTGCGGCCTTGAGCGTATCGTTGCCCAACAGCTCGGGGGTGAGATCCACCCGAGAATAATCCTCCCCTGCCAGATAGTGTTTGGCGAAATGCGTCATGACATAGTTGACGCCTTCCGGCCGCACTTCACGCAGATCATCGGCGTAAAAGGCACCCCGCGAATGTGGGCCGGTGATCATTTCGTAGCTGGGGAAATAATCGACCCCTTTAAAGCGCTGCACAATTTGCTCGGCGAGCACGCGCAACGCCGCCTTGCTGTATGTCGTGGAAACGAGAACATGGCGGGGCTCGAACGTGGCGATCAGCGGCACCGGCGATACCGTGAGAACGATCCTGACTTGCGGGTTGAGCCGACGCAAATAGGTGATGAAGGTGGTAAGATCAGCCTCCATCTCAGCGACGGTGAAATTACGGAAGGCGTAGCGTTCCGAGTCGACGATCGGCGTGATCGTGCCTGGCGCCAGCGGGAAGACTGCGCCGTCCTCTACCGACAGCCAGGCCTCCGTAAGGCCGAGCGTGAAGACGAAGATGTCGCACGTTTCAAACATCGTGCGCACGGCGGCGAGGTGCGCCTCGCGATCCTGTGCGACCTTCTCCGGCGTGGCGAAGCCATCGGCCTGGATCTGCGGCCGGAACGGATCAACGAAGCGGCCGTCCTGCCGCTGCCACGCGGTATCTGCCGGACGAAAGGTGGCATAGGCGCGGCGGAACAGCTGGAGCAGTTGGCGAACGGTGTAGATATTGCCGTATCGTGCGGAAAAGGTGCCGTAATTCTCCGGCTGCGCGCCGGGCGTGGCAGGCGCATCCTCGACCGTCATATAGTGATAGCCGGAGCGGGCGAGCGTGCGCGCGATATGCTGGGCAAAGCAACTGCCCGCGGTGGCGATGCGATCACTGCGGCCGATCGTAAAACCCGGCGCGACGATCGGATCGACGGCTTCGCGCGCCGGGGCCGCCACCGCCGTGCGCCAGAACTGGTAGGCGGGCTTTCCGCGATAGGGATTGGTCACGTTTCCTCCCCCGTGAGCCAGCCCGGTCTGGTCGGTGGTACGATGTGGCGCAAGCCTTAATTTCGAGGACCGGCTCCCCTTGCTGCTGACCCTTTCGGTGATGCGCCGGGGGCAATGCTCCCCGGCGCTTCCTGGCGGGGATAGTGTTCAGCCGCCGCCGTGGAGGTTGATCTTTTGCCCGTTGGCATATTCGCCGTCGGCCGAGACGAAATACGCCACCGCCGCAGCGACGTCGGCCGGGGTGGAGACGCGGCCGAAGGGGGATTGTGCGGCGAGATCGTGGATGTCGGCGACGCCGCGGGTGGCCTTGGCCAGCCGCTCGCCCATGTCGGTGACGGTGAGGCCCGGGGCAACGATGTTGGTGCGGATGTTGTTGCCGCGCTCCTCCTTTGACAGCACCAGCGCGAGCGCCTCGGCGGCGGCCTTGCCCATCGAATAGGGCGCGCCATTGGGGGCGTGATAGAGCGTCGCGACGCTGGAGATCATGATGATGTCGCCGCGGCCCTTTTCCTTCGCCCGCTTGCGCATCGAGGGGAGGACGAGCTTCGACATGTAGTGCGGCGCGAAGCAGTGCGTGCGCATGACGCGTTCGAACTCGGCCGGGTCGGTGTCGGCGACGCTCTGGCCGCGGCTGGCGATGCCGGCGTTGTTGACGAGGATGTCGATGCCGCCGAAGTCGGCGACGACCGCGTCGACCATCGTCTCGCAATCCTCGAACCGGTCGACCGAGGCGGCATAGGCCTTGGCGCGACGGCCCAGGCCTTCGATCTCGCGTACGACTTCCTCGGCGGCCTCGGCGTCGCGCCGGTAGTTGACTGCGACGTCGGCGCCGTCGCGCGCGAGGCGCAGCGCGATCTCGCGCCCGATGCCACGACCGCCGCCGGTTACCAGGGCTACGCGTCCGTCAAGTCCCCCGCTCATGCCGCCTGCTCCTTGTTCTTGCTGTAATCCGGGCGGCGCTTCTCGAAGAACGCCTTGATGCCCTCGCCGAAATCTGGCGCGGTCGCGCACAGGATCTGGTTGCGGTCCTCCATCGCTACCGCCGCCTCGAGGCTGGGCGCGTCGATCGACATGCGCAGGCACTCCTTGGTGAGGCGAAGGCCCATCGGCGAGGTGGTGAGCATCTGTTCGATAAGCGGCGCGGCGGCTTCCTCCATCTGGTCGTCAGGCACGACGCGGCTGACGAGGCCGGTGGCGAGCGCGCGATCGGCGGTGATGAAATTGCCGGTGAGCATGAACTCGGCCGCGACGCTCGCGCCGACCAAGCGGGGCAGGAAGTAGCTGACGCCGATGTCGCAGGCGGAAAGCCCGATGCGGATGAAGGCCGCGTTCATGCGGACCGACTCGCCGGCGATGCGGATGTCCGACGCGAGCGCCATCGCGAAGCCGCCGCCGCAGGCGGGCCCGTGGACGAGGCTGATGATCGGCTGCGGGCAATAACGCATCTTCATCACGATCTCAGCGATCGAGCGTTGGTGCGCGAGGCGATCGATCGTGTCGAATTCGGCGCGGCCGCCCTCCTGCAGATCGAGGCCGGCACAATAGGCGCGGCCGGCGCCCTTCAGCACCACGACGCGGCAGTCGCGATCCTTGTGCAATGCGCCGAAATAGTGGCTCAGCTCCTCGACGTGGCGATCGTTTAGCGCGTTCAGGACGTGCGGGCGGTTCATCGTCACCCAATCGACTTCGCCCCGGCGCTCAACCGAGATCATCTCATATTCCACGGTGCCTCTCCCCTTGGTGCATGTTGCACTGATCGGTTGACGGCGCACTCTACATAACTAAAGTTATCCTGCAATCGCAGACGACCAACGGGGTTGCTGCCAGGAGTTTGGGGAGAGGGGCGTGAAGCTCGGTTCGGATATTGCTGCCGTTATCACCGGGGGTGCCTCGGGGCTGGGGCTGGCCACCGCCAAGGCGCTGCGCGCGCATGGCGTGAAGGTCGCCTTGTTCGACAAGAATGCCGAAATCGGGCCGGGTGTCGCGGAGGAGATCGGCGCGGTGTTCTGCGAGGTCGACGTGATGGACCAGGCGTCGGTCGATGCGGGCTTTGCCAAGGCGCGCGCCGCCAACGGGCAGGAGTGCGCGCTGGTGAATTGCGCCGGGGGCGGGTTCGGTGGGCCGAACAAGACGGTCGCGCGGTCGAAGGAGGACGGATCGATCGTGCCGTATCCGATCGAGAATTTCCAGAAGACGCTGGAGCTGAACCTCGTCGGCTCGTTCCGCTGCATCGTCGGCTCGGTTGCGGGGATGATGACGCTGGACCCGACCGAGGACGGCGATCGCGGCGCGATCGTCAACACCGCCAGCGTGGCGGGCGAGGAAGGGCAGATGGGGCAGGTCGCCTATGCCTCGGCCAAGGCGGGCGTGATCGGCATGACGCTGAACGTCGCGCGCGATCTCGCGAGCGAGGGCGTGCGCTGCAACACGATCCTGCCGGGTATCTTCGATACGCCGCTGCTGGCGCGCGCGAAGCCGCAGGTGAAGGCGGCGCTGTCGGCGATGGTGCCGTTCCCCAAGCGGCTCGGCGCTGCGGAGGAATATGCGATGCTGGCGGTCGAGATGCTGCGCAACGGCTATTTCAATGGCGAGGACGTGCGGCTCGACGGCGCGATCCGGATGCAGCCGCGGTGACATACTCCCTCTCCCCGCGTGCGGGGAGAGGGCAGGGGAGAGGGGAAGTGAGAGGCGGCTCGTGACAGCCCCTCTCCCCAACCCTCTCCCCTGAAGGGGAGAGGGAGATTTGGTGTGAACTTCGATTATTCCGACGACCAGAAGATGCTGAAGGACGAGGCGCGCAAGTTCCTCGCCGCGAAGTGCGACGCCAAGGTGGTGCGCGGCGTGCTCGACAATGACGATCGTGCCTATGACGAGGCGCTGTGGAAGGGCGTGGCCGAGCAGGGCTGGCTGGGCGCCGCGATCCCCGAGGAGTTCGGCGGGCTGGGGCTTGGCCATGTCGAGCTGTGCGCGCTGGCAGAGGAACTGGGCCGTGCGTGCGCGCCGATCCCGTTCGCCTCGACCGTCTATTTTGTCGCCGAGGCGCTGATGAAGTTCGGCTCGCAGGAGCAGAAGGCCAAGTGGCTGCCGAAGATCGCAGCCGGCGAGGTGATCGGTGCCTTTGCGACGAGCGAGGGCAAGGGGCCGGTGACGGCGCGCTCGATCGGCACCACCGTGTCGGGCGGGAAGCTGACCGGCGAGAAGATCCCGGTTACCGATGGCGACGTCGCGGATCTGATCGTCGTGCTGGCGAAGGACGGGTTGTACCTGGTCGAGAAGGGCGAGGGCGTGTCGGCCGAGGTGCTGACGACGCTTGATCCGACCCGGTCGGCGGCGAAGCTGACCTTCTCGGGCGCGCCGGCCGAGCGGCTGGGCGATGAGGACGGGATCGCGGCGATGCAGGCGGTGTTCGACCGTGCGGCGATCCTGCTGGCGTTCGAGCAGGTCGGCGGGGCGGACAAGAGCCTGGAAATGGCCAAGGCCTATGCGCTGGATCGCCAGGCATTCGGCCGGGTGATCGGCGGCTATCAGGCGATCAAGCACAAGCTCGCGGACATCTACGTGAAGAACGAGATCGCGCGGTCGAACGCTTATTACGGTGCCTGGGCGCTCAACACCGATGCGGGCGAGCTGCCGCTGGCAGCGGCGACCGCACGCGTCGCGGCGAGCGAGGCGTTCTGGTTCGCCTCCAAGGAGAACATCCAGACGCATGGCGGCATCGGCTTCACCTGGGAAGCGGACCCGCAGCTTTATTATCGCCGCTCGCGGCAGCTCAGCCTCGTGGCGGGTGCCCCGGCGACGTGGCGCGAGCGCCTGGTCAGCCAGCTTGAAATGAAGAACGCCGCCTGAGCGCGTGAGAGGATAGCGACATGGACTTCAACGATACCCCGGAAGAAGCCGACTATCGCGCCAAGGCGCGCGCCTGGCTGGAGAAGAACGTCGCCGAGCACAAGGCGATGAACCATGCCGACGACATGGCGGCGGGCAAGGCATGGCAGCGGCGCAAGGCCGAGGCCGGCTATGCGCAGATCACCTGGCCCAAGGAATGGGGCGGCGCGGGCGGCACGCCGATCCAGTCGGTGATCTTTGGCCAGGAAGAGGCTAAGTTCCCGGTGCAATATGGCTATTTCACCATCGGCCTTGGCATGTGCGTGCCGACCGTGATGGCGTTCGCCGATGCGGAGACCAAGAAGCGTTTCGTCGGCCCGGCGCTGCGCGGCGAGGAGATCTGGTCGCAGCTGTTCTCCGAACCCGCCGGCGGTTCCGACGTGGCGGCGATCCGCACCCGTGCGGTGCGTGATGGCGACGATTGGGTGGTGAACGGCCAGAAGGTGTGGACATCTGGCGCGCATTATTCGGACTATGGCATCGTCCTGGTCCGCACCAACCCCGACGTGCCCAAGCATAAGGGCCTGACGATGTTCTGGCTCGACCTGAAATCGCCGGGTGTCGAGATCCGGCCGATCCACCAGATGTCGGGCGGCTCGAACTTCAACGAGGTGTATTTCACCGATGTCCGCATCCCCGATTCGCAGCGGCTGGGCGCGGTGGACGACGGCTGGAAGGTTGCGCTGGTCACGCTGATGAACGAGCGGCTCGCGGTCGGCGGGGCGAGCGGGGCGAGCCCGAAGGAGATACTGGCGCTCGCCAAGGACCTCGACGCGGCGGACGGCCCGCTGATCAAGGACAGTGCGTTCCGCCAGCGGCTGGCCGACTGGTACGTCCAGTCGGAGGGGTTGCGGAACACCCGCATGCGCACGATGACTGCGCTGAGCCGCGGGCAGACGCCGGGGCCGGAAAGCTCGATCGGCAAGATCATCGCCGCCAACGTGCTGCAGGATCTGGGCAATGCCGCGGTCGAGGCGGAGGATCAGTATGGGATCATCAACGATCCGGCGCTGCTGCCGCTCAAGGGCATGTTCCAGGCATCGGTGATGAGCGCACCGGGCCTGCGTATCGCGGGCGGCACCGACGAGATCCTGAAGAACATCATCGCCGAGCGCGTGCTTGGCCTGCCGGGCGAAATCCGGACGGACAAGGATGCAGCATTCAAGGATCTGGTGGGCTGATCGTCGGGCAGCGACTGCCTCTCGCGGTGCGGGGGGTGGTCGCTGCGCGGTCGGATGCGGGTGGTTGAGCTTGTCTGCGGCGGGGCGTCGAATGGCGATTGCTCCGCAGATGCGTACTGACTCGGTCATTACCTCGTTAGCGGCACGCTGCTGAAATCCGACTCAAGGCGCCGAGAATATCGCCCTGGTTGAGGCAAAACCTCTGCCGGACTTATTGCGTCATGCCGGGCTGGTCGCGGCATCCACGGTGCCGCAAACTTTAGGTCGTTGAGTTCGTGGAACAGTGGATCCCGGCGAGTCTTTTCCGGTGACGCCGCAGGCGGCGTCAAAGGGCCGGGCTGACGCAATCACAGGGCCTTCGAAATCATAGGGCCTTCGAAAGCTTTGCAGAGGCGGGTGGCGGTTACGAGCGCACCAGTAACGAGCGGTGTGTATATCAGCCATGATTCGCAACTGGGCCCCGGCCTTCGCCGGGGTGCCGGTATAGCTTGGGGGCGCGCTCACCTGACCTGACTGGCTGCCGCTGAACCATGGCGCGTTGTTTGTCTTTTCGGCGGCAGGCGGTAACTTAGCTGGATGGACGACCTGTCGGGCGAGATCGCGATCGCGCTTCTCTTTGCGACGCCGTTGCTGGAGCCTTGGCTGACGCGGCGTTTCGAGACGAACTGGTGGCGACTTGCGCTCGTTGTCGCAGCGGGCCTGATCTTGTCCCCTTTGATTACGGTGCCCGTGCCGCGTGCCGCCGCGGATTACTTCAGAATAGTATGGCTGGTCGTGGGGGGGCGCGATGGTGGTGATTAGCATTCCACGCTTCATTCGTGAGATGCGGGCGGCTGCGCGACCATAAGGCCGCATACGCCAGCAGCGCTCAATCGGCGCTTTGCCCCACGCGCCACTTCAGGAGCCGGACGAACGGCGCGGGATCGTCGAGGCGGAAGGCGAGCGCGGTGTAGCGGCGCGTGCGCCATAATGTGGTGCGCGCGATCGGACGGTTGAGCCGGAGCAGGACGTTGGGCCAGGCGAGCAGGGCGGCATTGAGCGTTGCGGGATCGCGGATGTCCTCGCCGGTGAAGCCCGTTTCGATGCCGGCGATGGCGTCGAGCGGAACCGCCTGGTCGATCAGCAGGCCGCCGCGCACCTGCACCCCATCGGGCGTCAGCAGGATCGGGCGGAAGCGGAAGGATTTCACCAGGCCGATCAGATAGACGAAGCCGAGGTCGCTCAGCACGAACATCACGATGGCGGCGGTGCGGCTCCAATGGCCGACGAGCAGGTGATAGACGGCAATCTCGATCGCGGAGAGGATCAGCAGCGCCGCACACATCGGCGTCAGGTGCTTGTGATAGGCGAAAGCGCGCGCGTTGGCGGGCACGTCCGCCGGCCCACCCCAGCGGAACAGCGCGATGTGGAGCATGGTGAGCTCGGCGGCGGCGAGGCGCACCAGGGTGCGCGGGAAGATCTCTGCCAGCGCGCGCTGCCAGCGATCGGTAGCGCTGCCGGCGCTTAGGTGAAGCGCGCGGCGGGCGCGGTGCGTCGCCCAGCCGACATGCGCGACGATCAAGGCGATCATCGACGCGGCGAGCAGCGGCGTTTCGGTCAGGGCGGCGCGCAGCGGCGCAGGCGTGCCGAGCGCGACAACAACACTAGCGCCGGCAAGCGCCCCGAGCACGGCGCGCGCGGGTGGCCGACGCCCGGGCGTGCGCGCGATCAGTGCGAGCGTCAGTGTGTCCGCCGCAATCCAGGTGAACAGCAGGAGGGCGGCGAGCGGGTAAGCGGCGGCGAGCGGGGTGCGCACCGCCCAGCCCGCCAGCGCCATGACGATGATCGGCAGGATCGTCGCCGCGAGCGGCGGTCGTGCCGGATCGATGCGGGAATGGCTGATGCGGGTGTGCGCGATCATTGACAGCCCCCTCGAGCGTGCGGGGCGATCAGAGATGCCGGAGTCGCGCCGCGTCTTTCTAGGACCGTACGCCTTTGAAACGGATGATCCCAGCGGCGCGTGCCCGTTCTGGACCGGCCGAGGCCGCTACGCCCGAGTTCGAGGCAGCCGCGACCTTGAGCCTTTTACAGCGTGGCGATCGTGGCGCGCCGGAACACCGCGGCCACCACGATGCGTGGGCTCAGTCCTTCTTGCGCGTGAACAGCACGGCCGCGGCGACCGCGGCGGAGCCGATGCCGACGCCCAGGCCGATCTTGCCGAGGTTCCACCCACGGGTCTTGCGGTCCTTTTCCGCGCCCTTTGCGGCGTCCTTGTGCTGCTTGGCGGCGGCAGCGGCGGCGAGGATCTCATTGGGTTGGTCGGACACGCTTACTCTCCTTTGCCGCGCTGGTATCGCGACCGGAACGCATCGGCAAAGGCTTTGAGCCGCTGTTCGGCGACCGCGGCGCGCAGGTCCGCCATCAGCGTTTCGTAGAAGAAGATGTTGTGCTCGGTCATCAGCATGGCGCCGAGGATCTCGCCCGCGCGGACCAGATGATGCAGGTAGGCGCGGCTCCAAGTGGTGCAGGTGGGGCAGGTGCATTCGGGATCGAGCGGGCCCTGATCCTCGTTGAAGCGCGCGTTGCGGATGTTGATCGGGCCGGTGCGGGTGAACGCCTGGCCGGTGCGACCCGAGCGGGTCGGTAGCACGCAATCGAACATGTCGACGCCGCGCTCGACCGCGCCGACGATGTCGTCGGGCTTGCCAACGCCCATGAGGTAGCGCGGCTTGTCTGCGGGGAGCTGGCCGGGGGCGAAATCGAGGCAGCCGAACATCGCCTCCTGGCCTTCGCCCACGGCGAGGCCGCCGATGGCATAGCCGTCGAAGCCGATGTCGATCAGCGCGTCGGCACTCGATTTGCGGAAGCCCTCGTCGAGCGCGCCCTGCTGGATGCCGAAGATGGCGTTGTTGGCGGCATGATCGCCGCCGCTGTCGAAGGCGTCGCGCGAGCGCTTGGCCCAGCGCATCGAGCGTTCCATCGCGGCGGCCTGCACCTCGCGCGTCGAGGTGGTGGGCACCAGTTCGTCGAACGCCATGATGATGTTGGAGCCGAGCAGCCGCTGGATTTCGATCGAGCGTTCGGGGCTGAGCAGGTGGCGCGTGCCGTCGAGGTGCGATTTGAAGGTGATGCCTTCTTCGGACCGCTTGGTGAGATCGGACAGGCTCATCACCTGATAACCGCCCGAATCGGTGAGGATCGGCTTGTCCCAGCCCATGAAGCGGTGGAGCCCGCCGAGGCGCGCGACCCGCTCGGCGCCGGGGCGAAGCATCAGGTGATAGGTGTTGCCGAGGATGATGTCCGCGCCGGCTGCCTCGACGGCGGCGGGCTTCATCGCCTTGACGGTGGCGGCGGTGCCGACGGGCATGAAGGCGGGCGTGCGGATGGTGCCGCGCTGCATGGCGATGCTGCCGGTACGGGCGGCGCCATCGGTGGCGGCGATGGTGAAGGTGAAACGGCTGGTCATGTCGGGCAGTTACTTCCGCTTCTTTCCGTCTTTGGGGGCGCCGTCGTCGCCGAAGACACGGGCGCGGATCGTCAGGAGCTCGGCGCGGGTGAGGAGCCCGTCCTTGTCGCGATCGTAGCGGGTGAAATATTCGGAGAAGCGCGTCTGGAGCTCGCGCAGCGAGACGCGATTGTCGCCATCGCGATCCACCTCGAACGGGCTGGGCAGCGCGTTGCGATCGCCCAGGAACCGCTCGGCCCAATCGGCAAAGGCGATGTAGCCGAGCGTGCCCGCCTTCGCCGTGTCGATGGCGTTGAAGGTGGCGGCGAGACCGTCCTCCATCTCCTCGCGCGTGACGCTGGCATCGCCATCCGCATCGAACGTCGCGAGCAGCAGCGCGGCGGGCTCATAGGCCATGGTGGCCGGCGGCTGGGCCGCGCCGGGACGCGGGCCGGTGACCTCGATCGGGGCGGCCTGGAGAAGAAGGGAGAGGATCAGCATGTCACGCAACTATCACGAAAGGCGCGCCATCGCGGCATTACCGCGGGTGCGTCAATGGCAAACCCGCGAAACAGCCTGATGGCCTGTCTCTGAAAAGCTGCTGATGTGATGGAAGTGGTGCTGGATGCCCGACAAGGATTCGAACCTTGATTGACGGAGTCAGAGTCCGCTCTCTTACCATTAGAGGATCGGGCAGCAGCCGCGTCGCAGCGATGAAGCGGCGACAGGTCGGCGGCTCTAATCGCGCGATTTGAGAAGGTCAAGCGCCTGTTTGCGCTGGCGGGTTGCAGAGGGGTGCCGCGCACGCTAGCTTCCCCTTCAAGCACCGAGCGGGACCATCCCGTGACGGAAGAAAAGAAGAAAGAATCACGGCACGTGGCGCATCATCACGCCGACCTGCCGTACCGGCGCGATCGCCGCGCCCGTTCGGCAAGCGAGGGCTCGCAAAAAGCCCCCTTTCGCCAGCATTTCGCGCGCCATTATGCCGCGCTGGATCTCGGCACCAACAATTGCAGGCTGCTGATCGCGCGGCCGCAGGGCGATGGCTTTGCGGTGGTCGACGCCTTTTCGCGCATCGTGCGGCTGGGCGAGGGGCTGGCGACCAGCGGCAAGCTGTCCGATGCGGCGGTCGAGCGGACGATTGGCGCGCTGCGAATCTGCGCCGACAAGCTGAAGCGCCGCAACGTGACACTGGCGCGGTCGGTCGCTACCGAGGCGTGCCGCCGCGCCAGCAACGGTGCGGCCTTTATCGAACGCGCCTATCAGGAGACGGGCATCCACCTCGACGTGATCTCGGCCGAAGAAGAGGCGCGGCTGGCCGTGCTCGGCTGCCATGTGCTGCTGGAGCCGGGCAATGCGCCGGCGCTCGTCTTCGATATCGGTGGCGGTTCGACCGAGCTGGTGCTGATCGACACGTCGACTACGGTGCCGACGGTGATCGACTGGCATTCGGCGCCGTGGGGCGTCGTATCGCTGACGGAGAGTGCGGGCGGCGGCGAAGGGGCGGCGGGGCTGGCCTCGGCCTATGAGCGGATGCGGAGCCTGGTGCGCGAGAGCTTTGCGCCGTTCGCCGCGCGGCTGCCGAAGTTTGACGGGCCGCGGCGATTGCTGGGCACATCGGGCACGGTGACGACGCTGGCGAGCGTGCACTTGGAGCTCGACCGCTATGACCGCGCGCAGGTGGACGGCCTGATCGCGCCTGCCGCATCGATGCGGGCGATCAGCCAGCGGCTGGCGCATCTGTCGATCGCCGACCGCGCGAAGCTGCCGTGCATCGGGCGCGAGCGCGCGGACCTGGTGGTGGCGGGCTGTGCGATCCTGGAGACGATCCTGGACCTGTGGCCGGCCGAGCGGCTGGGCGTGGCTGATCGCGGCATTCGCGAAGGTATCCTGCGCCGCCTGATGGCGAGCGCGGCATGAGGAACGCAGCATGAGGGGTGGAGGCGGCCTGCGCACGCGGGTGAAGACCGCGCGTGGCCGGACGGCGCAATCGACGCGCTGGCTGGAGCGGCAGCTGAACGATCCGTACGTCAAGCGCGCCAAGGCCGAAGGCTATCGCAGCCGCGCGGCCTACAAGCTGATCGAACTGGACGAACGGTTCAGCTTTCTGCGCAACGCCAAGCGGGTGGTCGACCTCGGCATGGCGCCGGGCGGGTGGAGCCAGGTGGTGCGCCGCAAGCTGCCGGGCAGCGCGGTGGTCGGCATCGACCTGTTGCCGGTCGACCCGCTGAACGGCGTGACGATCCTGCAGATGGACTTCATGGCGGACGAGGCGCCCGATCGGCTGATCGCGGAGCTGGGCGGCGCCCCCGACGTGGTGCTGTCGGACATGGCGGCGAACACGGTGGGGCATCCGCAGACCGATGCGCTGCGCACCATGGGGCTGGTCGAGGCAGCAAGCGACTTCGCGATTTCCGTGCTGCGGCCGGGCGGCACCTTCGTCGCCAAGGTGTTCGCCGGCGGCGCGGATTCGACGCTGGTTGCGCTGCTGAAGCGCAATTTCGCCACGGTGAAGCACGCCAAGCCGCCGTCGAGCCGCAAGGGATCGGTGGAATGGTTCGTGGTGGCGCAGGGCTTCAAGGGGCGGGCGCAGGACGGGGCTGACGACTGATCTGCGGCACATGAGCGGGTAGAAGGTGATCTGAGGTTCTCGGGCGCGCGAGCAGATCCGGATGTTCCTTTTCGCCCAATTGCGGACGGACAGGAACGCGCTACGCTACGTCAATGACCATCGAAGCCATGTTAGCTTTCGGGGCGGTTTTAGGCGTGCTGATCGGGCTACTCTCGCCGAATGGACGCGTCGGCTGCACTGCCTTGTGGATCGTTCCCGTCGCCACGGTCGCCTACATTGCATTCTGGCAGTGGCAGCATCCCGAAAATCTTCGCTCGACCAGCGCCCTCGATTTTCTGTTCGGTCCTCTGTGGCCCACGCTAGGTGCAAGCGCTGGCTATGTCGCCGCCCTACTCCTGCGCGAACTACTCGATCGTGCACGAAACCGTAGCTAACGCCCCAATTGCGGCCATTCAGCCGAGAACATAGAGGCAGCTGCGTAGCTCTGTGAGGGTGTCTTGATGGCTGGCGAAAGAGATGAGATGAATCGGCTGATCGATCGAGCCGAAGCACAAGCTGAAGCTCTATACGGTCTATGGTACCTTCTCGATGAGATGGACCTCGCTGACACTCCCGAGGAATACTATCAGGAACTTTATACCATTCTCGACAAGATGGTGCGCGATCACAAGGCGCGCTTTCCTGACTTCGGCGGCGACCTGCCGCCCGAAAGTCGATCATTGGAGGAACGATAGCTCCATTACTCTCAGCGCTCTACCAGAACGCGGTTTGAGCGTTTGTCTGCGTTCCTCCCATGTTCGGTCGCTCGGGATGGCCAAAGCGACCCCCGAAAGCGGACCGGCAGCTATCACCGGGACAGCAACCGAAAGCCGCCATTCCGCTCCCGCCCAATTGCAGACGTGGCAGCGTGCTGGCATTCTCGCAGGATGATGAAAGCCGCACGTCTGAAGCGCGCACGCCGACGAATGCGGAGCTATTTTTTGGGCAGCGGCATCATATTGGCATTCCTCTACATCCTCGCCGGAGCCTTCGTCGTCCGGCTGGTAGGCATAGAGCTGACCCGGTTTTGGTCTACGGTCCTGATGGCCGCAGCGGTGCTTCTCGGTGGAACCTACGGGATCATCCTCTTCAGTTTCACCGGCTTCCATGTCATCCGTCGCTTGCTCAACCGTCAGCCGATTATGGATGCTGAGGATTGAGCGGCATGTCCGCTATCCTCCCAAAAGCAGACGTTCGGGTTGGCGCTGAACCGTTAAGGCTGCCTTGGCGGCGGCGCGGGCCTACATCGGCAACCAGCTATGCAAGCGCCAGCACCAGCGGATGGACGCTCCAGCCTTTGTTTCGCGTCTCAGTCCGGCCTTTGCCTGGAAAAGCGGAAAGGATCGGCTGGATCACACCGACATACGAAAAGGGCCGCAGCGTTGCCGCTGCGGCCCTTTTCGCATCGCAAACGCGTCCGCTCAGCCGTCGTAATCGGCGCCGAGGTTCTGGTTTCGTGGCGGGGCGGCAGCGGTGAGGCGCAGCGCTTCTGCCGAGGCGGCCAGCGAGCCGACGGCATCCGCCTCTTCCTCGTCGTCGATCTGCACGCGCTGCAGGCTCTGCACCACGGCTTCCTTCAGATCCTTGGGCTTGATCGTCTGCTCCGCGATCTCGCGCAGCGCGACCACCGGGTTCTTGTCCCGATCGCGGTCGATCGTCAGTTCGGCGCCACCTGACACCTGCCGCGCGCGCTGGGCGGCGAGCAAAACCAGATCGAACCGGTTGGGGATCTTGTCGACGCAATCCTCGACCGTGACGCGCGCCATAGACGCTTCCTTCGCTAAAACTACTGCTGGATAAGGGCCGGCGATCTAGGCGCAGGGCGCGGCCAAGTCAAGGAAAGCCGGGTCCTTGCGGTGCTGCGCCGCACGGTTCACATCGGCGCGCAATGAACAGCGCGCGCCCTTTCGACGTTGCCGGCAACCGGCTGACCCTGTTGACCCGGGGGCCGGAGCGACTGGATGCCCTGGTCGACCTGATCGAGGGGGCGCAGCGGACGCTGCGCATCCTGTATTACATCTATGCCGACGACCATTCGGGGAAGCGGGTCAACGAAGCCCTGATCGCCGCTGCCGGGCGCGGCGTCGACGTGTCGCTGATCGTCGACGGCTTCGGCAGCGACGATGCCGCGGATCGGCGGTTTTTCGATCCGCTGGAGGCGGCCGGCATCTCGGTCTGTCGCTTCGTGCCGCGGCTGGGACGACGCTATCTGCTGCGTAACCACCAGAAGCTGGCGCTGGCCGATGCCGAGGACGGCAGCCCGCGCATCATCGTTGGCGGCTTCAACATCGAGGACGATTATTTCGGCACCGTCGGCGATCAGGCGTGGCGCGATCTAGGGCTGTTGGTCGAGGGGCCGGCGGCGGGGCGGATCGCCGGCTATTTCGATGCGCTGCACGATTGGGTGCAACAGCCGAAGGGCAAGCTGCGCCACCTCAATCGGGCGCTGTCGCAATGGAGCGAGCGGGACGGGGAGGTGCGCTGGCTGATCGGCGGGCCGACGCGGCGCCTGTCGCCATGGGCGCGGGCGGTGCGCACCGACATGCGGCGCGCGGAACGGATCGACATCATCGCGGCCTATTTCACGCCGAGCCCCAGCATGTTGCGGCAGATCGACCGGGCAGGGCGACAAGGCCGCACGGTGCGTGTCGTGACCGCGCGCAAATCGGACAATAACGCCACCATCGCGGCGGCACGCTTCACCTATCGCGGGCTGCTGAAGCGCGGCATCCGCGTCTTCGAATATCTGCCCACCAAGCTGCACACCAAATTATACGCGGTAGACCATGCGGTGCACATCGGCAGCGCCAATTTCGACATGCGCAGCCTGTTCATCAACCTGGAGCTGATGCTGCGGATCGACGATGCGGCGTTCGCCCGGCACGTGCGCGATTATATCGATGGCGAGATCGACCAATCGGAAGAAATCACCATGGAACGCTACATGGCGGCGACGGGGCTGTGGCAGCGCGCCAAGCAGTTCGTCGCCTATCTGCTGGTCGGCGTGGCGGACCCGGTGGTGTCGCGCACGCTGAATTTCGGGATCGATGAATAACGATCGGGCCTGGGCTGTCACGGCATCGCAACATTGCCGTCATGCCTGAGTCTCTGAACCTCCATTTGGCTGTCACGTCCCGCGCCTAGCGCCGCGAGCAAGGGGGACGGGCATGTGGCCTTGCTCTCCCGCGGTCCCAGGGGATGGACCGATCAGCTCAACGGGAGTGAGACATGCTCAGCTTCAGCCGCCACCATTTTCTTGCCGGCACCGCCTGCCTTCTGCTTGCCGCATGCGGGGCGGACGATGTCGCATCGCCGGGTGCCGGCGCCATCGACGTGATCGTGAACCCGGCGCCCGCGCCGTCGCCCACGCCGACCACGCCGACGCCCTCGCCGATCACCGCCGCGCAGTTTGCGGTGGCGACCACGGTGAACAGCGTGGTGATCACGCCGGAAGAGCAGCTTGCCCTCGTCAACGCCGGCAGCAACAACAATGTCAGCGGCACCGGCGGCCTGAACGGCATCTATCCGGTGAGCAACACGCCGCTGACCACGCCGAGCAACCCGGCGACGCTGGGCAGCTTCTTCACGTCGACCAACTTCGTTGGTGCGGTGAACGGTCCGAACGACACGTCCTTCCAGGATTGGACCTGCAACTCCTCGTCGGCGAACTTCGGTGGCACGACCGCGGCCTGCACCGCCGTGCCGAACGTCGGCTCGGGCGGGTCGAGCGCGGCTTGCCCGACCGGCACGACTGACGACGGCATCGTCGCCACGTTCCGCGCCTGCCGCCTGCCGGCGGTGATCAGCTCCAGCCTGACGCTGCCGAAGATCGCCGGCGTGTTCTACCGCTTCCGCGGGCAGACCGAGGTGGGCGTGGACGTCGGCTCCACCGGCGCCGATTCGGGCGTGACGCTGACGATCGCGCCGGGCGTGGTGCTCGCCGCCGACTCGAGCGAATCGTCGAACGACCTCATCGTCGTGAACCGCGGCAGCCGCATCAACGCGGTCGGCACGGCGGCTGCGCCGATCATCTTCACCTCGCAGCAGAACCTCAGCAGCAACGGCGTGTCCGATGCGACACAAGGGCAGTGGGGTGGCCTGATCCTGCTCGGCCGTGCACCGACCGCGGTGTGCGCCGCCGGCACCGGGCCGAACAATGCGGGCGGCACCAGCACCACCTGCCAGAACCCGATCGAGGGCGTGACCGGCCGCTTCTACGGTGGGCCGTCGCAGGCCGACAACTCGGGCACGCTGCAATATGTGCAGATCCGCTACACCGGGATTGCGATCAGCGAAGGCAACGAGCTGCAGGGCCTGACGCTGGGCGGCACGGGCAGCGGCACGACGATCGATCACGTCCAGAGCCACAATTCGGCCGATGACGGGATCGAGATCTTCGGCGGCACGACCAACCTGAAGTATTTCGTGGTCACCGGTTCGGACGACGACGCGTTCGACGTCGACAACGGCTGGCGCGGCTTCATGCAGTTCATCATCGCCGCGCAGCGCGCCGGTGGCTCGACCGCCGATTCGTTCGCGACCGAGATCGACTCGAACAACGCCGAGGACCTGCTGCCGCGTACCTACGGCCGCTATGCCAACTTCACCTTTATCCAGACGGCACCGTCGGCACCCGCGGCGATCCGCCTGCGCGGCGGCGCGGACTTCGCCTTCGTCAACGGCGTGGTGAAGACAGGGTCGGGGCAGGCCTGCGTCAACCTGATCGCAGGTGCCGGCTCGGGTGACACGCGCACCACGATCCGTCCGGCAAACGCGGACCTGCAGGATGTCGGCCCGCCGACCTTCAACTCGGTCTACTTCCAGTGCCAGGGTCGCTGATCCTCGGCCGCAGTTGCTGACCAAAGCGGGCCTGCCGCGCGCCTTTTTGCGCGGTGGCGGGCCCGCTCCCTGCCAATTCACCGGAAGACCTGATCATGCGCCAGCGCGCCCTTTTTGCCTCCCTGCTCCTCGTGACGACCACGCTCGTCACCCCAGCCGCGCTGGCGCAGGTCGCGCCGTCCGGCGGCGCGCCGACGGCAGGGCCGAGCACCGCCACCATCTCGCCGTCTGCCGATCAGACGCCGACCGATCCCAGCGCAGCCGATCCCAGCGCCGCGACGCAGACCGCGCCGCTGCCTGAGGAGCAGGGTGCCGAGGTGTCGGCGCCCGGCGTCGATGCCAATGCCGGCGGCGACATCGTGGTGGTGGGGCGCAACATTCCCAACACCGTGCGCTCCACGGCGCAGGTGATCAGCGTGCTATCGACCGCCGACATTGCTCGGACGGGCGAAGGCGACATCGCCGGCGCGCTGACCCGCGTGACCGGGCTTTCGGTCGTGGGCAACGGCTATGTCTTCGTGCGCGGCCTTGGCGATCGCTATTCCTCCGCGCTGCTGAACGGATCGCCGCTGCCAAGCCCCGAGCCGCTGCGCCGCACCGTGCCGCTGGACATCTTTCCGACCAGCATCGTCGGCTCGGCGCTGGTGCAGAAGACCTATTCGGCCAATTACCCCGGCGAATTCGGCGGCGGCGTGATCAACCTGACCACCAAGGCGATCCCGGACGAGAATTTCGTCACGATCGGCGGATCGGGCGGGATCGACACGCAGACCACCGGCAAGCTCGGCTACACCTATTTCGGCTCCAAAACCGACTGGCTCGGCTATGATTCGGGCGAGCGCAAGGTGCCGGGCTTCCTGCGCGACGCCCCGAACGGAACGGGCGTGATCCCGACCGCGCAGGTGGCGCAGCTTTCCAATGCACGCACCACGCTGCTCCAGCGCAACCAGGACATTCCGGCGAACTGGTCCGCCGATCTCAACGTCGGTCTGGTAGGCGAACTGGGCGCTGGGCGAATCGGCATGATCGCCACCGGCGGCATCTCGAACACCTGGCGCACGCGCGACACGACGCAGCAGGACACGATCAGCGCCGACGGCACGCTGCGCAATGATTTCGACACGGTGATCACCGACAATCGCGCGGTGGTGAACGGCCTGCTCGGCTTCGGCTACGAATTCGACGAAAACCGCATCCGCTGGACCAACGTGTACATCCACGACACGCTGAAGCAGGGCCGCGCGTCGGCGGCGACGGTCTATAACAATTCGTCGGGCAACCCGATTTTCCAGCAGAACACCAACTGGTTCGAACGGCAGCTGATCGAAACGCAGCTGGTGGGCGAGTTCAAGCCGATCGACGATCTGTCGGTCGACGTGCGCGGCGCATACGCCAACTCGAAGCGCAATTCGCCCTACGAGCGCCAGTTCGTCTACAACTGCAACACCAATCTCAACGTTCAGGTGACCAGCCCGGTCGGCGGCACCCCGCTGAGCTGCCCGGGCGTGTGGCAGGCGACCAACGCCTTTGGCCGCTTCGCCACCGTGGTGTTCAGCGAGCTGGAGGAGAACCTCTACTCCGGCCAGGCGGACGTGGCATACAAGCTGCCGGGCGATCGGCCGTTCACGCTGTCGGCGGGTTATTATTACTCGCAGAACGATCGTACCTCGATCCGCCTGCCGTTCACGTACCAGACCACCACGGGCCGCGAGATTCCGTTCCCGTGCAACCTGTTCCGCCCGGATTACCTGCTGTCGCCCGACGTGCTGAACGGCTGCCCCGTAGCGACCACCGGGACGCAGGCGGAAAATGCCGTGCAGCTGCGCTTCGACTCGGGCCTGAACGGCTCCTACGCCTATGACGCGAGCCTGCGCATCCATGCCGGCTACGTGCAGGCCGAGGCGGAGGCGATCGACGGTATTCGCGCGATCATCGGCGTGCGGTATGAGACCGCCAAGCAGGAGGTGACGCCGATCGGGGCGGTCTCCACCCGCCTGAACAACGATTATTTTCTGCCGGCGGCGACGCTGACGTGGAATTTCGCGCCCGACATGCAGCTGCGCCTCGCCGCCGCGAAGACGATCGCACGCCCGCAGTTCCGCGAGCTGGCGCCGCAGGCGTTCCGCGATTTCGAATCCGATCGCCTGTTCTTCGGCAACCCGAACCTGCGCGACTCCAAGCTCTACAATCTGGAAGCGCGCTACGAATGGTTCTTTGACCGCGATCAGCGGATCACGGCAGCCGGTTTCTACAAGCGGATCGACAATCCGATCGAGCAGGTCGGCTTCTATCCGACGCCGGACGCGCGGTTGCAGACCGGCTTCACCTACCTGCCGCGCGCCTCACTGTGGGGTGGCGAAGTGGAGGTGCAGAAGTATATTCCGCTCGACTTCATCGGCGACGCGATGGCCGGCAAGCGTGCGGTGATCATCGCCAACTACACCTATACGCAGTCGCAGATCACGGCGAACGCGCAGTGCGTACCGAGCGTCCTTGGCGTGTCGCTGGGCGGATGCGCCGACGGCTTTGCGCCGGCGAACCTTCAGTTCCGCGACGGGGCGCCGCTGACTGGCCAGTCGGACCATCTGGTGAACCTCCAGCTCGGCTATGAGGATCGCGACAACGACATGCAGGCGACGCTGCTGTTCAACTATGCCAGCGACCGCGTGACGAACCGCGGCCCGGCGCTGCTGTCGGGTGTCGGGTTCCAGCCGGACATCATCGAGAAGCCGGGCATCCGCGTCGACTTCGTGGCGCGCCAGACGGTCGACTTCCTCGGCACGCGGGTCGAGCTGAAGGGTGAGGCGCGCAACCTGACGGGCACGCGCTATCAGGAGCGGCAGACGTTCGACGATGGCCGCCAGGTCTTCATCAACCGCTACGAGCAGGGCCGTACCTTCACGCTGGGCGCAAGCGTCACCTTCTGACGCGGCGCTGCGGGCCGGGCGCCCGCGCCAGTCCCGATTGCTGCGCCCCGGATCGATGCCATGCGATCCGGGGCGTCTGCTTGTCGGGGGCAAGCCGTTGAGACAAAGCAGGAAGCGGCGCGGGGGACGAGAAGGGGCATGGCGGGCGGGCTCGCAACATATTACACGGGCCTGCAATGTCGCTGTAACATCGCGGACCTAGCGGCGGCTGCGCGGGGATTGGCAACTACATGCGTTTGAACTTCGACGCCCGCGCGAAGGCGATCCTCCGGCGGGTGCCGGTCGTGAACGTCTATTCGCTGGCGGAACTGGTGCTGATCGGCGCGCTCGCCACCCAGTGCGCGCGGCTGATGTGGACGGTGGTGACGCCGGTGACGCCGCTGGGCGAGTGGCGGCCCGCGGGCGTCGTGCTGCCGAGCGCGCCTGCCGATGTGCTGCGTGGCTTTGATCCGTTTTTCCGGCTGAGCGGCGCGGCCAATCCGGCCGGCGCCGGGGTGGTGACCTCCTTGCAGCTGACGCTCTACGGAACACGGATCAACGAGGCGACGGGCCGCGGCTCGGCGATCCTGGCCGGGCCGGACAATGTGCAGCAGAGCATCGCGGTAGGCGAGGAGATCATGCCCGGCGTGGTGCTGAAGGAAGTTGCCTTCGACCATGTGGTGATCGAGCGCGGCGGCACGCGCGAGGATCTGTTTCTTGACCAATCGGCGGGCGGCGCGACGCCAACCCCGCTTTCCGGCGATGCCCAGACGGTCGCCGCGCCTCCACCTACCTCAGGGATTACCGTGCAGCAGTTCCAGCGTGAGATTGGCTTTGTGCCGCGTGTCGAAGGTGGGCGGATCAGCGGCCTCGTCGTCCGGCCGTCGGGCTCGGGCGAGGCGTTTCGCTTGGCCGGCCTGAAGGATGGCGACATCGTCGTCGAGATCGGCGGCCGGGCGGTACAGGGGCCGGGCGATGTGGAGCGGCTGGCGACGCAATTCGCCGATGGCGGCACCATGGCGATCACCGTGGAGCGGGGCGGGCAGCGCCTGCCGCTGAGCGTGCAGGTGGCCGGACAATGAGGCGCTGGCTTCTCGCGCCCGCGCTGGCGCTGGTCCTCAGCGCGCAGGTACAGGCGCAAACCACGCTGAACGTGCGCGATGCCGACATTCGCGCGTTCATCGCGGATGCCGCGAAGGTGACCGGGCGCACCTTCATCATCGACAGCCGGGTGCAGGGCAAGGTGACGGTGGTGACCGATCGCCCACTGAGCCGGTCCGAATATTTCGAGGTGTTCCTCTCCACGCTGCGCGCCAACGGGCTCGTGACGGTGCCGACCGCCACCGGCGCGCTGCGCGTGCAACCGATCGAGAATGCCGCGGCGAACCCGGGTCGGATCGGATCGGCGGGTGCCGCGCGCAACCAGTTCGTGACGGAGATCGTGCGGCTGCGCTCCATCGATGCGCAGTCGGCGGTTGATACGGTGCGCCCGCTGGTTTCGGCGCAGGGGTCGGTCAGCGCCAATCGCGCCGGCAGCTCGATCGTGATCGCCGACTTCGCCGACAATGTGCGCCGCGTGCGCGAGGTGCTGCGGCGGATCGATACCGACAACAATTCGACCCGCGTGGTGGCGCTGAAGAATGCCGGTGCGCGCGATATCGCCACGGCATTGCAGGGGCTGCTGGGCACGCCCGCGCAGGGGCAGACCGCGACCGCCAGCGTTGTGGCGGTGGAAGGCGCGAACTCCGTTGCGCTGCGCGGGGACCCGTCAACGGTGGCGCGGCTGGCGCAGGTGGCGCTCGATCTCGACCAGAAGGCGAAGAGTGGGACCGAGATCCGCGTCGTTTTCCTGGAACACGCCGACGCGGCGCAGCTTTTGCCGGTGCTCCAGCAACTCGTCGGGCAGACGCCCGATCAGGTGCCGCAGAACCAGCTGAGCCAATCGAACTTCGGCGCGACCACCAGCGCCAATGGCGGGGGCGCGCAGCCGAGCGCCAGCACGGGTGGCGGTCAGGCGCAGGGCCAGACCGCGCCGGGCGGTGGATCGAGCGGGCAGGCGGCCGTGCAGGCGCAGGGTGGGCGCGCACCGGCGGTTGTCACGCGCTTCGTGGGCGCGAACGCGATCGTGATCGCCGCGCCGGCCGATATCCAGCGGCAACTCGCCGAAGTGGTGCGCCAGCTGGATACCCGGCGCGAGCAGGTGCTGGTGGAAGCGATCGTCGCCGAGGTATCGGACGTGACGGCGAGCCGGCTCGGCTTTCAGTTTCTGCTCGGCAGCCTGTCGGGCGGGGCGTTCGGCGCGACCAGTTTCTCGAATTCGGCGCCCAATCTGCTGACGATCGCCGGCGCGATCGGCGCGCGCGAAGTAGGCGGCACGACGACGACGGTGGTGGCGCCGGACGGCACCCGCACGACCACCACGACCGGCAACACGGCGAGCGACGCCTTGGCGCAGCAGGCGATCAACTCGATCCTGGGCGCGGGCGGCGGCTTTGCCGGCTTCGGCGGGAAGATCGCGGGCGACACGATTTTCGGCACGATCATCAATGCCGTGAAGAGCGACACGACGTCGAACCTGTTGCAGGCGCCGAGCCTTATCACGCTGGACAATCAGGAAGCGCGCATTCTGGTGGGGCAGGAGATCCCGATCACCACCGGGCAGGCGCTCAGCCAGAATTTCGACAATGCGTTTCGCACGGTGCAGCGCGAGAATGTCGGTATTCAGCTGGAGGTTCGCCCGCAGGTCAACTCATCGGGTTCGATCAAGCTGTTCCTGCACCAGCAGGTGAGCTCGATCGCCGGGCCGGTGAGCGACGACAATTCCGACCTGATCCTCAACAAGCGCGAGGTGGAGACGACGCTGACCGTCGACGACGGGCAGATCGCGATCATCGGCGGGCTGCTGAGCGACGACGAGCGGCGCACGCTGGAGAAGCTGCCGTTCCTCGGCGACATTCCGGTGATCGGCAACCTGTTCCGCTCCAAGGCGCGGCAGCGGACAAAGACCAACCTGATGGTCTTTATCCGCCCGACGATCCTGCGCTCGTCGGACGACAACCGGCGCGTGACCGAGCAGCGGTACGGCTATCTGCGCCTGCAGCAGGGGCAGCATAATCCGACGCGCGAGCCGTCGATCGACGAGCTGGTGCGTGATTACATGGGCGCGGCGGCGCCGATCCCCTCGGCGCCGGTGCCGGGCAATATCGAGGATCCGCGGATCGCCGTGCCGGTGCAGCGCAATTCCACGGTCACCATCAAGCGGCGGGACCAGTGATCCGGACGGGGCGCGATCTTCCGGTGGAAACGCCGGTGGTGGAGGTGCCGGTCGTGGAGGCGGTGGCGCCCGTGGCGGCGTCGACCGATGTGCTGCCGCTGGTTACCGTAGCGCCGGCCACGCTCCCTTATGCCTTTGCGCGGCGCTTCGGCGTCACGCTGTCCGGCGAGGCGGTGGCGCTGCGTGAAGGAGCGGACCCGCGCGCGTTGATCGAGGTGCGGCGGGTGCTTGGTCGGCCGTTCGACGTGACCGTGCTGGAGCCGGCAGCGTTCGATCGGCTGCTCGGCGACAATTACGCGATGGATGGCCAGGCGACCGCATTGGCGGCGGTCGGGATGGGCGACGAGCTCGATCTGCTGGCGGATGGCATTCCGACGGCCGAGGATCTGCTCGATACGGCGGACGATGCGCCAGCGATCCGCCTGATCAATGGGGTGATCGCCGATGCCGCGCGCAACGGCGTGTCCGACATCCATATCGAGCCGTACGAAACGGGGCTGGTCGTGCGGATGCGCGTCGATGGCGTGTTGCGCGAGACGCTGCGCATGCCGCCGCATGTCGCGCCGGTGGTGGTGAGCCGCATCAAGGTGATGGCACGGCTCGACATTGCCGAACGGCGCGTGCCGCAGGATGGGCGCATGGGGCTGACGCTGGGCGGCAAGCTGCTCGACGTGCGCGTCTCCACCCTGCCGAGCCGCGCGGGCGAGCGCGTGGTGCTGCGTATCCTCGACAAGGACAATGCGGGGATCGACCTCAATGCGCTCGGCATGTCGCGGCCGATGCATGCGATGCTGGAAAGCGCGGTCAACGAGCCGAACGGCATCGTGCTCGTCACTGGCCCGACGGGCAGCGGCAAGACGACGACGCTCTACGCCGCGCTGCGCCTGCTGAACGATGGCAGCCGCAATATCCTGACGGTGGAAGATCCCGTCGAATATGCCGTGGAGGGCGTGGGGCAGACGCAGGTCAATGCCAAGGTGGGCCTGACCTTTGCGGCGGGCCTACGCGCGATCCTTCGGCAGGACCCCGACGTCGTGATGGTGGGCGAAATCCGCGACCGCGAGACGGCGGAGATCGCGGTTCAGGCATCGCTGACCGGGCATCTGGTGCTGTCCACCGTGCACACCAACGACGCGATCGGCGCGATCACGCGCATGCGCGACATGAAGGTGGAGCCGTTCCTGCTCGCCTCCACGTTGCGCGCCGTGATCGCGCAGCGGCTGGTGCGGCGCTTGTGCCCGACGTGCCGGCGCGCGGTGCCCGCCGAGAATACGGTGGCGCCGCTGCTGGGCATCGCGCGTGATGCGACGGTGTATGAGCCGGCCGGTTGCCCCGAGTGCAACCATACCGGCTACAAGGGGCGTGTCGGCGTTTTCGAAGCGGTGCGGATCGACGAAAGCGTGCGCCGCATGATCAACGACGGCGCCGACGAGTCAGCCATCGCCGCGCATGCCTTTGCCCGCAGCGAGACGCTGAGCGCCGCTGCCCGCCGCATGGTGGAAGAAGGGGCGACGACCCCCGAGGAAGCCGTGCGTGTGTCGCGGCGTGAAGATCATGAGTGAGCATGTTGAACGATTTGCGGCCGAGTGCTCGCAGGTGTTGGCATCGGTACGCATGCCCGTAGCGGCGGCAAGGCGCCGTGGCTGATTTCGACTATCTGGCGATCGACACGCGGGGGCAGGAAACCCGCGGGCATGTCGCCGCGGCGGATGCGGAGGCGGCGCGCGCGCTGCTCGATCGCCGGCGACTGTATGTCGTGCGGATCGAGCCGGGCAGCGCACCGGCAGCACGCGGAAGGCCGCTGTTCGGCCTGCAGCTCGGCCAGCCAAGGATGTCGGGCAAGCAGCTGACCTTGTTCACGCGGCAGCTGGCGACGCTGTCGCGCGTGTCGCCGCTGGAGGAATCGCTGCGCACCATCACGCGCCAGACCGAACAGGAAAAGGTGCGCGCAGTGGTGAGCACCGTTCATGCCGGCGTGGTGGAGGGCCGCCGCCTGGCAGATGCCATGGCGCGCGAGCCGCGCAGCTTCCCGCCGCTGTACCGCGCGATGGTTGCGGCGGGCGAGAGCTCGGGCACGTTGCCTGCGATCCTCGAGCGACTTTCCGCGCTGCTCGAGCGGCAGGCGGAGATCCGTGGCAAGCTGCTGACCGCGCTCGCCTATCCGTCGATCCTCGCCTGCGTCGCGATGGGGGTGGTTGCGGCGCTGATGATCTTCGTCGTGCCGCAGGTGGTGGAGCAGTTCGACACGGTGGGGCAGGCGCTGCCGCTGCTGACGCGGATCGTGATCGCCATTTCCGACCTTTTGGTCGGCTGGTGGTGGCTGATGTTGCTGGCACTGGGGCTCGCCGTTTTCGGCTTCGTCGTCGCGCTGCGCCAGCCGCCGATCCGGCTCGCCTTCGACACCTGGCTGCTGCGTATTCCGCTGCTGGGGCGATTGCTGCGCGATCTTCATGCCGCCCGCATGGCGCGGACGCTAGCGACCATGGTGGCGAGTCGGCTGCCGCTGCTGGAGGGGTTGGCGCTGACCGCCGGCACGATCCACAACCGGCGCCTGAAGCTCGCCTCCGACCAGATCACCGACGCGATTCGGGGGGGCGGCAGCCTCTCTGCCGCGATGCGCCGTGCGGCGGTATTTCCGCCGTTGCTCACCTATCTGGCGGCGTCGGGCGAGGCGGCGGGTCGGCTGGACGAGATGCTGGAGCGCGCCGCCGATTACCTGGAGCGCGAGTTCGACCGCTTCACCGCCACCGCCATGTCGCTGCTGGAGCCGTTCATCATCGTCATCATGGGCGGCGTGGTGGCGACCATCGTGCTATCGATCCTGCTCCCCATCCTGCAGCTGAACACCCTTGCGGGACAATGAGAGTTATTATGCGCAACCAATTGAAGAAGCAGAAGAGGCGGAACGGCTTCACGCTCGTTGAGCTGATGGTGGTGATCGTCATCATCGGCCTGCTCGCAACCATCGTGGCGCTGAACGTGATCCCGTCGGGCGACACCGCGCGCGTGCAAAAGGCGAAGGCGGATATAGCCACGATCGAGCAGGCGCTGGAAATGTACCGCCTGCAGCAGAACAATTATCCCACCACCGCGCAGGGGCTGGAGGCGCTGGTGACGGCGCCGGCCGGGCTGGCCAATCCATCCGCTTATCAAGCGGGCGGCTATATCAAGCGGTTGCCGGAGGATCCGTGGAACCGGCCGTACCAATATGCCTCGCCTGGTAAGCATGGCGCGGCGGACATCTGGACCAACGGCGCCGATGGCCAAGAGGGCGGTGATGGGATCAACGCCGATATCGGCTCCTGGCAATAACGCGCGTTTGTGGCCGATGGCGCTGCCTTGACTGCACGAAAGCGCGCGGCGTCAGCTGATCGCAGCAACACGCGTGGCTTTACGCTCGTCGAGTTGATGGTGGTCATCGCGGTGATCGGTCTTGCCTCCGCCGCGGCGGTGCTGGCCATGCCGGACCCGCGCGGGCGCCTGGTGGACGAGGCGGCGCGCTTCGCAACCCGGGTGCGCGCGGCGCGCGACGCGGCGGTGATCGGCGGGCGACCGGTCAGCGTGTGGGTGACGCCGGGCGGCTATGGCTTTGACGAGCGGCGCAGTGGACAGTGGATCGCGCTCGCCGACAAGCCGCTGCGCGTGTCGCAGTGGAGCGAGGGAACGCAGGCGGTGCTGAGCGAGCGCGGGCGCGTGACCTTCGATTCCACGGGCATGGCGGATCGCATGCTGATCGTGCCGCTACGGCGGGAGCGTACCCGTGTGACGGTGACGGTGGGCGACGACAAGGGTGCGCGGGTCGATGGCTGACCGGCGATCGTGCGTCGTTCGGCACGAGCCGGAATGTCGGGGCCTGAACAACGCCCGAGGATTCACGCTGATCGAGGTGATGGTCGCGCTGGCCGTGTTCAGCCTCGCCGCACTGGCGCTGATCCGGCTGGAGGGGGCGACGATCCGCTCCACCGCGCTGCTGGGCGATACGACGCTGGCGCAGATGGTCGCCCGCAACGTGGCGGTGGAGGCGATCACTGCGGCGAGCCCGCCGGCGCTGGGACAGGCGGCCGGTGTGGAGCAGAACGGGGGGCGGGCGTGGCGGTGGGTGCGCGTGGTGCGCCGCGCGGGCGATTCGGACGTGCTGCGGATTGACGTGTCGGTGCTCGATTCTGGCGGGCGAGCGCTCGGCCGGCTCACGATGATCCGCCCGCCGCAACAGGCGGTGACCGTGTCGTGACGAGTGCCGGGACGATCAGGGTGCGAGCCGGGCAGCGACGCCGCGGGGCAGCGACCGCGGGCTTCACCCTGGTCGAAGTGATGGTCGCGCTGATGATCTTCGGCCTTATCGCATCGGCGGGCGTCGCACTTCTGGCCTTCAGCGTGCGCGCGCAGGGCGTCACCACGGCGCGGCTGGACGATCTGGGTGCGCTGGCGCGGCAATCGTCGTTGATGGCGGCCGATCTGGCGCAGGCAGTCGATCGGCCGGCGCGCGACGAGCGGGGAACGCGCTTTCCGGCGTTCGTCGGCGATGCGGCAAGCATGACCTTCGTGCGCGCGGGCTGGAGCAACATCGATGCCGAGCCGCGTTCGACCCTGCAGAAGGTGAGCTATCGATTTGGCGATGGCGCGTTGCAGCGGATTGCCTGGCCGATGGTCGACGGCGCGGCGCCGCTGCCGGCGGCGACGGCACTGGGCAACGTCGCCGGCGTGACGATGCGCTATCGCATCGGCGGTGCGTGGAGCGAGCGATGGACTGGTGACGCCGGCGCGGCACTGCCGCAGGCGGTGGAATTGGTGATCCAGCAGCGCGACGGCATGATCGTTCGCCAGCTCTTCCTGGTCGGCAACGGCGCGGCGCCCAAGCCCGTGCAAGCCTCACCGGAGGTGCCGGATGGGCAATAGGCGGCCGGGAGAACGCGGCGCGGCGCTGCTGGCGGTGTTGCTGCTGGTGGCAATCGTTGCCGTGATGGCGGCGACCGCGCTGGAGCGTTTGCGCCTGTCGATCCGCCTGACCGCCAATGCGGTCGCGCTCGATCAGGCGCGGGGGCTGGCCTTTGCCGCCGAGACGCTGGCAAGCAACCGGATCACGCAATTGCTGCGGCAGAGCCCAGGACGGGTGACGCTGGCGGGAGACTGGAGCGATCGTCCGTTCACGCTGCCCTTGCCCGGCGGCGCGGCCGTGCTGCGCGTGCGTGATGGTGGAAATTGCTTCAATCTCAACAGCCTGGTGACCGAACTTGACGGGGGGTATGTGGCTGACCCAACCGCGGTGACGCAGTTCGCCCGGCTGGCGCGGCTGCTGAACGTGCCGGGCGGAGAGGGCATTGCCGCCGCGGCGGCGGACTGGATCGACAGCGACGACCAGCCACTGGGCACCGGCGCCGAAGACAGCGCCTATGCCGGGCTGGCCACGCCGTATCGCACATCGGGCACGCTGATGGTCGACCCCAGCGAGTTGCGGGCGGTCGCCGGCGTGACGAGCGAGGGCTATGCGCGGCTGCGGCCGTGGCTGTGCACGCTGCCGATCGCACGCCGATCGACCATCAACATCAATACGCTGACTCCCGAACAGGCGCCGCTGGTCGCGATGTTGCTGCCCGATACGCTCAGCGTGCAGGCGGCCGCCGCGGGGCTGCTGCGGCGACCAGCCGCCGGCTTTGCCGACACGCAGGATTTCTGGAAGATCTTTGCCGCCGCCGGCATCACCGATCCGCTCGCCGAGCGACAGACGGGCGTGGCCACGCAATGGTTCAACGTGCGGATCGACGTGACAGTGGGTGACAGCGAATTGCAGGAACAGGCGCTGATCGACGCAACAACGCTTCCGGCACGGCTCGTCTCGCGGCAATGGGGCGAGATCCTATGAACGTAACCATCATCTTTTTGCCCGCGCTGGACGATCAGCCGTGGCGCTGGCTGCGCGTGGCGGACGACGCGGTCGTCGAGCGCGGCGAGGGCGCGTTGGCCGACGCCGGCGATGCGGTGACGGCGGTGGCACCCGCCGACGCGGTGACGCTGCACTGGTCCAGCCTGCCCGCGCGATCGCAGGCGCAGGCGGCCGCCGCGGCGCGGATCGTGGTGGCGGAGGCGAGCGCCGGGCCGCTCGACGGGCTGCACGTCGCGGTTGGTGACGAAGCGGATGGCGAGCGGCCGATCGGGGTGGTCGCGAACGAGCGGATGCTCGGCTGGCTGACGCTGCTGGGCAACGCCGGCATCGATCCGGTGGCGATCGTGCCTGCCCCGCTGCTGCTGCCGGCGCCGGCGGAGGGCTATGTTCGCGCCGAACTGGGCGGCCAATCGGTTGTGCGTGGCATCTCGAGCGGGTTTGCCGACGAGGCGCGACTCACCGAATTGATGACGGGCGGCAGCGTGCCGGAGACACTCGGGCGCGAGGCGGTGGACGCCGCGATCGTCGCGGGTGTGACGCAGCCGCTGCTCAACCTTCGCCAAGGCGCGTTTGCCCGGCGAAAACGGCGCGCGATCGACTGGCCGCTGATCCGCCGGCTTGCCGTGCTGGCGGGGCTAGTGCTGCTGACGACACTGGCGATCGACCTGGTGCGGATCGCGCGCTACTCCATGGCGGCCGATGCGGCGGAGATGCAGGCCGATGCGCTGGCGCGTGAAGGGCTGCCGCGCGGCGCGGATCAGGGCGACGCAGGGCGGTTGCTGACGGAGCGCCTGTCGCGGCTGCGCGGGCCGGGTGCCGGCTTCACTGCGACGGTGGCGGCGGTGGCGAGTGCAACACGCGACGTGGAGGGCGGCGAGGTGATCGCGCTCGCATTCGAGCCGACCGGCGAGCTGCGCGCGACGATCGCGGCGAGCGGCGAGGCACAGGCGAACCAATTGCTCGCGCGGCTGAGGGAGGCCGGTTTCGTGGTGACTGCCAGCACGTTCCAATCGGATGGCCAGCGCGTGCGCGGCGACGTGACCGTGGCGCTGCCATGAGCGCGATTCTGATCTGGTATCGCGGACGAAGCCTGCGCGAACAGCGGCTGTTGCTCATCATGGTGGCATTGCTGGCGATCACCATTCTTTTCGCGGGTGTGATCCGACCGGTCCGCGACGGGCTGCAATCCTCGCGTCAGCGCCACGCCAATGCCGAGCTTCGACTGGGCGAGATCAAGGCGCAGGTGGCGCAGGTGAAGGCGATTCAGCGCGGACGCCCGCGCACGCCGGAGGGGCCGCTCGCCGAGGCGGTCCGCGCCCGTGCCGACGAAGCGGGGTTCGTGCTCGCCAATCTGGAACCCGATGGCGACCGGGTGCGCATCTCGATCGCAACGGCGCGGCCGGGGCCGCTGCTCGGCTGGATCGCCGGCCTGGAAGGGGACGGCCTGCTGGTCGACGCGTCGACGATCACCGGAAACGGAGACGGCACGGTTGCCGCCACGCTGACCCTAAAGGGGCGAACATCATGAGGCGGATCAGGCTGGCGACCGGGCCGCAGACGTTGTTTCTGGCGTTCTTCGTTGCTGCGCTTCTGGTGTTCCTGCCGCTGCGGCTCGCGCTTGGCTGGTTCGGCCTGGCCGGGCAGGGGATGACGGCGCGGGAGGTGACCGGCAGCATCTGGGCCGGCGAACTGCGCGAGGCCGCATTCGGGCGGATCGCACTGGGTGACCTGTCTGCAGGCGTTTCGCCACTTAAGCTGCCGCTCGGCACGGCGCGCGTGGACCTTAGGGGTCGTGAAAGCGCGGCGAGCGCAACGCCGCGCCTGGTGGGGGCCGTGGAGATCAGCCGCTATAGCTTTGGCCTTGATGATCTGACCGCCTCCCTGCCGGTCGGCACCGCCTTCCGCCCGGTTCCGGTGACGTTGCTCGACCTGGAGGACGTGACGGTGCGCTTTCGCGGCAGCAACTGCGAGGAAGCTGAGGGACGGGTCCGCGCGACGCTGACCGGCGACATCGGTGGCCTGGCAGTGCCGGCATCGCTGAACGGCACGGCACGGTGCGACGGTGGCGCGCTGCTGCTGCCGCTGGTGAGTGCAGCGGGCAACGAGGGCAGCACGATCAGGTTGTGGCCCGACGGCCGGTACCGCGCCGAGCTTACCCTGCAGCCGCCCGAACCCGCGGCGATCGCGCGGTTGCAGGCAAGCGGCTTCATCCAGACCGATCGCGGCATGGAGCTGGCGATCGAAGGGCGATTCTGATCCTTCGTTGATGCACGGCGCTTGGTCGCTTGCGAGCTCAGGACGAAAATAGTTGGCGCTGAGGCTAAGGAAATTGCGTGTCGAACCTTGACGCCTCAACCCCCTAGCCGTAGGGGCGCGCTTTCTCACGGCGATCGTAGCTCAGTTGGTTAGAGCATCGGTTTGTGGTACCGAGGGTCGCGGGTTCAAGTCCCGTCGATCGCCCCATTTTTTCCCCGGGAATGACATGAGCGCGTGGGGTTTCCCCGACTTCGACGACCATGAGGGCGTCCATCTTTTCACCGATCCTGCGTCCGGCCTGCGCGCCGTAATCGCGGTTCACTCGACGGCGCTTGGGCCGGCGGCTGGCGGCGTGCGGTTCTGGCATTATGCCGATCATGCCGCAGCGATCACCGACGCACTGCGCCTGTCGCGCGGCATGAGCTTCAAGAACGCGATGGCGGGGCTGGAGCTTGGCGGTGGCAAGGGCGTGGTGCTGGCGGATGCGCCGGGCGCGACGATCAGCGAGGCGCAGTTGCGCGCGTTTGGCCGTGCGGTCGAATCGCTGGGTGGCCGCTATGTGACGGCCGAAGACGTCGGCATGTCCGAAGCGCGCATGAAGGTGATCTCGGAAGAAACGCGCTACGTATCGGGCCTGCCGGTTGCGAGCGGTGCGGCCGGCGGCGATCCTGGTCCTTATACCGCGCTCGGCGTGTATCTGGGTGTGAAGGCCGCAGCGCAGCGCGGACTGGGCGCGACCGACATGAAGGGCGTGCGCGTTGCCATTCAGGGCGTCGGCTCGGTCGGGGGCGGCCTGGCGCGGCTTCTGGCGGCGGATGGCGCGGTGCTGACGCTGGCGGACGTGAACCAGCAGCGGGCCGAGGCGCTTGCTGCCGAGTTGGGCGCGCAGACCGCCTCCACCGATGCGATCCTGGCGGCGGACGTCGATCTGGTCAGCCCGAACGCGCTGGGCGCGGTGCTGACCGAGCAATCGATCGCGACGCTGAAGGCAAAGGTGATCGCGGGCGGCGCGAACAACCAGCTCGCGACGCGTGATGACGGGCGGCGCGTGCATGAGCGCGGCATCTTGTTTGCGCCGGATTACGTGATCAACGCGGGCGGTATCATCAACGTGGGCCTGGAATATCTCGGCCAGGGCGACGAGGCCGAGGTGAAGGCTCGGATCGCACGTATTCCCGACCGGTTGGTGGAGGTGTGGGACGAGAGCAAGGCCAGCGGCGATCCGGCGTCGGACGTCGCCGACCGCATCGCCAAGCGGCTGATCGGCCGCGGCTGACGATCGAGCGTGCCGCGGGGCGTCGACCCCCGGTACGCTTTCTTTTGTGTGAGAGAGGAGCGGGGAACGCGCGAGTCCGGCGGTGACGGCGTGCGATTTTGCCCATAAGGGATACACCCATCGTGCCCGCGCTCCATGCCCTCGCCAATCCTGCGCGCTTCCTGAAGATCGCGCGACCGCTGACCGCCCTTTTCGGGTGGCTGGGCGCGGCGTTGATCGCGATCGGATGCTGGGCGGGGCTGACGCAAACGCCGCCCGATTACCTGCAAGGCGAAAGCGTTCGCATCATGTACGTCCATGTGCCGGCAGCGTGGCTCGGCATGGGCGGCTGGAGCGGGATTGCCGTATCGAGCATCGCCTTTCTCATCTGGCGGCATCCGCTGGCCGAGATTGCGGCGCGGGCAATCGCGCTACCCGGCGCTGTCTTTGCTGCTGTGTGTCTGGCCACTGGCGCGATCTGGGGGCGGCCGACCTGGGGCACCTATTGGCAGTGGGACGGGCGGCTGACGTCCATGCTGCTGCTGTTCTTCGTCTATCTCGGCTATATCGCGCTGGCGCGCGCGGATCGCGAGCGTGGCGGGGACGGGCGGATCGCCGCGCTGTTCGGGATCGCCGGCACGGTGCTGCTGCCGATCATCCGCTATTCGGTGGTGTGGTGGAACACGCTGCACCAGGGGGCGAGCATCGGGCTGACCAGTTCCACGATCGACCGTTCGATCCTGTGGCCGTTGCCGCTCATGCTGGGCGGGTTCAGCTTTCTGTTCGGTGCCATCGTGCTGATGCGGATGCGCACGTTCCTGGCGGTCGCCAAGGCAGAGGCGCGGATGCGGCGGAGGGCGCGCGCGTGAACGCCTGGCCATTCGTGCTTGCCGCTTATGCGATCGCGCTAGGCGCCAGCGGGTTTCTGACGCTCGCGAGCCTGCGTGCCATGCGCCGCGCCGAAAAGGGTGGGCAATGAAGGCGAAGCACCAGCGATTGTGGCTGGTCGGTGCCGCGCTGCTGGCCGTCGCGGTGGCGGCGCTCCTGGCGCTTTCCGGGCTAAAGGAGCAGGCCGCATTTTTTTACGCGCCATCCGACGTCACGCCCGAAGTGATCCGCGTCGACCGTGCGGTTCGGCTCGGCGGCATGGTGGCTGCCGGCTCGGTGGTTCGTGCGCCCGATGGCGTAACCGTTCATTTCAGGGTGACGGATGGCCGCGCGATCACGCCGGTCAGCTTCGCCGGCATCGTGCCGGACCTGTTCCGCGAGGGATCGGGCGTCGTGGCCGAGGGGCGGTTCCGGCCCGACGGGTCGTTCGTCGCCTCGAACCTGCTGGCCAAGCATGACGAAAAGTACATGCCGCCGGAGCTTGCCGGGAAGATGCACGAGACGAAGAGCCTGGAGCAATGACGGGGTATGTCGCACTGGCGCTGATCGGTGCGCTTGCCTTTGCTGCCATGGTGCTGCTGCGGCTGCCGCGGCTGTTGTGGTCCTTCGCCGGTGCGGCGTTGTTTTTGGGGGCGGCGGGCTATGCGTGGCAGGGACGCCCGGCGCTCGCGGCGTCGCCGGCCAAGCCCGCTGCCGATCCCGTGACGATCGATCCCGAGAGCATCGACCTGCGAAACCGCCTGCTGGGGCGCTTCACTGCCGATACTGCTTATATCGTTGCCTCGGACGCGATGCTGCGGTCAGGCGATCGACGGGCCGCAGCGCAGGTGGTGATGGGCGGGGTTCGGGCGCTACCCAGAAGCTTCATTCTGTGGACGCAATTGGGCACCAACCTGTCGATGCTGGACAATGATCAGGTCTCGCCAGCGGCGAAGCTGGCGTTTCAGCGCGCGATGCAACTGGCACCGCAACATCCCGCACCGCCTTACTACGCGGCGATCGCCTATATCCGCGCCGGCGACTTGCCGCTCGCACGCCGGTTGATGGCGAGGGCGGTGGCTTTGTCACGGCCCGACACCGAATACCGCCGCCAGATTGTTGGGCAGTTGACCGTGCTGGATCGCTACATGGCCGCTTTGGAGCAGGCAGGGCGCTAAGGCGATGTCCCGCCTGCCCGATGGCAGCAGTGGCTATTTGCCGCGCCCGGTTTTCTCCTGCAGCGAATCGATCCGCTTGGATGCGTCGGCCTTGCTCAGCGTCTCGTCGAACGCCTCGCCAGCCTCCTCGCTCAGCGTCTTCAAGTAGCTTGCCTGAGCGCCGGTCATCGGCTCGTCACCGGTGGTCCAATCGTCCGGATCCTTTTCCGCGTTCGAAAAAGGCTCACTTTTCGGATTGTGGTCGGTCATGTTGAAACTCCTTCAGGAGGGTGCAACTCTCCCGTTCCTGTAACGTTCCCCCTTGCGGTGCAGTTGCGAAGTGCTAGGCGCGCCAAGGCTTTGACAGGATGACGGTGGCTTTCTTACCCTTGAACCTGGCGTGGGCGGACGGGCGATGAGTGCTGCCACACCCACTGCTGCGCCAACACCGCATGGGCACAGCGGCGATTCGCTCGCCAAGCTCGCCTTTGGCGCGATCGGCGTCGTCTATGGCGATATCGGCACCAGCCCGCTGTATGCGATGAAGGAGGTGTTCGTCGGGCATCATCCGCTCACCGTCGATCGCCTACATATCTTCGGGGTTGTCAGCCTCGTCTTCTGGTCGCTCGTGCTGATCGTCACGTTCAAATATGTGATGGTCATCCTGCGCGCCGACAATAACGGCGAAGGGGGCAGCCTGGCGCTGCTGGCGCTGATTCAGCGGCGTAGCGGGGCGGGCAAGAAATGGGGGCCGAGCCTTGTCCTGCTGGGTGTGCTCGCAACGGCCTTGTTCTTCGGCGATTGCATGATCACGCCGGCCATCTCGGTGTTGTCGGCGGTCGAGGGACTGGCGACGGTGGAGCAGCGTTTCGACAGTTTTGTCATTCCGATCGCGGCGGCGATCCTGATCGGGCTGTTCTACTTGCAATCGGTCGGCACCGCGCGCGTCGGCAAGCTGTTCGGCCCGATCATGGCAGTGTATTTCGTCGTGCTGTCAGTGCTCGGACTGATCCACATTTTCGCCCAGCCCGAAGTGCTGCTGGCGCTGGATCCGCGCTGGGCAGTGCGGTTTGCCGCGACGGACGGCACGCTCGCCTTCCTGGCGCTCGGATCGGTGGTGCTGGCGGTGACGGGCGCGGAGGCGCTGTACGCCGACATGGGGCATTTCGGCCGCAAGCCGATCGCCTATGCGTGGCTGTGGTTCGTCTTTCCGGCGCTGATGCTGAATTATTTAGGGCAAGGCGCGCTGATGCTGGGCGACCCGTCCACGGCCGAAAACCCGTTCTTCCTGATGGCCCCAGAGGCGTGGCGTTTGCCGCTCGTTTGTCTTGCCACCATGGCAACGGTGATCGCGAGCCAGGCTGTCATCACCGGCGCCTATTCGGTCGTGCAGCAGGCCGTGCAGCTTGGCCTGATGCCGCGGCTGCGCATCGATCACACCAGCGCCTCGGCCGCCGGGCAGATCTACATTCCGACGGTCAATTGGGCGCTGATGGCGATGGTGCTCCTGCTGATCCTGGGCTTTCGCGAATCATCGAACCTTGCCGCGGCTTATGGCATCGCGGTGACGGGAACGATGTTCATCTCGACCTGCATGGTGGCGGTGTTGATCCGGCGCGTTTGGCACTGGCCGCTTGCCGCCGTGGTGCCGTTCGTTGCCGCGTTCTTGTTCATCGACGGCATGTATTTCTCGTCAAACCTGACCAAGGTGCCCGATGGCGGCTGGTTCCCGCTGCTGGTGGCGATCATCGTCTTCCTGCTGCTCACCACCTGGGCTGCGGGGCGCAAGCTGATGCTGCAGCGGATGCGCGAGGGGGCGATGCCGATCAAGGTGTTCATCGGTTCGGCGGCGAACAGTGCGACGCGCGTTTCAGGCACGGCCGTTTTCATGACCTCCACCCCCGAGGGTGTGCCGCCGGCGCTGCTGCATAACCTGAAGCACAATCGCGTGCTGCACGAGCGGGTGATCCTGCTGACGGTGAAGGTGACCGACATGCCCTTCTTCCCCGAAGAAGAGCGCTTCCACCACGAGGCGCTGGGTGAAGGGTTCCACCGGGTGATCCTGCGCTACGGCTTCATGGAATCGCCCGACATTCCGGCTGCGCTCAAGTCGCTCGATCGTTGCGGCGGCGAGTTCCGCATGATGGAGACGAGCTTCTTCCTGTCGCGGCAGACGCTGCTGCCGTCCGCGCATCCAGGCATGGCAATCTGGCGCGAGAAGCTGTTCGCCTGGATGCTGCGTAATGCCGAAAGCGCCATGGAATTCTTCCGCTTGCCCACCAATCGCGTGGTCGAACTCGGCAGTCAGATTGAGATTTGAGCGCCGCCACGCCCGAACCTGGCTCCTCGGGCGCTCTAGCGGCGCCGATCATCGTCACGGCGCTGTTCGGGCGCGAGGATCAGGCCTGGTTCGACGCGCTGCGGCAGGCGCACTTCCCGCCCGAGCGCAATCACCTGGCGGCGCACCTCACCATGTTCCACCACCTGCCGCCCAGCGCGGCGGCGGAGGTGCGCCAGCGGCTGAAGGCGGAGACGCAGGGCGTGCGCGCGCCTGACGCGAGGCTCGCCGCGCCGTTCTCGCTGGGGCGCGGTGTCGCCTATCGCATCGACAGCCCGGGGCTGGCCGCAATCCGCGGCGGTATCGCGGAAGCCTTTGCGGGCCTGCTGACGCCGCAGGATCAGGCCGGGTGGCGCGCACACGTCACCGTCCAGAACAAGGTCGAGCCGGCTGCAGCCAAGACGCTGCTGGCAGCGCTGTCCGCCGGTTTCCAGCCGCGCCCGCTGCGAATCGCGGGGCTGGCGGCATGGTGGTACCGCGGCGGTCCGTGGGAACAATTGTCGCGGCACATGTTCGCCGCTTGACGCCCTCGAAACCCCTGCTATAGCCCGCGCCTCGCGAGCGGTACTTGCCCTTCACGAAGGTGCGGCGGAGTAGCTCAGCTGGTTAGAGCACGGGAATCATAATCCTGGGGTCGGGGGTTCAAGTCCCTCCTCCGCTACCACTCGCGACAGTCTTCCATCGAGATGAGAAGCGGGCGCAAGAGCCCGGTTTGCCCTGCGCTTTCCAGCGGGCGTGCGATGTTTGCTGTCAGTCGTGGCATGAGCTTCGACAAGCTCAGCGCGAGCGCAGATGAGGGGCGGCGCGGCGCCGCCCCTTGCGGCTCAATCGGCGAGCGGTACGCCGAACAGATCGTGTTCGTCGGCATCCTCGATCGCGACGCGCACGATGTCGCCCTCCGCCAGGTGCCCGGCGTCGCGCAGATGAACTTCGCCGTCGATCTCCGGCGCGTCGGCATAGGAACGCCCCGTGGCGCCCTCGTCGCCGACCGCGTCGATGATGACGTCGAACGTGCGCCCGATCTTCGCCTGCAGCTTCGCGGCGCTGATCGCGGCGGTCTTCGCCATGATGCGCGCGTAGCGCTCTTCCTTGACCTCTTCGGGCACCGGGTTGGGCAGCGCGTTGGCGCTGGCCCCTTCCACCGGCTCGAAACGGAACGCGCCGACGCGGTCGAGCTGCGCCTCGTCCAGCCATTCGAGCAGATACGCAAAGTCCGCCTCGGTCTCGCCGGGGAAGCCCACCACGAAGGTCGAGCGGATCGCGATGTCCGGGCAGATCTCGCGCCAGCCGCGCAGCCGCGCCAGCACCTTGGCGTCATTCGCCGGGCGCTTCATCGCGCGCAGCACGTTGGGTGCGGCATGCTGAAACGGGATGTCGAGGTACGGCAGGACCAGCCCTTCCGCCATCAACGGGATCACCTGATCGACGTGCGGATAGGGGTAGACATAGTGCAGCCGCACCCAGGGCGCGATGCGGCCAAGCTCGCGGGCGAGATCGGTCATGTGCGCGCGTACCTCACCACCACCCTTCAGCGGGTAGGCGGCGTGGCGCAGGTCGAGGCCGTAGGCGGAGGTGTCCTGGCTGATGACCAGCAGCTCGCGCGTGCCCGCCGCCACCAGCTTTTCAGCCTCCCGCAGGATCGCGTCGGGGCGCCGGCTGGCAAGATCGCCGCGGAGCGACGGGATGATGCAGAAGGAGCAGCGGTGATTGCAGCCTTCGGAAATCTTCAGATAGCTGTAATGCCGCGGGGTCAGCTTCAGCCCGGCGTCGGGGATCAGGTCGACATACGGCGACAGGTTCGCGGGTGCCGCCTCGTGCACCGCCTCCACCACCTGTTCGTATTCGTGCGCGCCGGTGATCGCGAGAACGTTGGGGAAGCGCGCACGGATCACGTCGGCTTCCTTGCCCATGCAGCCGGTGACGATCACGCGGCCGTTCTCCGCGATCGCCTCGCCGATCGCCTCTAGGCTTTCCTCCTTGGCGGAATCGAGAAAGCCGCAGGTGTTGACCAGCACCACGTCTGCCCCGGCATAATCGGGGGACATGTGATAGCCGTCTGCGCGCAGCTGGGTGAGGATGCGTTCGCTGTCGACCAGGTTCTTGGGACAGCCGAGCGACACCATGCCCACGCGGGGCGGTGAGGGAAGACGCGTTGCCATGAGTGGCCGCGCACATAATGCGCGACGGGCTGTTTTGCCATATGCTCGCTTAATCAATCGACTTGCGCTACCCGGTGGCGCCGCGCCGGGGGGCGTCTGTTGTTGGGGGTGTGCTTATGCTGGCGATCGGGCTGATGTCCGGCACGTCGCTCGACGGAGTCGATGCGGCGCTGATCGAAACCGACGGGGAGCGCTCGACTCGTGCGGTGGCGTTCCGGGGCGAATCATATTCGGATGCGGCGCGTGCGCAGCTTGCCGAAGCGACAGCGCTGGCGCTCACCTTCGAACGGCCCCGTGCAAACCCGGAGGTGATGGCCGCGGCCGATCTGATCACCCGTACGCATGTGCTGGCGGTGCAGAAGCTTTTGCGCGATGCCGGCCTGCGACCCCATGAAATCGACGTCATCGGGTTTCACGGCCAGACGGTGGCGCACCGCCCCGATCGTGGCTGGACATGGCAGATCGGCAACGGGCAGGCGCTGGCTGATACCACCGGCATCGCTACGGTTTCCGACTTGCGGAGCGCGGATGTCGCGGCTGGTGGACAGGGGGCGCCGCTGCTGCCGGTCTATCATGCCGCACTGACGGCGGATCTGCCGCGCCCGATCGCGGTCCTGAACCTGGGCGGTGTGGCCAACATTACCTGGATCGGCAGCGATGGCACGCTGGTCGCCTTCGACACCGGCCCGGCGAATGGATTGATCGACAGCTGGGTGGAAGGGGAGACCGGGGCGCGGTTCGATGCGGGGGGTGCGCTCGCGGCATCGGGGCGGGTGGACGAGGCGGTGCTGTGCGCCATGCTGGACCATCAGTACTTCGCGCAACCTGCGCCCAAGTCGCTCGATCGTAACGATTTCACCATCCAGCCGGCACGCGGGCTGAGCGCAGCGGACGGCGCGGCGACGCTGACCGCCTTTACCGCGGCGGCGATTGCGGAAGCGTTTCTGTTGCTGCCCGAACGGCCGCAGCGGCTATTGGTGGCAGGCGGCGGCCGGCACAATCCGACGCTGCTGCGGATGATTTCGGAGAAGGTCGGCCTGTTCCCCGAGCCGGTCGAGGCGCTGGGCTGGAATGGCGATGCGACGGAGGCCGAAGGCTTTGCCTATATGGCGGTACGAACGTTGAAGGGCCTGCCGATCTCGTTTCCGGGCACTACCGGCGTGCCGGCGCCGACGGCGGGCGGCGTGCTGCACCGGCCGCAGCCCCGCGCCGCCGAGGCATGAGCCTGCTTCGCGGCACAAGGCTTATCGATCGATAACGACGCCCGCGGGGTGATGGCGATCGAGGTGACGCTTGATCGTCTTCAGGTTGCGCGTGTTTGACCGGTAGAAGAAATCCGCGGCGTCGCCGATGAACGGCACCAGGCCGATCGCGAAGTCGAACCCGACGCGCGAGCCCATGCGGGCGAGTTGCAGCTTGTTCATGCCGAGATTGCGCGCTTCCCAGACGATGTAAGCGCCCAGCGCGGCCGCAACTGTATCGCCGATCACCGGCACGAAGCCGAGGAGCACATCCAGCCCGACACGCCGGTTGATCCCCGGCACGACGAACGCGCCCTCGAGCAATCGCTCCATCGCTTCGACACGAAGGCGGATCGACGCGGGGTCACGCCCCAGCGGCAGGTTCGCCATGAACGCGGAAGCGGGTGGGGGACCGGCGTTTGTCATGACCATCAATTGGGGTTGCGGCGCACCCCGTTCAACGGGTGCCACGCGCGCTCGTTCGCCTGCCAGGTGCGCAGGCGCTGTGCCACCAAAGACCAGCGCAGCGGGCGGGCGAGGGGGATAAACGCGACATCCTCTGCCAGCAAACGATCTGCCGCCGCGATCGCACGCGAGCGCTCTGCGAGGGTAGGGGCGAGACGCGCCGCCTCGATCGCCTGGCGGGCGGCTTCTCCGCACGGCTGGCAGGCCTGATCGAGATACCACCGACCGCTGTCGAACGGCGCTACGGCATCAAGCAGACGCAGGTCCGCGTCCTCCGCATCGGGCGCAACCCGTACGGGGCGGACGCCCATGGCATAGAGGTCCGCCGCGAGGCGCGCCCAGAGCAGCGTTCCCCCGGCATTGGCGGGAAGGGCGAGGCGCAGCTCGGGTGCCGCATTCCCGGCGGTACGCCACGCCTGAACGCGCGCGCGTGCCAGCGCCTGGCGATCCGCCGCAACGACCGCCTGCCATGCCGCCTCGGCGGGCGGGCTGGACGAATCGAGTGCCGCGGGCAGGAGGCTCTCCGCCACTTGCCAATCGGCGGTGAAGCTTCGGGTCATTGCCGGACGATCGATCGCCAGCGCGATGGCGGCGCGGTTTTCCGATGCCTCAAGGAAGCCCTCACGCCGGATCACGGCCAGGCCGAACAATCCCGCGGCAGGATCAAGCCGAATGTCTGCGGGGGCAATGCCGGCTGCTGTCAGCAACGGGAACTCCCCGACGGTGCCACCGGTGAAGAGATCGGAGCGGCGGCGGGCGAAGCGCGCGATCCCGGCGGAGGGGCGCTCAGCGATCAGCAGCACGTCGTCTTCGGGCTCAGGCTCGGTCTGTTCGTCCGCCGCGCGATTGGGGTCGGGGATCGGGCGCAGACGGGTCACGGCGCCGATCTCACCCACCACGCGCATCGGGCCGGTGCCGAGCCGACGCGTGGGATGGACGATCGCCATTTCAGGCTGTGCGAATAGCTTCAACAGGTCGGGGCGGGGGCGCGTGAGCTCGATCTGGATCACCTCGGGCGTCATCTCGACGATCGTGTCCAGCGCGGTAAGATAGGGCGCGAGGGGATTATCGGCGCGACGCTGGAGCCGCCGGCGAAGGATCGCAACCACCTCCGCGGCTCGCATCGGCCGCCCGTCCGCCCACGTCATGTCGCGCAAACGAAAGATATAGGTGCGCCCCTCGTCGGTGACGATCCAGCGTTCCGCAACGCCCGGCACGATCTGGCCGGCGGCGTCGAATTGCACGAGGCCCTGCGCAACGCTGTCGGTCAACAGGCGGCTGGCGAGATCGGCATCGGCGAGCGGCGCGCGCAGCAGCGCAGGCTTGGTGCCGGGTGCGCTGGCGATCACGGCGCCGACATCGGGGCGGCGCTCGCAGGAGGCCGCGCCTAGCGCGAGCCCAAGCATGATGGTGCGGACGGCGGGACTCGAACCCGCACGCCTATACAGGCAGAAGATTTTAAGTCTCCGGCGTCTACCGGTTCCGCCACGTCCGCGCATCACAGCCGCTGAAAAGCGGCACTGAGGCGCCGCCGTCAAGCACTCAGACGTTTAAACGCTGGCGCATTTCCTTGCCCGGCTTGAAATAAGGGACGCGCTTGGCGGTGACATCCACCACTTCGCCGGTGCGCGGATTGCGCCCGGTGCGGGCGTCGCGCGCCCGAGTCGAGAAGGCGCCGAAGCCGCGCAATTCGACGCGGCCGTTCTCCGCCAGCCGGCGCACGATCTCGTCGAAGAAAGTGGAGACGATTTCCTCCACCTCGCGCGCTGACAGACCAGGATTGGTCTCCGTCAGGTGCTGCACCAGTTCCGATCGGATCATTTGCCCCGCCCTTGATCTGCCACGCGTATCCTGTGTGGCACGAATTCGCCTTAATACAGGTAAAGTTTGTCGGGAATAGGACCGTTACGTAATTACCGGCCCATGGATGCATGAGAGCTAAAAAAAAGGGGTTGGGAGACGCGTGCCTCCCAACCCCGCCAGGCCGCTTTCCGAAGGCCTGCGATTGTTACTTCGACTGACGAGCCTTGAGCGCCTCGCCCAGGATGTCGCCCAGCGACGCACCCGAGTCGGACGAGCCGTACTGCGCCACGGCCTGCTTCTCTTCGGAGATCTGCATCGCCTTGACCGAGAAGGTCGGCTTCTTCGAACGATCGAAGCCAGTGACCATTGCGTCGAACTTCTGGCCGACCTGGAAGCGCTCCGGACGCTGCTCGTCGCGGTCGCGGCCGAGATCGGTGCGCTTGATGAAGCCGGTTGCGCCATCGTCGCCAGCCTGAACCTCGAGGCCCGCGTCGCGCACTTCAAGAACGGTGACGGTGACGATCTGGTTCTTGCCCAGACGATCGCCCGCGGCCGCGCCGCCAGCAACCGGTGCGCCACGCTCCAGCTGCTTCATGCCGAGGCTGATGCGCTCCTTCTCGGGATCCACGTCGAGCACGATGGCCTGAACCGTCTCACCCTTGCGGTGCAGGTTGAGCGCGTCCTCACCCGACACGCCCCAGGCGATGTCGGACATGTGGACCATGCCGTCGACGTCGTTGTCGAGGCCGATGAACAGGCCGAACTCGGTCGAGTTCTTGACTTCGCCCTCGACGGTCGAACCGACCGGATGCTCGGCGGCGAAACGCTCCCACGGATTCTGCTGCGCCTGCTTCAGGCCCAGCGAGATGCGACGCTTGTCGGCATCGACCTCAAGCACCACCACGTCGACTTCCTGCGAGGTCGACACGATCTTGCCCGGGTGGACGTTCTTTTTGGTCCAGGACATTTCGGACACGTGGACGAGGCCCTCGATGCCCGGCTCCAGCTCGACGAACGCACCATATTCGGTGATGTTCGTGACGCGGCCCGACAGCTTCGCGCCGACCGGGTACTTCTGGCTTGCACCATCCCACGGATCGCTCTCGAGCTGCTTCATGCCCAGCGAGATGCGCTGCGTGTCCTTGTTGATGCGGATGATCTGCACCTTCACCGTATCACCGATGTTGATCATCTCGGACGGGTGCTGAACGCGCTTGTAGCTGAGGTCGGTGACGTGCAGCAGGCCGTCGATGCCGCCCAGGTCGACGAACGCACCGTAATCGGTGATGTTCTTCACGACGCCGTCGATGATCTGACCCTCGGCGAGGCTCTGGATCAGGCCCGAACGCTGCTCGGCGCGGGTCTCTTCCAGCACGGCGCGGCGCGACACGACGATGTTGCCGCGCTTGCGGTCCATCTTCAGGATCTGGAACGGCTGCGGGATGTCCATCAGCGGCGTGACGTCACGAACCGGACGGATGTCGACCTGCGAGCCAGGGAGGAAGGCCACGGCGCCGTTCAGGTCGACGGTGAAGCCGCCCTTCACGCGGCCGAAGATCACGCCCTCGACGCGCGCGGTCTTGGCAAATTCGGTTTCAAGCTTGTCCCATGCGGCTTCGCGGCGTGCGCGGTCGCGCGACAGCATCGCTTCGCCATGCATGTTCTCGACGCGGTCGACATAGACTTCGACTTCGTCGCCGACCTTCAGCTCGGCCTTCTGGCCTGGCGCCGGCGCGAACTCGCGCAGCGGCACGCGGCCTTCGCTCTTCAGGCCGACGTCGATGACGGCGAGATCATTCTCGATGCCGGTGACGGTGCCGAGCACCACGCGGCCCTCGAAGCTGTCGGCGCCGCCGAACATGTCATCGAGCATCGCCGCGAAATCGTCACGCGAGGGGTTTGGCTGAGTTGCCATATAAAAGGGTTGTCCTAATCAGTTCGTTTCCGGCCAAGCGGTTGGTTCCGCTGGTCTTGGCCATCACCGCCGCACCAACCGTATGCCGGGGCAGCATCAGGCGAATCGGGGAGCGGTGGCACTGACGCGGTTACGCGAAAAGGGCGCCAGAGAGCTGTCTCCCTGCACCATGCCGCCGCGAGCCCCAGCCCGCCGGACGGCGCGCCATACTGCAAAGTGCCGCCGCGAGCAAGGTGAACAGCGCGGGGCGCGTCCGCGTCAACTCTTGTGGCGGCGTGCCTCGACCAGGGCAATCGCCTTTTCCACCGATGCCTCGATCGACAGAAAGCTGGTGTCGAGCAGTGCCGCGTCGGGCGCGGGCACGAGCGGCGCGGCGGAGCGCGAACTGTCGCGCTGATCGCGCGCGCGAATATCGGCGAGCACCTGATCAAAGGTGGTAGCGGCGCCGCGCGCCTGCAACTCGGCATGACGGCGGCGGGCGCGGATTGTGGGCGTCGCGCGAACAAAGAGCTTGGCGTCGGCGCTTGGCGCAATCACTGTGCCGATGTCACGCCCGTCGAGCACCGCGCCGCCCTCCTGATTGGCGAAGCGCTTCTGCCGTTGGAGCAAGGCGGCGCGCACCAGCGGATGCGCCGAGACGACGGAGGCGAGCTTGCCGATCTCGTCATCGCGCAAGGCCGGGTCGGCGAGGGTGAGTTCGTCGAAGTCGCAGGCGGCAACGGCATCGGCCTCGCGCGTCGGATCGAGCTCGAGCCGCTGCACGGTGTGGGCAACCGCGCGATAGAGGAGGCCGGTGTCGAGATGCGGCAGGCCGTAATGCTTCGCCAGCGCCTTGGCGATCGTGCCCTTGCCCGAGGCGGCAGGACCGTCAACAGCGATGATCATGCCAGCGCATCCTGCCGCGCGAGCCAGCCGCGCAGCACGCCGATCGTCTCGGCGGCGCGATCGTTGAACAGGCCGTGCGCGGCGCCGGGGATCACCGCAAATTCGGCGCCCGGCACGCGCGCGGCAAAGGCGCCGGTGGTGACGGGGCGTGCCTCGTCATATTGGCCACACAGGAACAAGGTACGCTTTCCTTCCAACTTGGCGAGCAACGGTTCGCCATCATAATCCTTCAGCGTGCCGGTGGAGACGAACTCGCTCGCGCCCCACATTGCCTGGTACATGTCGCGATTGCCGGTGACGCCGCGGCTATAGGCTGCAACGTCGGGCGCGGCGGGCAGGCGACGATTGAAGGCGGCGTAGAACGCCCTGGTGGGCGCGTCGCAGGCAGCGGGCGGCTGCGCCATGGTGAGCGCGCCGCAGCGCTGCAGCTCGGCGCGGATCGCCGGCGGCAGATCCTGGATCAGCGCTGACGCATCGGCCAGCCAGCTGCGCGTCGACACCAGCGGGCTGGCGAGCGCGAGCCCGGCCAGCGCGGCGGGCCGGCGCGCGCCATATTCGAGCGCGACCGTGCCGCCCCAGCTCGCGCCCAGCACATGCCACCGTGGCACGCGAAGCGCGGTGCGGATCGCCTCCAGCGCGTCGACGAAGCGCGACACGCGCCAGTTCGAGGGGTTGTTCGGGCGATCGGAGCGGCCGGTATCTAGCTGATCGTAAAGGATCACCGCGCGCTCGTTCGCGAGTGGAAGCGCCTCAAGGAAGCCGGCGTGCGTGCCGCCGGGGCCGCCGTGGATCATCACGATTGGCGCGCGCTGCGCGGCAAGATCGCCGTTGACGCGCACATAGACGCGGCCGCCCTCGACCGGCACCATCAGCTCACGGGTGGGGCGTGGCAGGGTGCGCGCGATGGCGGGTGCGGCGAGCAGGCTTGCGCCAGCGCCGGCAAGGAGCGCGCGGCGATTGATCAGCCCCATGTGGCTTCTCCCCCAAGCATTTGCAGCAGATCAAAGAAGTTCGGGAAGCTGGTCGCGATCGGGCTGGCATCGTCGATGGTGATTGCCTGGCGGGCGTGAAAGCCGGCGACGACCATGCTCATGGCGATACGGTGATCGAGGTTGGAGGCGATCGTCGCACCGCCCGCGATCGGCTCGCCGCCGGTGCCGGTGATCGTCAGCCCGTCCTGATGCTCTTCGCACGACACGCCGTTCGCGGTCAGCGCGGCGAGCATGGCGGCGATGCGATCCGATTCCTTGACGCGCAGTTCATCGGCACCGCGCGCGACGGTGCGTCCTTGCGCGAACGAGGCGGCGACGAACAGCGCGGGATATTCGTCGATCATCGATGGTGCGAGATCGTGCGGCACGTCGATGCCGCGCAGCGTTGCGTGGCGCACGCGAAGGTCGGCCACCGGCTCGCCGCCGACGGTGCGCTCATCCTGCTCCTCGATGTCTGCACCCATCGCTCGTAAGGCAGTGATGAGCCCGGCGCGCGTCGCATTCAGCCCGACGTTCTCGATCACGACGTCGCTGCCCGGCACGATCGTGGCGGCGACCATCCAGAAGGCGGCGGAGGACGGATCGCCCGGCACCGTGATCGATTGTGGCTTCAGATCCGCTTCGCCTTCGATCGAGATCATGCGGCCCGCATCGCTTTGCTCCACGCTCAGCTGCGCGCCGAAGCCCGCCAACATGCGTTCGGAATGATCGCGTGTTGCGATCGGCTCGACGACGCGGGTGATGCCGGGCGTATTGAGCCCGGCGAGCAGCACCGCGGACTTCACCTGCGCCGAGGCGACCGGGAGCGTGTAGGTGATCGGTACCGCGGGGCACAGGCCGCGCACCATCAGTGGGAGGCGCCCGCCCGGTGATGCGGTGATGTCCGCGCCCATCAGACGGAGCGGCGCGATTACGCGGTTCATGGGGCGCCCCGAAAGCGAGGCGTCACCGGTAAAGGTGACGGTGATCGGATGGCCGGCGACCAATCCCATCAGGAGGCGGGTCGACGTGCCGGAATTGCCCATGTCGAGCGCCGTTGCCGGTTGGAGCAAGCCACCGACGCCCACACCGTGGACGCGCCAGACCGCATCGTCGCCGCGTGCGATCGTGGCGCCCATGGCGCGCATCGCGGCGGCGGTGGCGAGCACATCCTCGCCCTCAAGCAGGCCTTCGATCCGACTTTCGCCGATCGCCAGCGCGGAAAGCATCAGCGCACGATGACTGATCGATTTGTCGCCAGGCACGCGGATGCGGCCATGCAGCCGAGCGGCGGGATGGATCGTGACGGAGCGGGGAAGGGGATGCGCCATTGCGGGCGGCGCCTTGCCAGTGGGGTTGCACTATGGCAAGGCGCGCGCCACTTCACGGGCCACACCCGATGATCCAATTTTCCGAAAGGCACACAACGGCATGATCAAGCCGGAATGGGGCACGAAGCGGACGTGCCCGAAATGCGCGACGCGTTTTTACGACCTGCAGAAGGACGATCCCGTCACCTGCATCGAATGCGGCTATGCCTGGGAGCCGGAGCCGATCCTGAAGTCCAAGCAGCCGATGCCGTTCGAATCGAACAAGTCCGAAAAGCAGAACGCCGATAGCGATCTGGCCGGTGACGACGATACCGATCTGGTGGCGGACGAGGACGAGGAGCCCAGCGCAGACGACGAAGTCGATCTGGGCGGGGACGACGACCTGGGCGTGGAAACGTCCAACGACGACGACGACAACAACTGATCGTCTGAATTTTCCAGGGATTGCGCAGGCGGCCAAAAAAGCCGCTTGCCAACCCCGAAGCGCCCCGTTAGTGGGCGCCTTCCCAACGGAATGGGGCCGTAGCTCAGCTGGGAGAGCGTCGCAATGGCATTGCGAAGGTCAGGGGTTCGATCCCCCTCGGCTCCACCATTCCGCCGTGGTTTAGCTTACTAGCTGCTACCGCTTCACAAGCTGCTCTTCCTGCCGACCCGTTCCGATGATTGCGACGTGCGGGAACGAGCTCCATGCTTTGTTCTCAATAAGCGGCACGATCACAGTCAGCATTCTAGCGGCAAGCGCCGCGGACTATATGCCGCTACGGCGTCACCATGGATGTTGCCTGAGCTGTCATCTACTTGAAACCGATCGCCCCAGCGCAGAACGCTGATTAAGCCTGTTGAGCCACGGCGCCGACCAGGCGGCGTGCTTCTTCATGGCAGCGCAAAAGGGTCGCTGCTCGGATCGTCGTTCCACACATATTCAGCGGTCTTGGCGATCCGTTCCGCGATCGCTCGATCGTACAAATGTTCCACCAATGCCAAGGCCATGTCGGTACCGGCAGAGACGCCCGACGATGTCATGAACGGACTGTCGGCAACCCAGCGTGCTTGGCGTTGCCACTGCACGCGCGGTGACTGGGTGGTCGCCCAATCAAAGGCCAATTTGTTGCTGGTCGCGCGGCGGCCGTCGAGCAGGCCGGCTTTGGCGAGCAATGCGGATCCGGTGCATACCGAAGTGGTCCAGCGAGCCTCGGCACTGCGCGTGCGCAGAAAAGCCAGCAGCGCATCGTTGTTCACCTCGCGACGTGCGCCCATGCCGCCGGGGATCATCAACACATCGAGGTTGGATGCGTTCTCGAACGAGAAATGCGGCTCGATTGCGATCCCGTGCGCTGAACGCGCCGGGCGGCCGTCTTGCGAGATGATCGCGAGGTTGTGCTCCGGCAATCGGCCCCACATCTGCACCGGGCCGAAGACGTCTAATGTTTCGAACTGTTCGTAGACGATGATGCCGATGCACTTCCGTTTTTCAGCGACACTCGCGTCTTTTACGGCCATCCGAATGCCCCCGGCTCAAATACGGGCGGCGACACCCGAAGCAGCGATGATGCCTATGCAAGCGAGCCGCATGCGGGAATATTCCGGTACCCGCGACGCGCCATCAATGTCGGGTCAAAGCGCGACATCGTGCGGCATCGTGACGCCCATCGCTCTCGAGAACGTGCCAATCAGGTCCGCGCGCAGCGGCTCGCTGAACAGGAAGCCCTGGAGGTGCGTGCATCCCAGCTCCACGAGCAGGCGCATCTGATCTTCGGTCTCCACCCCTTCGGCAACGATGGCCATGCCCAATTCCTGACCCAGACCGACCACCGCCCGGATCACCGCTTTGGAGGCTTGCGAACTGGACAGCCGGTCCACGAACGACTTGTCGATCTTCACCTTGTCAAACCGGAAGCGCTCGAAATAGCTCAGCGAGGAATAGCCGACGCCGAAATCGTCCATGAGAATCTGGATGCCAAGCGCGCGTAGCCGCTCCAACTCCACGAATGTCCGCTCGACGTCCCGGATCACCAGCCCCTCGGTCACCTCGAGCTGGAGGCGCTCGGCGGGAAGTCCGGTCGCCTCGAGCACGCGCGACACCCGCTCGCACAATCCGTCCGTCTGGAACTGCAGCGGCGAAAGGTTAACCGCGACCTTGATGTGGTCCGGCCAGGAGCATGCGTCGCTGCACGCCTGTAGCAGCAGCCGATCGCCCAACTCCTCGATCAGGCCGCTTTCCTCGGCAACCGAAATGAAGACGTCCGGCCGGATCGGTCCGCGCGTCGGGTGATGCCAGCGGGCCAATGCTTCAACGCTGGTAACCTGTCCGGTCTGTGCAGAAAAGAGCGGCTGATACAGTAAGGCCATATCGCCGGCCGCAATCGCCCGGCGCAAGTCGCCTTCGAGCAGCTGACGGTCGCGCGCCTCGGCGTCCATCTGCGCATTGTAACTGCACACGCGCCCCCGGCCGTCGCCCTTGGCGCGATACAAGGCTAGGTCGACGCACTGACGCAGTTCCTGCATATTGGTGGCATCGTCGGGCGACATGGCGATCCCGACGCTGGCGCCCATGTACGCGGTGCCGCGAAAGGTGACATAGGGCTCCGCCAGCTTCTTCACGATCGCTGCGGCCAATTGCTCGGACCGGCTTCGCGCTTCTTCGCCGACCACGATCAAGGCAAATTCATCGCCGCCGGTGCGCGCGACCAGATCGCCGGCGCCCTTCAGCGCTAGGAGGCGCTCACCCACTTGCGCGAGTACTTCGTCGCCCAGCGGGTGTCCGAACTGATCGTTCACCGCCTTGAAGCGATCGAGGTCGATACTGAGCAACGCGATCGGCGCACCGGAGGTGACCAGCCGATGCAGGCGCTCGACGAAGCTGGCGCGGTTCAGCAGCCCCGTCAGGGCGTCGAAATGCGCGAGCCGCAGCACCTCCGCCTCGGCCTTGCGAACCTCGGTGGTGTCTTCGGAGAGGCCAAGGATGTACTGCCGCGGCCGTTCCGGGCCATCGATGACGATCCGCTTGGTACGCAGCTGAACGGTCGTGCCGTCATCACGCGTGAAGGTGCTCTCGAACGTGGTGGGCCCGTTCGCCTTGAGCGTCTCGGTATCGCGCAGCTCGTATGTTGCGCCGCTTTGAGGGAAGAGATCGCGGTCGGACCGGCCGAGCAAATCCTGCGCCGACCGACCGATCATCTCCTCGCCGGCGCGATTAACCAGCAGATATTCGCGCGTCGCGGTATCCTTGACGAAGAGCATTGCCGGCAAGTTCTTGACCACGACGTCGAGGAACTCGCGTGCATGCTGGCGCTCACGTTCGAGCACCTTTCGCTCGCTGACATCGCGAATGATCGCCGCGAAGCCAGTGTTGCTCGCGTTATCGCCCCAGCGCGACAGCGACAGTTCGATCGCAAATTCGCTGCCGTCGGCACGAACTGCCATCAGCTCCACCGTGCCGCCGACCAGGTTGGTCGGGCCACCGGCAACGGCGCGGCGGAATCCCGCATGATGCTTCGCCGCCATGCTGCGTGGCAGGATGAAATCGATCTGTTGGCCGATCGCCTCCGCCGCGGTTTGGCCGAACATCTTTTCGGCCGCACGCGACCAGAAGGTGATCTCGCCCGCATTGTTGACGCACATCACCGCATCGGAGGTCGTGTCGATCACGCGGCTGGCGATCTCGCCCATGTGGCGATAGCGGCGCGTCTCGATGAGCGTGGTGGCGATCTTCGCGAGATCGGCGAGCAGATCGATCTCGCTTTGCGTCAGGCCGGTCCGCGTCGCGGGATCGAAAACGCACAGCGCGCCGATGCAATGGCCCGACGCCAGAACCAACGGAAAACCGGCGTAGAACCGGATCCCGTCCGGCCCGGTGACCAGCGGATTATCCATGAACCTTGGGTCGAGCGATGCGTCCGGCACGACAAGCATCTGCTGCTTTTCGAGTGCGTGCGCGCAGAACGATTGATCGCGCGGCGTCTCGGGGACCGGGATGTTGTGGCGCGCCTTGAACCACTGTCGACGATTATCGACGAGCGAAATGGCGGCGCTGCGGGTGCCGGCCGTGGCTGCGGCGAGCCGCGTCAATTCGTCGAAGTTAGTTTCGGCGGGTGAATCCATGATGCCGAGGTTTGCCAGGGCGCTCAACCGCTCAGCTTCGGTGGTATTATTCTGCGGAACATGCAGCTCGATCATTCCGGACGCATGCCGTCGAGCGTCTTAGGAACTCGTTTACGCGGCGCCGCTCCAACGCCGCAGCCGCGTAAAAATGTGCCGCCAGCGCCGAAGCTTGCGCCTCATGCGCCGGCACGCGCTCAAGTCGATACCTTCGGCGGCGCCGTCAGCCGCTCGGGTCGTCGGGATACGGCGACTTGCCACCTTCGGCGATGAAGCGATCCACTTGCGCCTCCAGCACGGGGAGCGGCACGCTGCCGAGGCTCAGCACTTTATCGTGGAAATGCCGTATGTCGAACTTGTCGCCGAGCGCCTTTTCCGCCTTTGCGCGGGTGCGCTGGATCGCAAGCTGCCCAAGATAATAGCTCAGCGCCTGGCCCGGCCAGCCAATGTAGCGGTCGATCTCCGTCGTGATCTCATGCTCGCTGAGCGCGGTATTCTCGCGCATATATTGCTGTGCCTGCTCGCGGCTCCAGCCCTTGGCATGGATGCCCGTATCCACCACCAGGCGCGCCGCGCGCCATGCCTGGTAGGATAGCATGCCGAACCGCTCATAGGGCGTGCGATAGAAACCCATCTCGTCGCCCAGGCGCTCGGTATAAAGCGCCCAGCCTTCGCCAAAGGCGGAAATGTAGCTGTTGCGACGGAACGGCTTCAGCGTCTTGTTCTCCAGCGACAACGGCATCTGGAAGGCGTGACCGGGCGCGCTTTCGTGCAGGGTCAGCGCCGGCAGCTGAAACAAAGGCCGGGACGGCAGATCGTAGGTATTGACCAGATACGTGCCCGGCCCACCACGCCCGGCGGTGTAGAACGGCGCGATATCGGGCGGCACCTCGATAATGGCGAAGCGCTGGCGGGGCAGGCGGCCGAACCACTTGCTGGCCATGCCGTCGAAGCGCTTGGCGTGCCAGGCCGCTTCCTTCATCAGTTGTTCGGCAGTCTTCGGATAGAATTGCGGGTCGGTGCGAAGAAAGGCCAAAAAGGCCGGCAAGTCGCCGTTGAACTTGGCGTCCTTCATCACCTGCTGCATTTCCGCGCGAATCTTGGCCATTTCGGCCAGCCCAAGCGCGTGGATCGCGTCGGGGCTCATGTCCAGCGTGGTGAAGGCGCGGATCCGGCTGCGATAATAAGCCGGGCCGTTGTCGTAGCGCTCCGCGGCCAGTTCGTTGGTCATCGCCGGGAAATAATCGGTGCGCAGGAATGTCAGCAGGCGCTGGTGCGCCGGAATGATCTGCTCGCTGATGATGGCGCGCGCTTCCGCCTGCAGGGCGGCCTGCCTAGCTGCCGGGATCGACGCCGGCAGCTTGGCGAAGGGCTGATAATAGACCGTGGTGGCAGGGTCGGTGGCCGCGGCGATGGTGGCGACGGCCTTGTCCCGGCCCTGCATGATCACGGCTGGCGGTGTAAAGCCGCGCTTCAGGCCCAGCCGCATGTTGTCGGTATTTTGTGCCAAATAGCGCGGCACATCGCGCAGCCAGCTGAGATACCGGCGGTAATCGGCTTCGCCCCCGGTGAAATCGCGACGGGCGGCGTAATGCAGATCGCTCCAGAAGGCGCTGTCGCCGTTGAGCGGCTTTTCCCATTCGCGGAACTGCTCTTCGTCGATCTGCGCCGCGATCTGCGCGCGATAGACCTGCCAGTCGGTCAGCGTGTCGGGCGAAAGCTGTTTGGTGTCGATCGCGTCGAGCCTGGCGAGGACGTTTTTCCAATATGCGAGGCGCCGGGCATGCGCGTCGGCCGACACGTCTGGCAGATGATCGTCGACGACGCCGGGGCCGGACTCGGCGATTCCCTCATTCTGGCGCCACGCCCATTCGGTCTGCCACAGCGTGTTGAAGGCGGTGTCGGCGGGCGTCGCGGCGTTCGCGGGAGCGGCGATGGCGACGACGGCGAGCGGAGCTAGGAAACGCATGGCAGCCTTGGTGTCTTATCCATGGCCGTCCGGCAAGCGTTCACTCCTGCGGAATGGCTCGCCGGGTCGCCTCCCGGCGCCGGACGTGCTCACGCCAGACGATATAAAGGCCGGATGCAATGATCACCGGCGCGCCAAGCCACGTGCTGGCCACCGGCAGCGCGCCGAAGATGAACCAGCCGAACAGCGTCGCCCAGAGCAACGCGGTGTAATCCATCGGCACCACCAGGCTGACATCGCCGAGTTGCAGCGATCGGGTCATGGCGATCTGCGCGGCCCCGCCGAGCAGCCCGATCGCCAGCAACAGCCCCCAGACAAACGGCGCGTGCGCCTTTGCCGCCGACGCATAGACGACCGACAAGGGCACGATCGACAGGCTGGAAAACCAGAACACGGTGGTCAGCCCCGACTCGGTCTTGCCGATCGTACGCAACAATATCGAGATGCAGGCGGTGCAGAAGGCGGCGCCGAGCCCGGTTGCGATGCCGAGCGGGGGGATGTGTCCGTTGCCCGGCTGGGTGACGATCAGTACGCCGATGAAGCCCGCAAGCACGGCAGCCCAGCGCCGCCAACCCGTCGCCTCATGCAGCACCAATGCGCCGAGCACGGTTGCGAAGATCGGCATGGAAAAGCCGAGCGTGGTCGCCTCGGCGAGCGGCAACAGCAGCAGCGTCCAGAAGGTCAGCGACATGGCGGTCAGGCCCACGACGCAGCGTAGCACATGGGCGCCAAACCGCTGGGTCTTCAGCGACGTGAAGCCCGGGCCGGCGCCGACGATCGCGCCCACCAGCAGCGCGGCGCCGAATTGCCGCCAGAACAGGATTTCGCCCAGTTCTGCGCCATGCGCCTCCGCCACCTTGATGACCGCGTTCATGGTCGCAAACAGCGCCACCGACGTGAGGCGCAGGCCAATGGCGTGCGAGAGAGATTCTGAGCCGGCGGCCATGCTTGATCGCATATGGCAGGGGCGGGACGATGGCGACGATAATCGATGCCGGGCAGCCCCGCCGCTTGTGCAAGAGCCATGAGCGCAGCTGGCCGATGCACGTGGCGCTTGGCACCGGGCACAAACCGCCGCTATCCGCGGCTGATGATCAAGCATGCTCTTCCCGTCACGCGTGAGGCGGATTTCGCCGCCTGGTATCAGGCTGTCATTTCGGAAGCCGATCTGGCCGAGGAATCGGGCGTTCGCGGCTGCATGGTCATTCGGCCATGGGGGTATGGCATCTGGGAACGGATCCAGCGTTTGCTCGACGATCGCATCAAGGCGACCGGCCACGAAAATTGCTATTTCCCGCTGTTCATCCCGCTTTCCTATTTCGAAAAGGAAGCGGAGCATGTCGAAGGCTTCGCCAAGGAGATGGCGGTTGTTACGCACCATCGGCTCGTTGCCGATGGCCAGGGCGGCCTGACCCCCGATCCGGAGGCAAAGCTGGAGGAGCCGCTCGTCGTGCGTCCGACCAGCGAGACGGTGATCGGCACCGCGTTTTCGCGGTGGATCCAGTCGTGGCGTGACCTGCCCGTGCTGATCAACCAATGGGCGAACGTCGTGCGCTGGGAAATGCGCACCCGTATGTTCCTGCGCACGAGCGAGTTCCTGTGGCAGGAGGGGCATACGGCCCACGCCAGCGCCGACGAGGCGCGCGACGAGACGCTCAAGATGCTCGAGGTCTATCGTGAGTTTTCGGAGAATTGCCTCGCGCTGCCGGTGATCGCCGGCGAGAAGCCGGAGAACGAGCGTTTCCCTGGTGCCGTCGCGACCTATTCGATCGAAGCGATGATGCAGGACGGCAAGGCGCTGCAGGCAGGCACCAGCCACTTCCTCGGCGCCAACTTCGCGCACGCGCAGAACATCCGCTTCCAGAATGCCAGCGGCGAGCTGGAATATGCCAACACCACCAGCTGGGGCGTGTCGACGCGGATGATCGGCGGCGTCATCATGGTGCATGGCGACGACGATGGCCTGCGCGTGCCGCCGCGGATCGCGCCGTGGCAGATCGTGATCGTGCCCATGCTCCGCGACAAGCCGGAGGATGCGGAGCTGGTAGACTATTGCAAGTCGTTACAGGCCGAGCTTGCCAAGCAGAACGCGCTTGGTGAGCCGGTTCGCGCGCTTCTCGACCTCAAACCCGCTAAGGCCGCGACCAAGCGCTGGGGCTGGGTGAAGAAGGGCGCACCGATTATCGTTGAGGTCGGCCCGCGCGACATGGCCGGGGGCAACGTATCGGTGGTGCGCCGCGATCGGCTCTACCGCGCGGACGGCAAGCTCGACAGCGCGATCGCCGCGCGTGACACCTTCGTGACGGAGGTCGGCGCGATGCTGGAGGACGTGCAGCAATCGCTGCACGCCGAGGCCGACGCGCGACTGCGCGCGAACATCACGCCGGTCGATGACTGGGCCGGGATCGAGGCGATGTTCGCCGATGGCGCCGCCAAGCCGGGCTGGGCCGACGTCGCCTGGTCGCGCCCGACTGGCGCCGCGCTGGACAAGGTGGTGGAGCGGCTGAAGGCGCTGAAGCTCACCATCCGCAACGCGCCCATGGGGCAGACCGGGCATCCGGGTGCCGCGTGCATCTTCACGGGCGCCCCCGCCGCCGAGCGCGTGTTGATCGGAAGGGCCTATTGATGGCGATCTGGACGCGCCCGATCGACCTGGATCAGCTCACCGCCATGGGGCGCGGCAACCTGCAAGGGCTGCTCGACATCCAATTCACCGGCTGCGGCGAAGATTGGCTGCGGGCGCGCATGCCGGTGACCGAACGGGTGCACCAGCCGTTCGGCCGCCTGCATGGTGGCGCGTCGGTCGTGCTGGCCGAAACCGTTGCGTCGGTTGCCGGCGCGATGGCGGTGCCCGACGGCAAGGTGACCGTCGGCTCGATATCAACGCCAATCATGTTCGTGCCGCCCGCAGCGGCCATGTCCATGCCACCGCCACCGCCGAGCAGATTGGCCGCACGACGCAGGTCTGGACGATCCGCATCGAGGACGATGCCGGCAAGCTCGTCTGCCTGTCGCGCATGACCGCGGCGGTGATCGACGCCGCGCAGAGCTGAGCGCCGTTCAGCTCTAGTAAGGTGCCGGCTGTTTCGCTGAAGGCGTCGGCTCGCCGCGCGTCAGCGCCGCGGCGCGATCGGCGGCCTGCTCGGCGGCATCGACGATCACACCCGCGATCCGGTCGGCGGCCCAGCCGATGATGGCGCCCACGGTCACGTCGCTCGGGTAATGTGCCCCGCGTGGCAGCTGGACCGCGGCGATGGCGAAGGCGGCTGAGCGGGCGGGAAGGGCGAGGGCGGGCGCGGTGTGCGCAACCGCCTGCGCCACGCTGACCGCGCCGGCGGTATGGCCGGATGGAAAGGAGTTGAAGTCGGTATCCTCCGACCCGCGGCCCGAACCGACCTTAGCCTTGCCATCCTGCAACGCCCGGCTCGGTCGCGCGCGATCGATCATGTGCTTCAACACCGATTTCGCGCCCGTAGCGATCGCATGGGCGACGAGCATGCGCGCGCCGGTGCGGGTGATCGTGCGATGACGAAGGACCGCGCCAGCCGCGATCGTCGCCAGTGACAAGGCGACCAGCGGCGGCTGATCGGCAATCTCGCTTGCCGCGCCGGCGAGCGCTACTGGCGTCTCATGGGCGGTTTCGGCGACGGATCCCACCAGATCATGCTCGGCCTCGGCCAGCCGCGCCGCCTTTTGCTTCTTCTTGCCCATAGGCACCGTCCAACGTTGCTGGTGCAGCTTTGCTCCCACCAAGAGTATCGCTATCGCCCCTCGCGATGAACGACCCCGCGACGATCCGCCGGCTGTATGGCCGTGCCCAGGGCCACAAGCTGCGCAAGGGACAGGCTGCGCTTGTCGAGGAACTGCTGCCCAAGGTGGCAGTGCCCGAAGACGGCGCCGTCGATGCCGCCCGCCTGTTCGGACGAGACATGCCGTTGCGGCTGGAAATCGGCTTCGGCGCTGGCGAGCACTTAGCGGGGCAGGCGACGGCGATGCCGGAGACCGGCTTCATCGGCTGCGAGCCGTTTCTGAACGGCGTGGTTGGCGCGCTTGGCCATATTCGTGATGGCGCGCTCGACAACGTGCGGCTGTACATGGGTGACGCGCTGGCCGTGGTGGAGCGGCTGCCGAACGAGTCGCTCGACGCCGCCTACCTGCTGCATCCCGACCCCTGGCCGAAGGCGCGTCATGCGAAGCGCCGGATGATGAACCACGGTCCGCTGGACCTGATCGCCAGCAAGCTGAAGCCCGGCGCCGAATTCCGGCTGGGCACGGACGATCCCACTTATTGCCGCTGGTCGATGATGATCATGGCGCAGCGGCAGGATTTCATGTGGCTGGCCAAGGAGCCGCGCGACTTTCTGGAGCGCCCGGCGGATTGGCCCGAAACCCGCTACGAGGCCAAGGCGCGGCGCGACGGGCATGAGGTCTGGTATTTCCGCTACACCCGTCTCTGACGCGGTGGGCGCGTCGCCCGGTCAGCGCGCGGCGATCTGTCCCGTGCCAGCGCCGGGCACATAGGCATCGATCAGCGCGCCGACATAATCCGGATTGCGCGCGGTGATGTTTTCGTGCGGCCGGCCGGGCGCATAGATGAAGCCGTGAACCTTGTAGACGGTGCTGCCGAGCCCGTTCGAGTCGCGGAACCAGACCTTCACTTCGCTCCAGTCGTTATCCCTGCTGACGTCGAACACCGTCACATCCTGCTCCGCATGACCTCGCTCTCCGTTGAAGCGCGACCAATTGGCGTGGGTGAGCATCAGAACGCGCTTCTCCACCGTACGGCTGACCACTGCGACGTGCCCTAGCGGCAGGCGCGACTGGCGGGCGAAGGCGATGACCGAGCCGATGCGCGGCTGATCGCCGCGTTCGTACCGATCCTTCGCCTGATCCCACCAGGTCCAGGCATCGCCATAGATGGCGATGCCGGAGGCTTGCCTGGCGAACGGTACGCACTGGCCAACATAGTCGAGCAGCGAACGCGCTTCAGCCGGGCGGCTGAACACGCAAGCAAACGCTGCCACAATCGCGAGAGTGGGTAGCTTCATCACGTCTCGAACTAACTCCAACAACTCTGCGTTAAGTTGCGAACCGCGGTTAACAGGCGGTTACCCGCGGCGGTAAGATCATGAAACGCAAGCGTAATGACTATGCGCCAGGGCAGACTTCGGGGCAGCTTGGTTCCACCCAAGACTGGTCAACCCATGGTCGCGCCGCTGACAGGAACGGCTCCTCGGTAAGCGCCAAAGCAGGCGGGCAGTTGTCAGGCTGCCCGCCCACAGCCGCGCTCAGAGCAGAAAGGCCGAGGCGTTGATGTGATCGACGCCGAGCAGCGAAATCGTGAGGTCCGCCACGCCATCGCCGGTCATGTCGGCCATGCACACGACACCGTCAGTCGTGTGTTCGAAACGCAACTCGCCCGCCTTCATGTTGAAGGCATTGGTGCCGATGAACCTGAACGCATCGTTCGCGTCCGTGGTGAGGTTGGCGTCCATCATCGACAGCGAGATCCGGTCGCCCTTTTCGAAATCGACGATCACGTCACGGTCGCCGAACGATTCGTCGCGGAACAGAAAGGTGTCTGGGCCCGCACCGCCGCTCATGCGGTCGTTGCCGATCCCCCCTTCGATGAGGTCCGCCTGCGCGCCGCCCCAGATGCGATCGTTGCCGGCGCCGCCGACGAGGGTATCGTTCCCGCCGCCGCCATAAAGCCAGTCGTCGCCGGCGCCGCCGTTCAGATTGTCCTTGCCGTCTTCGCCGTAAAGCCAATCGTCGCCATCAAGGCCCTGGATCGAATCGTTGCCGGCGCCACCATAAAGGATGTCCGTTCCCGCCGTGCCGACCAGTCGGTTGTCCAGCGCATTGCCATGCCCGGTGAGCCCGGCGCCGGTGAGACGGAGCGTCTCCACATTGTCCGGCAGCACATAGTCGATCGAGGCGTAGACGGTGTCACTGCCCCCGGCGCGCTCCTCCACCACCGTGTCGCGGTCCGATCGAACGTAAAAGATGTCGTCGCCAAGCCCGCCTTCCATGCGCGTGAACCCGTCGCCCCCGGTGAACTGATCGTTGCCCTTGCCGCCGATCAGAATGCTGTCGCCGAGGTGTGCCGCCACCAGCCGATCGGCACCGTCTGTGCCGACAATGGTGGTGACCGGCACGGGCGGCGGCGCTAGGTCGGCCAGCGCCTGCAACTCGTCGACCGCGCCGTGCAGCACCGGCGAGGAGTGAGCGAAGCGCACCCAATCTTGGTTGTCGGCCAGCCAATCGCCGACGAACTTGCTGCCGTGATCGTAGATTGCCTTGGTCAGCGTGTTGCCGGCCGGCGGCTCCACCGTCTTGCCGTCGATCATGAACAACTGGGCGACATTGCCGGCCATGCGCGTCACGTCGGCGACACGGATCCACGATGCCTGATCGGTATAGCCGGCGACGATATTGTCGGTGAGCGACAGACCCTCGGCCCGTTCGACATGGATGCCATTGAACATGCCGCCGACGATGATGTTCTGTGCGATGGTGACGTTCTTGTAGGGCAGGACGTCCGTTTCATCGCCCATGAAGATCCCCTGGATCGCCGCACCGTCGCCGCGATGCACGACATTGCCCACGATGGTGATGTTTTCGGCACTGACCTTCTGGTTTGCCGTCCAGAACTGGATGGCATCGGGGTGATCGCCGGGCGCAGGGTGAAAGTCGGTGAAGATATTGTCGGCGACGAGGATGTTGGACAGGCCGCCGCCGTGAAAACCATCGGCGCGCATGTCATGGAAGTAATTGCCTTTCACGGTCACGCCCGAGCTGTCGAGCATGTTGATGCCGTAGCGCAGGTGCGTGATCTCGGAATTGGTGATCGACACGTCGCGGCTGCCGCGGATCATGAAAGAATTGGATGCGTAGCCGGCCTCGCCATCCTGCCCGCGGATCACCACATTGTCGAAGCTGATCTTGGCCGCGTTCTTGAATTCGAAGTCATAGGCGGTGGTGCTGTCCTGATCGGCGAACACCACATTGCGGAAAGAAAGGTTTTCCACGCCGATGGCTTTGAAGCCGGTCAACTCCGCGGGCTGACCGGCGCTTGCGGACGTGATCGTCACCGGCGCCGCAAACTTCAGATTGCGCAACGCGACACTATCGTACCTGCCCGCGGCGAGCGCGATAGTATCGCCAGCCTGCGCGCGAACAGCAGCCGCCATCAGCTCCGCAGCCGTGGAGACGGTAATCGATGCCATAAGTGTTTCCTGCCTCTAAGTGCGCGATATGCCGCGGTTTTCAGACAGGAAGCGGAATGCGGCAGGGGCGTTAACGGGCGGGTTAATGAAAGAATAAGGACATCTACGATGTCGATCTTTCTCTGGCTGGATCCGCAAACAACTGGCGATCTCCAGAAGTGTGCATCCGAAGCGGATGTAAACGCCTCCCCCGCCGGTTGAGGCAGTCGGGAAAGAGCGTACGAACTAGGCCGGTGATCTGAGACGAAGCGTTGGGCGACTTTCTTGCTCCGGCGCCTGACCTTTCCGCCTCGACTGCGGAGGTCGCTTTCGTCGCGCTGGGAGGGACGTGATGGTCAGACCTTGGTTGTTCTTGTGCCTGACGGTGTTGGCTGGTGCCTCACCTGCGGTGGCGCAGCAAGCATCCGTCGCTTCTGACGGTTCATCGGCAGCGCGCGACCAGCGGTTGCCCTATGTTCTTGGCGTCGGAGACGTGATCGAAACGGCGGCGATCGGGCGAACCGATTTCAACGCACGGGTGCAGATCGGGGACGATGGCGCAATAGCCTTGCCGTTCGTCGGCTCGGTACCGGCGGCAGGGCGAACGGTGCTGCAATTGCGCGACGATCTTCGCAAGCGGCTGATCAGCGGTGGCTTTCTGGAGGACCCGGTCGTCGCCGTATCAATCGCGACCTACGCCAGCCGCTTCGTGACCGTGCTGGGGCAGGTCAATCAGCCGGGCGTCGTTTCGATGGACCGAGCGTACCGTTTGTCGGAAATCGTGGCGCGGGCCGGTGGAGCGGATGCCGCAGCGGATACTGTCGTCCTCACCCGGTTGGACGGCACGTCGCAGACGGTGTCGCTGCGCGCGATCGCTGGCGCACCCGTCGGTCAGGACCCAACCGTACAGCCCGGCGACAAGGTGTTCGTCGCGCCGCCCTCCACCTTCTACATCTACGGCGCGGTGAACACGCCCGGCGCCTTTCCGATGGCGCGGGCCATGACGGTGCAGATGGCGCTGGCCCGTGGCGGCGGCTTGACGCCGGTCGGCTCGGCGAAGCGGGTGAAGATCGTGCGGGGCGGCCAGGAGCTCAAAGCCGACCTGGACGAGCAGTTGCGGCCGGACGACGTGCTTGTCGTCGGCGAACGCTTCTTTTGACCGGAGGAGCGGCATGACTCCTGTGCAACTCTTGCGCATGCTGCGCGCCCGTTGGTGGCTGATCGCCACGCTGGCGCTTCTGGGTGCCGCAGCAGGGGCGATCGCGTCGAAATGGCTGCCGTCACGATACGAGGCGCGCTCGCGCATCGCGGTCGAGATGCTGAAGGCTGATCCGGTGACCGGAGAAACGGTACAGCCGCGCACACTCGAAACGATCATGGCGGCGCAGGTCGAGCTTGTTCGTGATCCGCGCGTCACGCGCCGCGTGGTGGACCATTTCGGCTGGACCGATTCGCCCAGGCTCCGCGCCGCGCATCAGCGAGCGGTGGCGCGCGGCACCACCCTCGACTTGCGCGACTGGCTGGCGGAGGATGTGTCGCAGCGCACGCGCGCGACCCTGATCCGCAACAGCCCGCTTCTCGAAATCTCGTACAGTTCAAGCGTGCCAGAGACGGCGCGGCGCGGCGCGGATGCGGTGCGCGACGCCTTCATCGCCGAAGCGCTCGACAGCAAGCGGCGGGATGCGGCGCAGCAGGCGCAATGGTTTGCCCGGCAGGTCGATGCGCTGAAAAGCAGATTGGCAACGGCCGAACAGCGCAAGGCCAGCTTCGAGCGCGCGAACGGGATCGTTCTTCAGGACGATAACGTTGACGCGGAATCGTCAAAGCTGCGCGCGCTCGCCAGCAGTGCGCCGGCACCCGCCGCCATGCCGAGCACGGTCGCGGTGGCACCATCATCGACACAGCTGGCGCAAGTGGATGCGCAACTCGCGGCGGCGCGGCAGAGCATGGGTCGCAATCACCCGCAGATCATCGCACTTCAGCAGCAGCGCGCCGCACTCGCCGCTGCGGTCTCGCGTGAACTGGCGAGCGCACGGGCGGCCAGCCGCGCATCCGGCGCCGGCGTTTCACCGCAGGGTGAGCTTGGCGCGCAGACCCGAAAGGTGCTGGCCCAACGCGGTCTGGTGGACGAGGCACGACGGCTTGCGGGCGACGTGGCGGTGCTGCGCGACCAAGTGGCCAAGACAATGCAGCGCGCGGCCGATTTTGAGCTGCAGGCGCAGTCGACCGAGGCCGGATACAGCAAATTAGGGGCCGCCGCGTTGCCGCGATCTCCATCAACCCCGGCGCGCTGGCTGTTGATGGTGGCTGGCTTGGCGGCTGGCTTCGTCATGGGTGTACTGGCAGCAATCGTGCTCGAACTGGTCCAGCGCCGGGTACGCGGTCCCGAAGACCTGGAGGCAGTCGGCTTGCCGGTCATCGGCATGGTGCGCGACCCGAAGCACGGCACGCGTGGCGGCGGCGCGTATGCCTTAAGACCGCTAAGGAGGGCCGCCGCATGATGCTCGCAAAGGACGATCCTAAACTTGCCGCAGTTGATGCCGAGCCACGCGGCGGCGCGACGGCGGCGACCGCCGGCGAATGGCTAAGCCGTGACGAAAATGACCCAAGCGGCGCCGTATTCTCTCGCAGAAGCAAGGGGCACGCCGGCGAGAATCGCAGCGTAACAGGCGAGCCAGATTCGACAGGAACAAACTACGCCTTTTCACGCCGCCTCGTCTGCCTGTCTGCGCCTCATAGCGCGGCTGCTGCCAGCTATCGCTCGCTGCAAACCCACTTATCGGCTCGCCACCTTCGTGATGGCCGTCGCGGACTGGTACTCATCGCGCCGGATAGTGGGACGGGTTGCACAACCGTGGCGGCAAACCTCGCGATTGCGAGCGCCCAGGCGGGGATCAATACGTTGCTGATCGACGCAAACCTTGGGCGTCCGGCGGTGCAGGACTTCATAAGCCCGAATGCGCCGGCTGCCGGATTGGCGCAGATGCTGAGGGCGGACAGCGATGATCAAGAAGACGCAATCTACCGTGCTGTACGGCCAAAACTCTCCGTGCTGTTTGCCGGCGCGTCGTCTTCGAGCGCGCAGGAACTGGTCGCCGGCCCGAAGCTCAAGGAAGTTATTAGCCACTGTATAAGATCATTCGATTTTACGATTATCGATAGTCCTGCCGTCAGCGCCGGGCCTGGTGCTCGCCAAATTGCCGCGTCGGTCCGTTACGCACTCCTGATCGCCAGAAAAGACGTGACCTCACTGAAGTACGCGCAGCGATCCGGTGCAGAGTTGGCGGCCGACCGCGTGAAGCTGGTTGGAAGTTTTCTCACGGAGTTCTGACCATCTGATGCATTGCGATAGCGGATCGCCCGAAGCAAAGGCTGCGCCTCGCTGTAGATCGCTATACTTGGCTGATCAGCAGCTTTGTCGACGCACCTGCGCCGGTCAGCATCGCTACAAGGATTAGCATCCCTAGCAAGTTGCCGATTGTTCCGAGAATGACGCCAAGCAGCGTTGTCGCGCTGTTTGTTGTAGATGTGCGGCCTTGTCGATCGCGGCTCTTTAGCCAGCATAGGTGTGGCAGCAGCAAATCCGTGATGCCTGAAAAGGCTTCTTGATCGTGCAAATACTCGACACCGCAAGCAAGGCAGGTTCAGAAGCCGGCGAGATACACGGTAAGTAGCTCCGCGAGTAACGACAGCGAGGGCGGGATCAGTGACGACGTGTTCGCCTCGATACACCCGCCAGTCTTGCCGGCAATCTTACTTTCACAACTTTAAATTCAATGGCGAAATTTAGCAGGTTACCTAACCGAGAGTTAAAAATATAACCGTCGCTAATAACGGCCCCATCATCCGAAATCTGCCGTTAGTCAGCGTTGCCCTGCTGCCACAATGGTTGCCGGAAACGAAAATTTGCTTTTTTCGTCGCTCAAGTCAGCCAATTGGGCTTGTCTGGCTTCAACCAACCGGAGGTGGCCTGGCAGTCGCGCAACCCGCCTGGGGTAAAAACGCCAAGCGGAGCGGCAGCAACCGGTTTAGCGCTAAAATTCTAAATGCGAACACGTCAGCGCAACGCGTCATTGAGCGTAAGCAGGTCCGCGGCAATCGACAGGTCTAAAGTCGGTTGTTTGCCATACGGATGTCCGCGCCGACATCTGGAAGCCGGCTTCGAACAGGATGCAATCCTCTTTCCTCGCTCTTTGCCGGAATTTTCGGCGGCGAGGCCTTCACACATCTAGTGAAAAAGACGGACTTAATGGGGCAGGGCGATACCATCGCGATAAGCTCGCGCCGCTGCTCCGATCCATTACCCGTGCGACTTAAGAAGGCGGTCGAGTCGCAGCTTGCAGGGCGCGGGTCTGACGTCTGGATGAATCGCGCTTCGGTCATCGCGCTGGCTCGGTGCCACGGCGAATGATGGCATTGTCACACGACCGACTACCTCTTTGCTATTGGGGCGGGGCAACGTAAGTGGTTTTGGCGCACTACGTTTTCAGTTTTGCGGTCATCAGCAGGGAGGCCTTGTGGCCCGATCACCCGCACAACACTCAACCGGTTCGTGGTGTCACTATCGGGTCGGGTCGAGGAGGGGCGTTTGGTTGGCTGCGGCTGTGGTGGCTGTGCTGGCACTAAGCGGTTGCGGTGCGCTCGACCATGGCATTCTGAACGCGCAAGGGCCTGTTGCGCAGCACGAGCGCGACCTGTTGCTGACGGTTTCGGGCATTCTGTTGTTCGTCTGGGTGCCGGTTGTCGTCCTCGTGCCGCTAATCGCGTGGCACTATCGGCGCTCCAATTCGGCGCATGCTTATCGGCCCAAATGGGACTTCTCCTGGCCGCTTGAAGGTCTGATCTGGATACCTCCGGCCGGTATCGTGATCCTGCTGGCCTTCATGCTGTGGCCAGCCACGCAGAAAGATGATCCCTACACCCGACTGGCAGGACGCGGTGCGCCCGTCCACGTCCAGGCGATCGCCATGGATTGGAAATGGGTGTTCATCTACCCTGACGAGGGGATCGCGACGGTGAACCAGCTGGCGGTGCCGGCGGGGCGCCCGGTGCACATGGACCTGACCAGCGGCACGGTGATGCAGTCGCTGCTGCTGCCGCAGCTCGCCGGGCAGATCTATGCCATGGCGGGCATGCGCACCCGGTTGAACTTTGCCGCGGACCGGCCGGGCCAGTTCCTGGGCGAAAACGTGCAGTTCAACGGCGCAAAGTTCGCGCACCAGAAATTTCCGGTCAACAGCATGGCGCCCGATGCCTATGCCGCGTGGCTTGCCCGCGCGCACGAGGGCGATCGCATTCTCGACGCCGCCGCCTGGGCCGGATTGTCGCGCAAGGACACGACCGGTCCGCAAATCTTCTCCGCCGTGCCAAGCGGCTTCTTCGAGCGGGTGGTGGCCGCGACGGGCGGTGCCGCGCATCCCCATCCCAACGGCAAGCATCAGCCCGCCACGCGAAAGGCGAACTAGAGCCCGTGCAGACTGCCCATCCCCCGATCTGGCCAGGCGTTCTCGGCCGCTTCACCTGGCACGACCTGCCGTTCGTGCGCGCGTGGGAGAACCCGACCGCCAGCGAGATGATCGGCGCCGCCGCGGCATCTTTGGTCATCATCGGGTTCGTCGTCACCGTCACCCTGCTGACGCGGCATCGCGCATGGGGGCGCCTGCTCGAATGGGTCACCAGCCTCGACCACAAGAAGATCGGCATCATGTATGTCGTCATCGCGCTGGTGATGCTGTCGCGAGCGCTGGTAGAGGCGGTGCTGATGCGGATACAGCAGGCCGCCGCGGTGGGCGATCCGGGGTTCCTGTCCTCCGATCACTTCTCGCAGCTGTTCTCGACCCACGGCTCGATCATGATCTTCTTCATGGCGATGCCGTTCCTCACCGGCGTCATCAACTATGTCATGCCGCTGCAGATCGGCGCGCGCGACATGGCCTTTCCCTGGGCCAATTCGGTCGCGCTGTCGCTGACCGGGGGCGCCGCCATCCTGATGATGGTGAGCCTCGTCATCGGCAAGTTCTCGACCGGCGGCTGGAGCGGCTATCCGCCCTATACCGGCCTTGCGTTCAGCCCCGATGTCGGTCCCGATTACTGGATCTGGGCGGTGACCTTGGGATCAATCGGCTCGACCCTGTCGGGAATCAACATCGCCTGCACGATCTTTAAGTTCCGCGCGCCGGGCATGACGTACATGCGCATGCCGCTGTTCTGCTGGACCAGCCTGTGCACCAGCATCCTGATGATCTTTGCGATGCCACCGCTGACTGTCGCGACCGCGCTGCTCGCGTTAGACCGGTACCTGGGGTTCCATTTCTTCACCAACGACCTTGGTGGGAACATGATGAACTATGCCAATCTGTTCTGGCTGTTCGGTCATCCGGAGGTCTACATCCTCATCCTGCCGGCGTTCGGCATCTATTCGGAGGTCGTCTCCACCTTCTCGTCGAAGGAGCTGTACGGCTACGTCTCGCTGGTGCTGGCGACCATGGCGATCGCGGTGCTCAGCTTCACCGTCTGGCTCCACCATTTCTTCACCATGGGGCAGTCGGCGAACATCAATGCGGTGTTCGGCATCGCCACCATGACGATCGGCGTGCCCACGGGGGTGAAGATCTATGACTGGATCTGGACCATGTTCCGTGGCGAGGTACGCTTCACCGTACCGATGCTCTATTCGCTCGCCTTCATGATCACCTTTGTCATCGGCGGGTTCACCGGCATCATCCTGGCCATCCCGCCGCTCGACTATGTGTTCCACAACACGCTGTTCCTGGTCGCGCATTTTCACAACATGCTGATCCCGGGGCTGCTCTACGGCCTGCTCGCGGGCTATACCTACTGGTTCCCCAAGGCGTTCGGCTTCCGCCTGAACGAACGCTGGGGCCGGGTAGCGTTCGGCTGCTGGGTGGCGGGCTTCTATCTCGCGTTCATGCCACTCTACGTGCTGGGCGCGAGCGGCATGGCGCGGCGCACGCATGAGATCTTCCAGCCCGATTTCCGCCCCTGGCTCTACGTTGCCGGGTTCGGCGCACTGGTGCTGCTGGCCGCTCTCGCTGCGCTGATCGTGCAACTGGTGGTCAGCATCCGCGAGCGCGACGCGAACCGCGTCTTCGCCGGCGACCCATGGGACGGGCGCGGTCTGGAATGGTCGACCTCCGCGCCGCCGCCGGAGTATAATTTCGCGGTCACCCCGCATGTCGACGGGCGCGACCCGTTCTACGACGGCAAGCGCGACGACGGCTACTACAAGCGCCAGGTCGCCTATGGCGCGATCGACATGCCCCGCAACAGCATCAGCGGCGTGGTGATCGGGCTCGGGGCGACCGCGGCCTCGTTTGGGCTCGTCTGGCATATGTGGTGGCTGGCCGGGCTGTCTGTGCAGTTGGTCGTCTCGGCGCTGATCGCGCGCAGCTTCGTGCGCGGCAGCCACCGGACCATTTCCGCCGCGGAGGTGACCGCGACCGAGCACCGCTGGCACGCGGCGCTCGATGCGGATCGGCCGACCCCGCGCGCATGCGAGCTGACGCCGCGCAACACCGGCTTGGCGGAGATCCCGGCATGAGCCAGCCCTCGCTACGCCACGCCGGCATCAACCTGGGCGGTACGCAGGAGGATCCGAACGCCGATGCCGAAAGCGGCATCTTCAGTTTTTGGATGTTCCTGATGAGCGACGCGGTGATCTTCGCCCTGTTGTTCGCGATCTATGGCACCGCCGTCGCCGCCACGGCCGGCGGGCCGACGCCCAGGAGCGAGTTCAAGCTCGACAGCGCGCTCATCGAAACCCTGCTGCTGCTCACCAGCAGCCTGACGGTCGGCATGGGCGTGCTGGCCATGAAATACGATGCCACGCGCCGGCCGGTCTTTGCGTGGATGGGCGTCACGCTCGCGCTGGGCATAGCATTCCTCTTCATGGAATGGCACGATTTCGCGACCATGTTCTCGCATGGCGCCTATCCAACGCGCAGCGCGTTCCTGTCGTCGTTCTTCGCGCTGGTGCCGCTGCATGGCCTGCACGTCCTGGCCGGGTGCATCTGGATGCTGGTGATGGGGGCGCAGGTCCTCGCTTATGGCCTCGACACGCGGGTAAAGATCAACATCCTTCGGCTCAGCCTGTTCTGGCATTTCCTGGACGTAATCTGGATCGCGATCCTGACGGTCGTCTACCTGCAGGGGCATGTGTCATGAGCGAGCGTCGCCGCGAGACGTTGACGTATCTGGTCGGCTATGCGCTGGCGCTCGTGCTGACGCTCGGGGCCTTTGCCGCGGTAAGGTGGCCGATTGCCGCCGCCGGCACCACGCTGGCGATTATCCTTGCGCTCGCGCTCGTCCAGGTGATCGTGCAGTTCCGCTGCTTTCTCCACATCAGCCTGAAGCGATCGTCGCGGCACGATTTGCTGCTGGTGCTGTTCGCATCGCTGATCGTCACGCTGATGGTGTCCGGAACGCTGGTGATCCTGTTCAACCTGCGCGATCGGATGATGTGAGCCATGGCCGACGCCGCCAGCGTCTTCACCGCCGTGTTCGGCACGGGCAAGGACCTGTCCGTGGCGCAGGAGTGCGCGCGCGCGGTGCTGATCCTATTCTACGGCCTGCTGGCGGTGCGGATCGTCGGGCGGCGCATTTTCGGCAAATGGTCCGCACTCGACATCGTCGTGTCGATCGTGATGGGATCCAACCTCAGCCGCGCGCTGACCGGCAGCGCACCTTTATTGGGCACGCTGGCGGCGACCAGCCTGTTCCTGCTGCTCCACTGGCTGCTGGCGCATTGCGCGGCGCGCTTTCCCGCCATGTCGCGCCTGCTGGAGGGCCGCGCGATCACCATCTACCGCGAGGGCGTGCACGACCGCGATGCGCGGCTGCGCCATAGCGTGTCGCAAGCCGACCTGGACGAGGCGCTGCGCCAGTCCGGCTTGACGAGCGTCACCGATGCTCGGGAAGTCACGCTGGAGCCGAGCGGCAAGATCACCGTCCTGAAACGCTGATCCGCCGCCCGGTCCAGACGCCGCCGGTCAGACGTTCAGCCGCTTGGCCGCCCGATGCGTCAGATAGCCCACTGCGATCGCGGCGGCGGCGAGGAAGCCGGTGCGATGGCGATCGGTGAAGAATTCGATGCTGCGCCGACGCGAACTGTCGTCGAAGCGGCCGTGCGCATCGTAATCGCCCGGCCCTGCCTCGAACAGGTTGGCCGGCGCGTTGGCCGGCGTCGGCTCGTCGGTCAGCTGCCCCGAATAGCCCGCCTTGGCCAAGTAGCGGTCGATCAGCCCCGGCGCGACGCGATTGCCCAGAATCGCCTTCACCGATGAGAAGCCGAGCCAGATCTCGCGCCGCTTGTGCGTGGCCGCGAAGAAGATCGCACGCGCCGGCACTTCGGGTTCGAAGATCGGGGCGACGGGCCGCGCCTTCTTGCCCATCTTGTTGAGCGCCCAGTCGAATTGGGGCGTGTTCACCGCCGGCAGGTCGACCATCGTCAGGTGCACGTCGAGCTTGTCGTGGATGATCTCGGACCGCAGCGAATCGGTGAAGCCGCGGATCGCCGCCTTTGCCCCGCAATAGACCGATTGGAGCGGCACCGAGCGATAGGCGAGCGCCGACCCGACGTTGACGATCGTACCTCTGCGCGTGCGCATCCGCTTCAGCGCGCTCATCATCCCGTTAACCTGTCCCAGATAGGTGACGCGGGTGCCGCGCTCGACCTCCTCCGGGGTCAGCTTGGAGACGGGGGCGAACATCGTCGCCATGGCGACGTTCACCCACACGTCGATCGGCCCCAGCTCGCGCTCCGTCCGGTCGGCGGCAGCCTCGACCGCCGTGGCATCGGCGACGTCGGTTGGAATCGGCAGCGCGCGCACGCCATGGCGTCGCAATTCGGCGGCGGCTCGGTCCAACCGCTCGGGATCGCGCGACAGCAGTGCCACGTCGTATCCCTCGCTGGCGAATTTTTCGGCCGTGGCGCGACCCACGCCGGCGCCCGCGCCGGTAACAACGACGACCTTGCCCATGCTGCACTCCTGATTGATCCAGGTTGGGAAGAGCGCTGCGCCGTTGGGGTTCCAGCCATGCCGACCGGCGTCATCCCACCAGCGAAAGCGATCAATGGCTGAAAACAATCACTACGACCTGATCGTGATCGGCAGCGGGCCGGGCGGCGCGGCACTGGCGCAGCGCCTGGCGCCCACCGGCAAGCGCATCCTGATGCTGGAACGCGGCGGGTATCTGCCGCGCGAGGAAGCGAATTGGAGTCCCGAGGCGGTGTTCGTGGAGGGCAGGTATCAGGCCGACGAGCAATGGGTGAACAAGGACGGCGGCACCTTCGCGCCGCAGCTCCACTACAATGTGGGGGGCAATTCCAAGGTCTATGGTGCCGCGCTGTTTCGCCTGCGCGAACGCGACTTCGAGGAGGTGGCGCACGCCGGCGGCGTGTCGCCCGCCTGGCCGATGTCCTACGCCGATTTCGCGCCCTGGTATGACCAGGCGGAGGCGCTGTTCCACGTCCATGGCCGGCGCGGCGAGGATCCGCTGGACCCGGGCACCACCGCCTACCCCTATGTGCCCGTGAAGTACGAACCCAAGGTGCAGGAGCTGTCGGACAAGCTCGCCGCTATCGGGCTCAATCCCTTTCACCTGCCGCTCGGCATCCTGCTCGACCAGAAGGAGGACGGGTTCGCGACGCCCACCAGCGTGTGCATGCGCTGTTCCTTCTTTGACGGTTTTCCTTGCCTCTTGAACGGCAAGGCGGATGCGCAGGTGCTGTGCGTCGATCCGATGCTGCGCGACCATTCCAATGTCACGCTGCTGACCGGCGCCTATGTTGAGCGGCTTGAGACCGACGATAGCGGGCGGCGGGTCGACACCGTCGTGGTGGAGCGCGGCGGTCGGCAGGAACGCTACAGCGCGGACATCGTCGTCGTTGCCTGCGGCTCGCTGTCCTCTGCGCTGCTGCTGCTGCGATCGGCCAATGCGCAGCACCCGAACGGCCTCGCCAACGGCTCCGATCAGGTCGGGCGCAACTATATGCGGCACGAGATGTCGGTCGTGAACCGCGCCGGGTTTGTCGGAGGCCCCAACTCCTGAGAGGAAGGGGCTATGACGAGCAAGACGACGAACAAGTTCTCACCTGAGGTGCGCGCCCGGGCGGTGCGGATGGTGCTGGACCACGAGAA